>ENA-OZBH01000468-OZBH01000468.1-human-gut-metagenome-genome-assembly--contig:-NODE-468-length-21496-cov-16.179049_pt1 | contig 21496 bp, 14 predicted proteins | sample MGYA00243978_ERZ653518 | MGnify/ENA primary metagenome ERZ653518 (study PRJEB26926, sample SAMN06164923) | human gut metagenome | biome: ENVO:00009003; feature: ENVO:2100002; material: ENVO:00002003... | reverse complement strand
GGGCGAAGAAGAATCAAATACAAACGTTTAATGCAATCAAGGCGTCAGTCCGGTATTTCCGGAACTGACGCCTTTTAAGCATTGGAAATTGTCAATGCCACTGTTTTGTCTTACATATACTTCTTCACAATATTCTCCATTTCTTTCCACTTATGTTCCATATCAGAGACAAGTTTAAACTGTGTCCTTGCCCGGTCCAAATTCTGTCCCGGTCTGTGAATTTTAAAATAAATGTCTCCCTGAATATAATCCATAAGAAACCTCATTCCACATTCATAGGTCATAAGCTTAGCACCCATCGGAAGCAGCTTTATCTCTTCCTGTGAAAGTTTTCCACCACAGCCCTCAATAAAGCCCTTCGCACATGCTTCAAAAAGCTCTAAATCGCACCACACTTTATCCAGATTTTGTTCATCCTCTAATGCTGTACTTGCTCCAATCCGCACTGCATCCCCAAAATCATTCATGGCCGCCCCCGGCATGACAGTGTCCAGGTCAATCACACATATTCCTTTTTTGGTATCCTTATCCATGAGGACATTATTAATTTTTGTGTCATTATGAGTCACACGAAAACTGATTTTCCCACTTCTCAGCAAATCCTGAAAGCAGTCCACAATTTCTTCCCTGTCCAATACAAACTGAATTTCCTCACGGACCAAATCCACTCTGCTGCACACATCCTCTTCCACTGCCTTTTTGAATGTCTCAAATCTTTCTCTGGTATCATGAAATCCCGGAATTGTCTCATGAAGTGTTTTCGCCGGATAATCCGCTAACATACTTTGAAATCTGCCAAATGCCAGACCGCCCTCATAAAGTATTTCAGGATTATCTATCAAATCATAGCTTACGGTATTTTCAATGAATACATAAGCTCTCCAATACTCACCTTCCGAGTCCACGTAATAGGGTTTCCCGTCTTTTGCAGGAATGACATTTAATGTCTCCCTCTCTGGATTTCCACCGTTAGCTGAAATTTTTCTTTTTAAAAATTCAGTGACTCCAACGATATTTTCCATTAATTGAACCGGGTTTTTAAAGATACTCTTGTTCATCTGCTGTAAAATATAATGCTTTTTTACTCCCTGTTCGTTTTCAAATGTAACACGGTAAGTATCATTAATATGTCCATTTCCCCATGGAATTTCTTCTTTATATACACCTTCAAAACAGAAGTTTGCAGCCGCTTCTAATTTTCCGCAGAGCTGTTTTGGATAAAAATCATTCTCTTCCAGCTTTTTCACTGCTGCCATAACCATTGGTTTATCTTCCTTGTAGGTAACTCCATACCACTTTTCTGTTGTAAGAAGAACTTTTACTTCTGCTTTATTGCTATCTAACAGTCTGCTGACGACCGATGGAAGATAATATTCACATTTCAGTGGATTATGTTGCAGACCCTCCTGCAGAAAATCACGAAATCCATACGCAATCTCTGACAAAAATCCCTTGCTAAATCCCCATAAATTCATGGAAACAATCGTATCTCCTGCCAAATCCGTATAACTTTTTCCATCATCTTCCGTATATGCGGCATTCTCTCCACGTTTTACAATCGTTGTATGTTCTGTTACACTGACAAGTTTTCCATTACTATCAATATCACAGACACCTCTTGCCACACTTCCATTCTCCGTCAAAGTATTTTTCAACTGATATCCTACCATTGCATACTGATACTTTTCATTATCTTCATGCACACTCAGATAATCATAAATCTGCTTAAATGCTTCTCTTCCATAATAGTCGTCTGCATTAATCACTGCAAATGGTCCGTCAATCATATCTTTACAGCTTAAAATTGCATGCGCAGTTCCCCATGGCTTTACTCTTCCGGCCGGAACTTCAAATCCCTCCGGCAGATTTTCCAGCTCCTGAAATGCATATCTTACTTTCATAATCTTTTCTATACGATTCCCTATGACATTATGAAAATCTTCCGCATTCTCTTTCTTTATTACAAAAATAACCTCTTCAAATCCTGCAAGATAAGCATCATAAATAGAAAAATCAACAATAATATGTCCATATTCATCTACTGGATCAATCTGTTTCATTCCACCGTAACGGCTTCCCATTCCGGCTGCCATAATTACAAGTACAGGTTTCTTCATCTTCTTTATACCTCCTGATTAAACAGTGTACCATTTAATCTCATTTGCCTCCATTTTCAACGCAAAGCTGCTTCCATCTCCGCGGTAGATAACCGTATCCTGTGGCTCATAGGTATTATTTACAACACAGAATTTGCCGTTTTTTACATATGCATGTACTTCCACATTGAAATTTGTACTAAACCACTGATGTAATAAGTTTTCGCCATGTGTACTCCACAAAATGCTTCGATAAAGAATTCTGCTGTTCTCAAAGCTATATGGCAGTCCACTGATATAGACCGAACGGCCCTCGCCAAATTCATGCACAGCCATCTGAACTTCTTTGTCCCTCTGTACCAGAATTTCTGTTCCCTCATACGCAAACATATTCTTCTTGCCCTCTCCGAAGTCAACAGACTTTGTTGTATCTGCAAGAATAAAGTGATTTTTGTGTTCTTCCCAGTTATACTTATCGTAGTTTAAGGTAAATCCGGTTTCTTTTTCCACACCAATTAAATCGGCAAGCTGCAGATAATGTCCCTGATACTGGTGTCCTGCCGGTTCCCCGACACCGATAAAGCCTCCACCCTGATAAACAAATTCACGAATGGCTGCGGAAATAACTGCATTCTCCCAGACTGCCCCGCCGGTGTGTGCCGTATCCCCGTCGCCGACATTGATAATAACATCAATATCCTTTAATATATCCTTATCCTTTAAAATATCATCAAAGGAAATAAATTTCACATCAAACGGTGCGCCGCTTAACGCCTCGATAATTCCCGCATAACTGTAATTCTGTTTCTGATATAAGGCATGGTGTACCATATGGCAGCCCCAGCTGCGGATTTTGCCCCAGCTGTTTAAAACAGCAACCTTCTTCACACAGTACGATGTTGTTCCTTTTGCATTCTCATACAGTTCACGGAATTCATTGCACACGCTCTCCACATAGTCCAAAAACTCCGGGAAATCTAATGCAAGCTTTAAATATCCGCCATATCCGATACGGTCGATTGGTTTTCTTAAGATGGCACGGCGTGCTGTCACCCAGTTTTCCTTTGCTTCCTTGACAGGATCTCCGCCCTCATGGAAGGTATCCGGGAAAAAGTATGGAAGGAATCTTCCTTCTGTATATTTTACACCTTCAATATCAGAGATCAGACGAAGTGTACTTCCGTTTCCAACGCTTCCTACCACTGCGTCAAGACCGATCGTTGCAAACTCTTCCATGAATGGTTCTGTTCCGATCCAGTGATCCCCCAAAAACATCATTGCCTCTTTGCCGCATTCATGTGTGATGTCAACCATCTCTTTTGCAAGCTTTGCAACTTCCCTGCGCTGGAATGCCTGAAAATCCTTATATTCTTTGCTCGGCACACGGTACTGGTTATTATAATATCCCTGATCGATAATATATTCCGGGCGGAATTTATAGCCAGCTTCTTTTTCAAACTGTTCTAAAATATAAGGGCTTACTGATGCGGAATAACCATACCAGTCCACATATTTCTCCCTCTTTAGTTCATCGAACATTAATGTAAACTGATGGAAAAACGTCGTATAGCGAATGACATTGACATATGGATGCTCCTCGCAGAATTTACGCAGGCGCTCCATGGAATATTTATGTGTTTTCGGCTGCCGTACGTCAAACGTAATCTGATGTTCGAAATCTTTCCAGTCATTTGTCACCGCATTGTACATATGTACCGGATCCCAGATAATATATGCCAGAAAGCTTACTGTATATTCATGAAACGGTTCTGCCTCATGAATACAGACGCACCCTGACTCCTCATTATATTCCCACTGTTTGGTCGATACCACCTGACCTGTGGAACGGTCAACAACCTCCCACCATCGTTTAATATCATCTCTTGTATTGACCTGCATTAACTCATCCGAAATCCCCTTCATCAGAGGAATTTGCAGTTCGCTTTCAACAGCCGTATAAAATCCACTCATAATATAACACTGCTGCACCTCATCCGGGTTCGCCTTCGCCCACTCATTATCTTTTCTCGTGGTGTAGTAAGTTGCATAAATCTTTGCCCCGGTCTTTGTCAGCTCTTCCGGGAATTCTGTTCCGTCACAATCGCGGATTGCATCTGCACCCCAGCGTTTCATTAACTCAATTGTCTCTGGAACCACATCCAGATTTGTAGGAATTGTGACACGTCCTGTATTTTTCTCACTCATTTTTCTTCCTCACTCTATTTCATCCATATAATTACTTTCTTTTCTTCTTTTCTGCAAAAGGGCAATTATAAATCCACAATGCCATTAATAAACAGATAATTCCAATAAGCATAATTCCTAAACCTGTCATTTTTCCTGTCATACCCCATCCAAAAACAGACAGGCTTATTCCGGCAATAAAAAGAGCTGCCATTAAAATTATTCTGCATTTTGTGTGCTTTTTCCAAAATTCCATTTTAATCTCCCTTCTCATCAACCCTTTAAACCACCAACAGTCATTCCCTGTGTCAGTTTATTCTGAACACATATATATAAAATTAATGTAGGAAGCATTACTATTACAAGTCCTGCATACATAATTCCATACTGTGCTGCTGACTGCTGTGCCTGCATCAGATTTAATAATCCTACCGGTAACGTTTTCGGTCCCTTTGCCGAACTCATCAGTGTCATGGAAATGATATATTCATTCCAAAAAGAAAGAAAATTAAACAAGATTATCGTAATAATAGATGGTTTTGCCATTGGAAAAATAATTTTCCACATCGTTGTACTATAACCTGCTCCATCAATATATGCCGCCTCTTCATAATCATGTGCCAATGTTGAAAAATACCCCGACAACAGATAAATTGTAAACGGAAGTGCTGTTGCAGCATATACGATTGCAAGTATAACCAGATTATTTAACAGAAAACTTTTCCCAATTACTGATTTCAGCCAATTGTCCCCATCTCGCAGCATCAAAAAAATTGGAACAACAATGTAATTCACGTTAATAAAAAGACCACCCATAAAAGCCGCATTTAAAAATTTACTTCCTTTAAATTTAAAACGTGACAAACAGTAAGCTGCCGGCAGCGCAACAATTAAAAGAATTACAAGTGCCAAAGCTGTAACCAATACGGAGTTTAACATGTAATCTCCCATTTTTGCTGTATTCCAGGCATCAATAAAGTTCTGAAAATAAAAACCCTCCGGCAAAGTCCACGGATTTCCATAAAACTCTTTATTTTGCTTAATGGATGCCATAAACACCCATGCCACCGGAATAATAATACTGACTGCAAGCATTATTAAAACTAAATAGATAAAAAATTTATACAACCGTTCCGCAGAATTCGGATTTTTTTTCTCTCTCATATTTTCTCTCCTTAAAACTCCAGTGGTTCACGCTCTGTAACTTTATTTACAAGTGCAGACAATGCAAACGAGAAAATAAATATTACAACACCTATTGCCATACTGTATCCATATAATCCGGCATCCTTCTGTCCATACATATAGCTTAGTGACACTTCAGAAGCTCCGTTTGGGCCACCTGAAGTCATAGCTTTTACAAAAAGAAATGCCATATTAATAGTAGAAATAATAAAAAATGTTAATGTTGTACGAATATTAGTCCAGATCAACGGAATTGTAATCTGAAAAAACTGAACGAGCCTGCCTGCACCATCTAATCCGGCACTTTCATACAGGCTTTTCGGCACACTCGCCATAGATGCCATGTACATGACCATATAGTAACCAATCGCCTGCCAGATCATTGCAATAATAAGACTGACGATCACAAGCGATTCACCTTTCCACAAAATCGGGTTCTCCATTTTATGAAACAGTCCGATAATACTATTTAGCATTCCGTTCTCCGGCTTATAAATTGCAGAAAAAATACCTGCAATTACTACAACCGATAAAATATTGGGAATATAAAAAATAATACGGAAAAAATTCTGTCCCCTGATTTGTTCTCTTGACAGAATGCCTGCAAAAACAAGTGCAAATGCAAAGGTAACTATTGTAACAACAACAATAAGTAAAATCATGTTTTGCATGGACCTTATAAAATTAGTATCCGATATTAATGTTTTAAAATTTTTCAGGCCAACAAATGTTTCATTCGGTGAATATGCACCTTTTTCAAATAACGACATCCGGAATACATTTAAGGTAGGCAATATCATAAACACAAAAAATAAAATTACTGCTGGTGCTATGCATACCGCCAAAAAACCGCTTCGTCCTCTGGCTTTTTTCATACTTTCACGTTCCTTTCAAACAAACCGTACTATTTAAAATTCGGCGGACAAAAATTCTGTCCGCCGACTCATTTTTACCACTATAGCATTAAGGCAAACTAAAAACTCTTATTTCAAATTCGCCCGCATCTGGTCACTTGCCGAAATAATTCCGTCAATCCATGCCTGCTCATCCATATCGCCTGATACTAATGAGTTTACCGGGTCAAAGAATACTGTTCGCACTTCCACGCCCGGAATTGCTTCAAATGCTGCGAAATTACCCATAGCTGCCTTTGCTCCATTATCATAAATAGAGTAGAACATTACGTTATCACCACTTAATTTGTCTGCAATGCCTAATACTGGCTGGATAGCTCCTGCTTTTGCAAAAATTTCACATGCTTTGTCACTGTATAAATAAGAGATAAATAATTTTGCTGCATCCTGATGCTCTGCACCAGAAGGAATCCATGCCTGCTCAAACCATGTATAACTGTATGCATCTCCGCCATCTTTTACTGCCGGAAGAGCTGTCATTCCCCACTTAAATCCATCTGCACGAGGTGCTTCTGCCATTTCTCCAACGATCCATGTTCCATTTGGCATAAAGATTGCTTTATTGTCAAGTACTAACTGCTGATTCTGTGTGAAGTCCTGATCATTTGCCTGCGCAGGTGTGACCGGATTTGTGTACTCAGCTAACTTTGCAACAATATCAAAGCATGTCTGTGCTTCCGGAGTTTCCCAGATGCCTTCCGCATAATTTGTTGCTTTATCAAAAAATTCCGGACCACCTGCTGAATACATCAGTGCGTAGAAGAATGCATCAAAATAACCTGTTGTAGGATATGTAAATAAGTAAATTCCCTCTTCTTTTGCTTTATCTCCTAATTCCCACATTTCATCCCATGTCTTTGGAACATCCCATCCTTTTTCTTCTAAAAGACCTGCATTATAAAACAGACCACATGGGGAATAAAACATTGGTGCAAGATATGTCTTTCCATCACCATAAGGATTCGTCAATGATGTGTCTGTAAATCCTCCTGCAATCTTCTCTGAAACAAGTTTATCTTCTCCCGGAACTTTCATAGATAAGACATCTGTAATGTCAGTAATCATATTTCCCTTAATAAACTGTTCCGTTAACGCAGCTTCACGTCCCGTGGCCAGATGAATAACATCCGGGTATTCGCCTCCCTGCATGGATGGTCCTATTACATCCTCCAATTTTTTATCTGTTGTAAGTTCTACCTGAATTCCGGTTTCTTCTGTAAATGCATCTGTCACTTCCTGCCACATTTGCGAACCATAACCTGTCTCAATCGCAGCTACACTGATTGTTGTTCCAGCATAAGCTGCATATGGATCATCTGATGTTGTCTGTCCAGTTTCTTCTGTCTTGCTGTTATCTGACGCAGAATTCTCCGTTCCTGAATCTGTACCGCACCCTGCAAATAAAGATGCTACCATTACCATACTCATCATTGTACATAAAATTTTTTTCTTCATAGTAACCTCCCATTTTTGTTATTTTTTACTATAAATTCTTATGTTTCCTTCCTTACATTTGTTATTATAGAGTACGCCATCTCTTTTTCCTATCCATATATTGCTCTATATTTTATAATTCTTGCTTTATTTTAAAAATCTTGTTATTTTGTTTTTTTCATTGTATACTAAGTACAACATCGTTCCATTTTAACTAGGAAATCATTGCAATTATGACATGAAAGGAGTGTATTTTCCATGAGTAACCGCAAATTTAATCTGGATAATGAGGTACAGCCGGAAATCCATTTCCGCCTGCTTTCCATATCAGCATCCAAATTTGAAAATGACTGGACTTCGTTTCCCCACAGCCATCATTTTACGGAAATCTTCTTTATTAAAGACGGCACCGGACGCATGCTGATTGAAAATGAATCTCTTCCTGTCTCCTCAAACAGCCTTGTCGTGATCGGTGCACAGGTAACACACACAGAGTTTTCCGATCTGGAAAATCCACTGGATTATTATGTGCTCGGGGTGGAAGGATTAAAACTGAATACTGACAAAGAACCGGAATACATTCATGTCCCGGCTTCTGCAAACTCGCCTTTTATCCGCCAGTGTTTTGAAAATATCCTGCGGGAAATGCATAACAAACAGGACCGCTACGCAGAGATCTGCCAGCATTATCTGGATATTTTAATTTTATATTTCTGCCGGAAAGACCATGTATCCTATGAAGTGGTGGATGCGCAGAACAGCAGCCGCGAATGCCACAAGGTAAAACGCTTTATCGAGCACAATTACCAGAGCATGATCTCTCTGGATTCGCTTGCCGAAAACTGCAGTCTCTCAAAATATTACCTTTCACACCGTTTTGCAGAGCTGTACGGGAAATCTCCCATCGCTTACCTGAACGAAGTTCGGCTGGCGTCTGCGCGTGACCTGCTGCTCACAACCAATCACAGTATCGAAGAGATTGCCGGATGTATCGGGTTTTCCTCTACCAGCTATTTTTCGCAGTCCTTCCAGAAAAATTTTCATGAATCGCCACAGCAGTTCCGCAAATCCCACCGTGTCAGGACATGACCATGTTTCATTTTTTACATAAAAAAATAATTTTCTAAAAATTTCCCCGAAAGAATATCATATCTTTCGGGGAAACTATGCCTATCAGCCGGATTGGAAAGAGAAAAATGATTTACCGTCTTCTTATAAAAAATTTTATATTGCTGTCCTTATTGGTTTTCCTTTCTCTTTCCCTGAATCTACTCTGTGTTCACTTGATGTTTCGTGGAGGAAAATACAATCCATCTGAAATTTCTGCTTTAAATGTTTTTACAATGTTTTGGACTAACCATCGTGCATATTCTGATCACATGTATTATCTATGGCATTATGGGTATGTTTTGTTGTGCAACATCCTTTTATTTCCGCAACCGAAAAACGGTATATTTTGTAAGTATATTTTTCTGGCTGATTGAAATTTTAAAACCTGGCTCCCTGCATTCGCACCAACTCTATTGCTTTTTTATGCAAATATGCTATTGTAAAATTAAATATATATTCTGGAAAATATTATGTTGCCAATTAACTATTTACACGAAAGGAAAACCATGATTAAGAGTAAAAAAATACTATAGGAATTGTGAAAGATACAATTTGTAAAATCGCCCTGAAAAAAGCAAATACAAACTGTCTTAGCCTTATGTATGAACTCCCAAAACCAAAGTGCACTTGGTATCAACCTCAAGATCAACATTATTTACATTCAAATAAGAACGATGGAAATTAATTATAAAAAAAATATTAAGTATAATTTTAGTTATGGTATTCATGATTACTTTCAATAACAACGTATATGCTGCAGAATTAGATAATATGCAACATAACGACCAAGCATATGTGTTAAATTCATTTTCAGGAAATAACTTGGAAAGTATTTCTGTGAGATTTTAAAATCACAGAAAATCAAATTGAATTTGAACAGTTTGGAAGAAATTTTTTATTTCCTATACACAAATTAAATATGGATACAAGTGACGGGAAAAACATTCCAGATGCCAATTTTTATACAGGTATATCTTCTGCTATCTTAAAAACAAATATTTTATTTGCCTACAAATACAATTTTATTGTCCTGCCAGAAATTAATATCGTATTCCAGTTCAATATGCTTGGAGCGCCGCATTCTCCTTTGAGGAAACACAAACACTCTTAAAACAAACCGGATATCCCCACGGAATAAGAGGTTTGCGATGTTCACTATGCTTCCATTCCTTTAAATAATCCATTATTTTTCTATACATCACTGCACCTCCATGAAATGTTTACTTTTGGCATATCAATTATTCATGTAAAAATCAACGTATTTTTCATTTGTTTTTACACTAAATTGCATGAATTATTTCTAAAATTATACATTATTTAACACGATTCCCCGTATTACGATCAAATAATTAAAAAAGAAGCCGGACATCCACTTCCATGAATCTCCGGCTTCCACCATTTCTGTTTAAAATTTAAATACTGCTACTCCGTAAGGCGGCAGCTTATATCCGATCGAATAATCCCGTCCATCACAAGGCTTCTTTTCTGCCTTGTAAGACAGCGGACGCTTCGTATCTTCTGTGTCGGTTCCACCAAACTGCGGATCTGCACTGTTTAATACCAGCTTATAGGTATGTCTGCCCGGCACACCTACCCGATAATCGTCACGCTCTACTGGTGTGAAACTGATCACGAAGAGCAGGTTATTCTTTCCATCCTTACTCTTTCGCACAAAGCTGAAAATACTGCGTTCATAGTCGTTGGCATTCATCCACTCAAATCCTGCCCAGGTCGTATCCTGCTCGTACAGGCATGGATTCTTACGGTACAAATGAAGCAATGCCTTTACCCAATCCTGCATATGTTTGTGTTTCGGATCATCCAGCAGGAACCAGTCCAGTTCGCGCTTCTCGCTCCACTCACGCTCCTGCGCGAATTCCTGTCCCATAAACAGAAGTTTTTTGCCGGAATGTCCCATCATGAATGCATAGCCAGCCATAAGGTTTTTAAACTTATCCCCTTCGAGTCCGGGCATCTTGTTGAGCATGGAACATTTCAGATGTACGACCTCATCATGGGATAATACCAGAATGTACTTCTCACTCTCATTGTAACTCATGGCAAAGGTCATCTTATTGTGATTGTCCTTTCGGAAATATGGGTCAAGCTTCATATAGTCAAGGAAATCATGCATCCAGCCCATGTTCCACTTGTAGCTGAAATTAAGTCCGTCATCCTCTACCGTACCCGTCACTTTCGGCCATGCCGTTGATTCCTCTGCAATCATCACAGAACCCGGATTTCTTCCGAGAATCAGCGTATTGATGTGCTTGAAAAACTCAATGGCTTCCAGATTTTTATTTCCACCATAAATATTCGGAACCCACTGTCCATCTTCCTTCCCGTAATCCAGATACAGCATGGATGCAACTGCATCCACACGAAGTCCGTCTACGTGATAATTCTCAATCCACATCAGCGCACTTCCGATCAGGAAGTTCTTGACCTCATTCTTTCCGTAATCAAAGATTTTGGTTCCCCAGTCCGGATGCTCTCCTTTGCGCGGGTCTGCATATTCATAAGTTGCAGTACCATCAAACTCTGCCAATCCATGTGCATCTTTTGGGAAATGTGCCGGCACCCAGTCAAGGATCACGCCAATCTTGTTCTTATGGCATTCGTTGACCAGATGTGCAAAATCCTCCGGTGTTCCATAACGGGAAGTCGGTGCATAATATCCCGTTACCTGATATCCCCAGGAACCATCATACGGATACTCGGAAATCCCCATCAGCTCAATGTGGGTATACCCCATCTCCCTGACATAAGGAATCAATGTCTTTGCCAGATCGCGGTAGGAATAAAATCCATCATCGTCCCGCCCCGGATGGCGCATCCAGGAACCCGGATGTACCTCATAAATCGCCATCGGCTGCTCATATACTTCCTCTTTGGAAAGTTTTTTTCTGGCATTCATCCATTCCGTATCGGACCAGAGAAAATTGGAAATATCTGTGACAATGGAAGCGGTCTCCGGACGCAGCTGTGCATAGTTTGCATAAGGATCTGCTTTGTACAGCTTTCTTCCGTCCTGTGCGATAATCAGGAACTTATACATACAGCCAATCTGGACACCCGGTACGAACAGTTCGTATACCCCCATCGTCTCCGGTGTCACACGTTTCATCTCATGGGACGTTTCATTCCAGCCGTTAAATTCCCCAATCACGTATACACGGTCCGCATGCGGTGCCCAGACATCGAAGCATACTCCCTCTTCTCCTTCAATTGTCATTTTGTGAGCACCCATTTTGCGATAAATATCATAATGTGTTGCCTGTCCAAACAGGTAACAATCCATCTCTGTAAAATTACTCATAAATACCCTCCCTGTCTTCTCTTATCTATCTTACTCGAAATCCTTTTCCGTTAGTACAATTCTGTCATCATCCGTATAACGGCTGGCGGTCAGAATACTGATAGCTTTCTTTAACCCTCCATGTGCCTCCCGATGAATTGCTTCATCCACAATGTCTTTCACCTCTGTCAGGGTTGTAGCCTGATCCAGTCTCTGAATATTGCTGATCCGGTTATACAATGCCAGAACCGCCATATCATCAATTTTGTATCCAAGTTCCCTGGAATAAGAGCGTGCAAACGTGACCAGCTCATCATTTGTAAAAATCGGAACTGAGATCTGTTCACTGAATTTTTTGGCAAATGTTTCATTCTGCGCAAATAATCTCTTGATGCCCTTGGATGTGTCTTCGAGTATAACGAAAAGACCACTCTCATCTGCGTCCAGCAATCCGGATAACTCCGACACGGTCTTTTTCTCCATATCTCCTGCCTGTTCAATAATCAGGCATCCTCCTGCCACCTTATCCAGCAGCCCGCCGACATTTTTCTGGTTCAATGCTTCCGCATGGATCTTTCCAATCTTTCCATCCAAAACCCCGGTCTCCTGCTGCAGGACTTTGATCATGCTGGTGGCAAGTGTTGTTTTTCCACTTCCCTGTCCGCCTTTAATTACGAGATTCCCCCTCGATGCAGTTTCCTTATTTTTCAGATGGGACGAAGCAACTGTCAACGCTTTGCAGAGCTGATCCTCCATGCCCTTCACCGGCATAAAATAAGAAAAAATCGCTTTCTGTTCATCGGTCAGTTCTACAAGCGGAAGATTCTGTTTTTCCTCTTTTCCCAGATCCACCGGTGTGTCTACCTGTGGAATATGTACTGTTTTTCCTTTCCAGGAAGAGCGATCTGTTTTTCTTCTTACAAAAGCAAACTCTTCTTCCCTTTCCTGTGCAAGTGTTGGTTTCTGTGGCAGATCCGCGATCGGAACCTCCTCAAAATCCTTTTTCTTTGTTTCTGTTTCTGTTTCCATTTCTTCTACACCACGATTCTCATTTAAGTTTTGGTCATCTTCTGTCACATCGGATGTCTCTTCTGCCGGTTTCTGTGCGGCAGTTTCAGTCTTCTTTTTCTGCTGGGAACGTACCATTTCTTCTAACGATACTCCCTCTGGCCAAAGTTCTTCGGCATCTGTATCCCTGGCAGGCTGTTCCTCTTTTTTGTTCTCTTCCTCTTCTTCCTTTCGTTCTTCCGGCTCATTCGTTGCCGGCGGTGTTTCCCTTTCCGGCGTCTGTGGCGGTGTTTCCGTCGTTTCCTCCACAATATCCGCCTTCTCTGCCAGTACCGCATCCAGTTTTGGCAATACTCCTGTCAGGCGGTCCATAATATCGCCTGCCTCCTGCAGTGCACGCGCTTTGGCGGATTCGAGTTTCCGCTTTCTGGCATCTTCCAGTGCAGCTTCCGCAGCCTTGCGCATTTTCTCCCACTCACTCAGCACTTCCTCAATTGTCATCTGGCCTGTGATCTGATGCTCAATCATGTTTTTCTCATTTGTCATCATGCTCATCTGACCATCGGAGTCTTCTCCCAACAACTCTTTGAAATTTGTCTTGAGTGAACCATCAATCTCCTCATCTGTCTCAATGTGCCGTGTATTCTGTTCCGGCTGTGCCTCAGGCTTTTCTTCCTCCATCTGCATTTTCAGATAAGGGACATCTTCCACCATACGATTGATATTGTCCAGCGTATCCGTGACGGTTTCTTTTTCGGTTGCATCCATGATCTGCTGCATACCCTTTGCAATTTCCGCCTGAAGATTGACGGTATTAAACCGTTCTGTGTTTACTTCTACTTTTGGAATTGCGACCGGATCATGCACGGTCTCCCCGGCACGCGCCATCTCCTCCACATCAATGTGTGTCAAACCTGCTCTGTCATCTTTTGCCTGACAAAACGACCGATACTTTTCTTCCTGTGTTTTCGTCAATGGCTGATACAGCATTTTCAGTTCCAATGCACGCTCTACATATGGCCCGTCTCCAAACCAGAGAACCAGCTCATCACATGCATCAATACACTTCTCACTCATCCCTGCTTTGTGATACAGATAAGCAAGCTCATATGCCCACTCTTCCGTATATTCCTGCTCCTTGAGTTCTTCAAGAATCGGTATCAGTTCTTCATAAGAAGCCCCCTGTGCCTTCTGTATATCATAGCGAAGTACATATTTAAGGGTGTCATGAGGCGCAATCTCCACAAACTCATCATAATAATCCTGTGCCGCCTGAAAATCTTTCATCTTGACCGCCACTTCCGCAAGACGGTAAATAATCATTCTTCCGATCGGCGAGCGGTCATATGCCATCAGCAAAACTTCCCGGCTCTCCTCATAACGCTGTACTTTTTCGTACACTTCCCCAGCTTTTACCAGACCATTTACATTTTTAACCTTATTCCAATTGATAGTATCTGCAATATCTGCTGCCTCATCGTATTTCTCTTCCGCATAACGGGATTTCATCTGATCAAGCTTCAGATTATATTCGTATTTGTCCAATTGTTATCTCCTTAAAATATCCCCAAACAGGTCTATCTGTCTATTTTCAAGTATACCATAGGCGGCAATTAGTGTCAAAAAATAATCCGAAAAAAAGAGCTGCACACAAACGCGTACAGCCCTTGAAATTACTGGTTTTTCTTTGTTTCGTCTTTCTTTCCGGAATCTTTTAAAGTTCTCTTTTTCTTTTGTTTTTCCCCGTAATATATGATCGCACTGGTTGCCTCATCTACACCGGCTGCCTCCACATATGCCTCCGTTACGGTTGTAAGATTTTTCTTTCGTATGCTGTGGTTTACCAGTCTGCGGATGATATAGTAAATCATTGCAAACACCGGAACTCCAAGCAGCATTCCCAGGAATCCAAACAGTCCGCCTCCGATCAGAATCGAAAACATTACCCAGAACGCGGATAATCCGGTGGAATCACCTAAAATCTTCGGTCCGATAATATTTCCATCCACCTGCTGCAGAATAATGATAAATATCAGCAGATACAACGCATGCAGCGGACTCTGGATCACCACCAGAAGAAGTGTCGGAATCGCACCGATAAACGGTCCAAACACCGGAATGACATTCGTCACACCAATGATAACCGCAACCAGTATCGTATCTGGGATATGCAGAATCAGACATCCAAAATAACAGATCACACCGATGATGGCAGAATCTATAATCTTTCCAATGATGAAACCACCAAATACTTCATCTGCCTTGTGGAAAACTTCGATAATAATGTTTCCATGTTTCGGTTTAAAGATCGCATACACAATCTTTTTGCTCTGTCCCACCAGGCTTTCTTTAATGGATAAGACATAAACAACGACAATGATCCCAATGATGAAGTTTAATATGGATTTGACCATCGTGATTACGCCGGAAGTAATCTGCAGCAGATATTGCTGCATCTGTGGCAGCAGATCCTTCGTTGCCCAGTTTTCCACCTGATCCGTCAGTTTTGTCAGCATATCACTGATGGTATCTGTCACTCCATAGGCTCCGAGTTTTCCACTTTTCACCATATGGATCAGGCTCTCCACATTACCAGGCAGTGCTTCCACCAGCCCGGTAACACTTGATACCACCGAAGGAACAATTGCCGCAATCAAAAGTACCAGAATCACCAGAAGAAACAGGATTGCCCCGGCAATGGACAATCCACGTGCCACTTTAGCCGCTGATTTTTCTGATTTCATTTTCTTTTTCAGAAACGGCAGCCAGTGCCGCTCCTGAAATTTCATAACCGGGTTAAGCAGATAAGCAAGTCCCAGTCCGATAATAATCGGCTGCAATGCACCTGTAATCAGATGCCAGGTATCTGCAACCCCCTTGTACCGGAGCACCAGGAAGAAAAATACGGTACAACAGGCAAAGGTGAGAAATACCATCAATCCGATTTTAATCAGAAGAACCGTCTGACGCATGCCATCCTCACTCTGTTTGATCTGTTCCATCTGTTTTTGTTTTTCCACGTCTGTCATACAAGATCTCCTATCCGCGGTAATAATTGATCAAACAGCCTTTGAGAATAATATCTTTCTCATCCGGTGTCAGTTCTCCCATACGCAGGGTAAATGGCTTTAAAGCACCATCCTTTACCACATATGCCTCAAATTCTGTTTTTCCGTCTGCGATCGCCTCACGGATCTTTGGAACAAACAGGTAATCCAGATTGTGGAACGGAAGCTCTCCCTGATCAATAACAAACGGGATCATACCCCAGTTAATCAGGTTGGAACGGTATCTCTTGGTCGCATATTCATTTGCAATGTTTGCCCATCCGCCAAGTACCTTCTGGCAGGAAGCCGCCTGCTCACGCGCAGAACCGTCTCCCGGTTTTACTGCAAAAATCGTACTTCCAAAACCAACGTTTGAGCGGTTGACATCGGAGAACGTTGCACGGATGGTATCCATAACCGGATGAATCTCCGGAAGTGCATCTCCCGGACAGGTATCTGCCTCGACAGCCTTCTGTGCCTTCTGTACTTCCTTGGCACGTCCAACATATTCCGGATCCTTTCTGGAAAGTGCAAACTCTGCCAGTCCCAGTGGGTTGGAACGGAAAGAGGATGTCTCTCCGGAAGGAATCAGCTCGTCCGTTGTGGTCACCGGATCGTGAATCTCGGAAACAACTTTCAGCACAAGATTCTCCGGAAGCGGGCTCATAGCCGGCCAGTCCTTGATATTTGGTCCAAACTGAATCTCTACGTCCGGATCTGCCACACCCTTGCTGTCAAATACACGGTTTTCATAAATGGTCTTATCAAAGAAGTATTTCGGCTTGCTGTAGTTTACATCAATATCGGTAGCTGCGGTAAGGAATCCCTTATTTGCAGCGGTTGCAGCGATAGAACGCGCATCCATCAGTGCTACGGAAGCAACCTGTCCGTTCTGTACCTTAGAGCCCTCACGGTTCGGGAAGTTACGTGTAGAATGACGGATGGAAAATGCATTATTTGCAGGTGTATCTCCGGCACCAAAGCACGGTCCGCAGAATGCAGTCTTGACAATGGCACCTGTCTCCAACAGATTGGCAACGGCACCGTTCTTAACAAGTTCCATATAAATCGGAGTGGAAGCCGGGTAAACACTCAGCGTAAACTCGTCCGCTCCAATGGAAGAACCCTTTAAGATATCTGCTGCGTCGCAGATATTTTCAAATCCACCACCGGCACATCCGGCAATGATACCCTGATCTACATACAGTTTTCCATTCTTTACTTTGCTCTTTAAGTCAAGATCTACTTTTCCATCAAAACTTACCTGTGCACGCTTCTCGCAGTCATCGAGAATATCCATCAGGTTTGCATTTAATTCCTCGATCGTGTATGTATTGCTTGGATGGAACGGCATCGCGATCATTGGCTTAATCTCGCTTAAATCAAGTTCGATAAAACTGTCATAGTATGCAACTTCTCCCGGATTCAGTTCCTCGAAATCTCCGGTTCTTCCGTGAATCTCATAGAATTCCTTCACCTGGTCATCGGTTCTCCAGATAGAGGACAGACAGGTGGTCTCTGTTGTCATAACATCAACACCGATACGGTAATCAACACTCAGATTGGATACGCCCGGTCCGACAAACTCCATCACTTTATTTTTTACAAATCCGTTGGCAAATACTTCACCGATAATGGCAAGCGCGATATCCTGCGGTCCGACACCCTTCTGCGGGGTACCTGTCAGGTAAATGCCGACAACTCCCGGCATATCAATATCGTAGGTTTTATTCAAAAGCTGCTTTACAAGCTCCGGACCACCTTCTCCAATTGCCATGGTTCCCAGTGCCCCGTAACGGGTATGGGAGTCTGATCCAAGGATCATCTTTCCGCCGCCTGCAAGCATTTCTCTTGCAAACTGGTGAATAACTGCCTGATGAGGAGGAACATAGATTCCACCGTATTTCTTTGCACATGTCAGTCCAAACATATGGTCATCTTCGTTGATGGTTCCACCGACTGCACACAGACTGTTGTGACAGTTGGTGAGTACATAAGGAATCGGGAACTTCTCAAGACCTGATGCTCTGGCGGTCTGAATGATGCCGACAAATGTAATATCATGGGAAGTCAGCTTATCAAATTTGATCTGCAGTTTTTCCATGTTGCCGGATGTATTGTGACTCTTTAAAATTCCGTATGCAATGGTTTGTTTCTTTGCATCTTCCGGTGTAACAGTCTTTCCTGTCTTTGCATTGACAGCAGATGCCGCTTCCGGTGAATTAATGACAACATCCCTGCCGTTGACCAGGTATGCGCCGTTCTCGTATAACTTCATAGTTTCCTCCTTGTTTTCGAAATCATGGTTAATGATAATTATATAATAAAATGTATTTTTATGCAACGACTGCAAACGTAATGGATGCCGCAAACAGATCGCCATCTACCAGGATTGCAAACTCACCGCCCATCAGCTGTGTAAGATTCTTTGCAATGGACAGTCCAAGACCGCTTCCCTCTGTCGTGCGGGATTCCTCTCCCCTCACAAAACGCTCCGTCAGGTCTTTCCTCTCTGCTCCCTGTTCCGGCAGCGGATTTTTCGAAATATTTTTGATACGGAAAACCGCATTGTTCTCCTCTACTTCCAGATCTACATAAACCCGGGTATTTTCGAGTGCATATTTTGCCGCATTGGTATACAGATTTTCAATTGCACGGTAGAGCTGCCGTCCGTCTGCCCGGATCATCACCGAATTGTGCGGCAGTTTCGTCACAATGGTCAGCCCCCGTGCCTCAAAACGTTCATTGAACTCACCACCCGTCTGGTACAGCAGTTCTACCAGATCGATGGTCTGCATATCCAGCTGGATATTTCCGGAACTGATCTTTGATGCTTCGACCAGATCCTCTGTCAGCTGTTTCAGCCGCTGGGATTTTTCATCCAGAACCCGGATATAATTACGTGCATTTTCGTTTTCCAGGTTTTCACGTTTGAGCAGATCCACATAATTGACAATGGAAGTAAGCGGTGTTTTGATATCATGGGAAACATTCGTGATCAGGTCTGCCTTCATCCGTTCATTCCGGATCCGCTCCTGAATGGCTTCGCTCAGCCCTGCACGGATATTATTCACAGAAGCTGCAATGCCTCTTTCCTGTCCGTGAAACTGTTCCACATCCAGTGTCGTATCCAGTGCCCCTGCCGCAATTTTTTCAATTGCATGCTGGATCTCATATCTTTCGCGCGCCTTACGCGTACACAGTCTGGGATTCTGTCCGGAAATAAACACCCGTCTCAGGAAGCTTCCTGCCTGATAGATCAGACTGTATGTCAGAAGGGTATTGTTTTTGACCCGCCGGACAATGCTCAAATAAAACAGCAGGAATACAACATCGACCAGATACCCGACTGTTCCGACCGCTACCATCAGTCCGGACAGTTCAAACTGGATGTCATGGAGATTTCTCCCCAAAAAGAGCACAAGATAAATGAATGCCACAAAAAGTGCCATCTGGATATCCGTATAAATTTTATCAATCCAGGTCAGGTAAATGGTTGCATCCTCCTCTGACCGGCGCCCTGCAACACCTGTCAGATAGGCAAGGAATACAAAGCTTCCGACCATGCCGATCACCATAAACAGGCTGAGAATACCCAGCCCTCCGATATGTCTGCGCAGATTGTATCCGATCCCATAGATTCCGCAAAGCATCATAATCAGAAACATCTGATGCATGACAATGGCTGCGCCCTTTTTTCCGCTGGAGAATTCTTTCATAGACAGCTACGCCCCCGCTTCGATTTTATAGCCGACACCCCAGACCACTTTCAGATACCGCGGTTCTTTCGGATTGATTTCGATTTTTTCCCGGATATGCCGGATGTGGACAGCAACTGTATTGTCAGCGCCAATTGCTTCTTCATTCCAGATTTCCTCATAAATCTGACTGATGGAAAATACTTTTCCTTTATTTTTCATGAGAAGCAGAAGAATGTTGTATTCGATCGGAGTCAGTTTGACCTCTTCCCCATCTACCGTAACTTTTTTTAATTCATCGTTAATAACCAGGCCGCCGGCTTCATAAACGGCATCCCCGGAAGGGGTGCTCGAAAGTGTGGTATAACGCCGCAGCTGTGACTTCACACGGGCAACCAGTTCCAGCGGATTAAACGGCTTGGTCACATAATCGTCCGCCCCCACGTTCAGCCCCAGGATCTTATCCGCATCTTCTGTCTTGGCAGACAGGATAATAATTGGAATGCTGCTTGTTTTACGTGCCTGGAATGTCGCACGGATCCCATCCAGTTTCGGCATCATCACGTCGATCACCATCAGATCAATTTTCTTTGTACGAAGCATCTCCAGAGCCTGTTCCCCGTCATATGCTTTTACTACCTGGTATCCTTCCTGAATCAGGTAAATCTCAATTGCGTCTACAATTTCCTTGTCATCATCACACACCAGAATCGTCATGTGGATGTCCTCCTATCAGGTTCTTGATCTTGTTCTGAAAGCCGGCGGATTTTTCTTTTTCTTCTGCCGCTTCCTGTTCTTCCTGTTCATCTTTCCACTTAAAATAATCAGCATCCAGATTCACACGCAGTTGTTCTTCCAGCTGCTTTAACTCTTCATCGTCATCTTCTACTGTAACCGGTGCCGGAATCTCCGGCTTCGGTGACAGCTTCTTTGGTTTTTCCACCAGCTTTTCCACTGGCTTTTCTACCGGTTCTTCCGCAAGGTCTTCTACCGGTTCTTCCGGTACGGAAAGTCCCAGCTTATCCAGATATTCCTGGTTAATCTTAATATCGGTCTGCCGGTTTGCGTAAATTGCTTTTTCTTCCCGCTTCTCCTGCTCGTACTCCGGTCTTCCTTCCATCTTTTCCTTCTCAATCTCGCGGTTCCGTTCCTCGATGATCTTTAAGTACTTTTCGGTATCAACCAGATCCTGCAGCTGTCCTTTGAGTTCGGATTTGTTGGTTCTTAATTCCTGTTCTTCTTTTTCCATCTGTTCTTTAATTTCCTGATAGATGGCACCGACCTTTTTGTCCGCCTCCTGCATGATATCCTGCATACGGTTTAACGTTTCATCCATATACATGACAGATGCCGCATAAATGTCCTCTGCCTTACGGCTTGCATCCCAGATGATCTGATCTCCCTTTTTATGGAAATCGCGCTCTGCCTTGTCACGGCTTCGAATGGTCAGCTCGTATTCATCCATAATCTGATAAATACAGGCTGTCTCTTATACACATCTCCGAGCCCACGAGTCGCGTAG
>ENA-OZBH01000463-OZBH01000463.1-human-gut-metagenome-genome-assembly--contig:-NODE-463-length-21728-cov-8.556914_pt1 | contig 21728 bp, 24 predicted proteins | sample MGYA00243978_ERZ653518 | MGnify/ENA primary metagenome ERZ653518 (study PRJEB26926, sample SAMN06164923) | human gut metagenome | biome: ENVO:00009003; feature: ENVO:2100002; material: ENVO:00002003... | reverse complement strand
GATTACTACGCGTCTCGTGGGCTCGGAGATGTGTATAAGAGACAGCTATTTTCCTGTGCTTTACGAATCGCTTTTGTTACAATATTATTGCTCTTTAGATATGTAATAATGTCCGGACTAATTGTATCATTTGATGCTGCATAGAGATCATATATTTTATGTGTTTCCGCTTCGTCCAAGTGCAATTTATTAATCATTCGGTCAAGCACTTCAATAGTTGGATTGCTTCTTGCTCCGCTTTCAAGTTGACTGAGATATGCTGTAGATATCCCAATCTGTCTTGCGAGTTCTTGCTTGGTCATAGAGTGTTGTATTCGTTTCTCGGATATGAACTGACCGAATCTGAGTTTGTCAGTCATGTTTTGTGTTCTTTACTGAACTACGATTTTAAAAACAGAAACACCTGCAAAATCGTACAATTCAGTATATTGATCAAAATTTTTTACATTTGAAGCTCTCCAAGCATTTATAGTCATAAAAATTCTCCTTATTAAATTTCATATGATGCATGAGTCTTATTTAATTATACGTTTTACATTATCGATGTCAACAAAATTGGCATAAGGTGAAGATGTTTAGCACGAAATGCAAAGATCAGAAAACTAACATAATATGCTTGACCTTGTTGTTTTATTATGGTAAAATAAAAAAGAACCCTGATACAAATTCAGAGTTCTAAATTGAATTATTTTTTTGACTTTCCTATAACCTCAATGAAATACGCTAAATGCTCACGTTCTGCGTTGTCCATCTTTGCCATTATTTCTACAGCGTCGCCTATAGTCATTTTATTTGTTAGCTTTATTGCAAAGTGTCATTAAGATTTGTCCTGCTTGCACTTTTGCCGAGAATATAATCTGTAGTAACGTTATAAAAGTCGGCAAGTCGATACACAACTTCTGTAGGTGGGACAGTTAATCCTTTTTCATAGTGAGAAATCGTGCTAGGAGAAAGATGAAGATGTTTTGCTATATCTGTTTGTGTTAGAAAGTTTAGCTCTCGCAGATTGATCAAGATTTTGGCGATAATGAGCTTTTGTTTTTCGCCAAAAACATTTGAGCTTTTAACTCGCTTTTTCATAATATACGATCCACCTACCTTTCCGATTCCAACATTTTTATTATAGTATAAATATATTTAGAAGTCACAAGTTTATATTATTTATAACAAATCGGCGAAATTTGTCGATTATTTATATTGTGAATATAATTGATGTGATTTATACTACATTATAAGGAGGAAATACATATGATCAGAGTAGCAATATGTGATGATAATAAAGTATTTGTTAATAATATGTCACAAGCTGTCAAATCCGAATTTAAAAGACAGAATAATGAAGATATTGAGTTAGAAACTTACATTTCAAGTGAATTGATGTATCAGCACCACTTAATAAAACCATTTGATTTGGTTTTTCTTGATATTGATATGCCGGAGCCGGACGGTTTTCAATTAGCAGCTAAGATTTCAAGTTCAAACGACTGTTACATAATTTTTGTTACCAATCATCCTGAACTGGTTTATGATAGTCTTTATTTCCGACCACTGAATTTTATAACCAAAAGCAATGATTCTTTTTTCACAGAAAAACTACATAGTGTGGTTAATCAGCTCTTCAATGAAATGAAGCAAAACACAATTATTATTTTGGAAAATAAAGAAGTCGGAAGAGTTCCGCTGCAAATAAAGAACATTTATTATATTGAGAGCAGTAAACATTATGTTATCTATCATTCAGAACATAACGAACCGATAAAGATCAGAGGTAATATTGGTGAATTGGAGATTCATTTTTCTCAATATGATTTTGCTCGGATACACAAGAGTTTTCTAGTTAATCTTCGTCACATTTTTAATATAGATAGAAATAAAGACGAGATAATTTTTAAGCAAGGCTTTAGATTAAATATGAGTAAAAACTACAAACAAACTGTTGATGAGAAATTAACACAGTATTTGAGGAAGACAAAATGAAGAACTTGCTATGGAAATGCTTTGAGCTTGTGATTAATTATTATCAGGGCTTTATTATGACATGGTTTGTGTATAGATTTCTAAATCCTAAATCTCTCAAACAGGCAAAAACATTTCTTTCGATTTTTAGTATCATATTTGGAACAACCATAACCCTGTTAAATCACATCACTTTATATGAGGGATTTACAAGTACTTTATATTTAGTTATATTGTTGGTATATGCCATTATTGCCTTTAACGACAGTATTATTAAAAAACTACTATCAACGATCATTCCCAATATTATTCTGCTGCTTATCACTTCTGTTGAACTTAATTTATTATCATCTCTAAATAGAATAAGCGTCAAGGACTTGATTACAAATGATAATAGCGTAAGATTCATGACTTTGATTGTAATCCAGATTTCTCTTTGGATCTCCTTGAAAATTATAATCAAGCTGTTCAAATTCTCTGACAGTTATACAATATCAGATTGGTCTCCGATTATCACAGTATTAATATCTTCCTTTATTCTAGTATCACTTCTCCATGTACTTTCACTCAATGCGGATGATACGCAAAGAATATACATCAATTTATCATACCTGGTTATCATTATACTGAATTTCCTAATGTTTTACGTTATTTATTCACTCTTCTTCAAGAATGCTCAGATAAAGAATATGAAGGTACTATCCGTAAAAGAACAGTATATGGAACAGTATGTTAATAATGCGGAGACTCAATACGAGCTGATCAGAAAAATAAGGCACGATATAAAGGATCAACTTACCACCGTTTATGAATTGCTCACAAGTGGCAAAACCGAAGATGCTTTGGAATTTATTGAACAATCCAACGGCATTGTTAAAGCTACAATGACATTTGTTCAAACCAATAATCCAGTTGCAAATGCAATAATCAACTCTAAATTGTCTACTGCATCAACTTTAGGAATAAAGGTGTCATGTATTACGGTAAATGACTTTGTAGGTATCAATGAGCTTGATCTATGTGACTTATTGAGCAATACTTTGGAAAATGCGATCACAGCCTGTGAAGCTATGCCGCCAGATTTAAACAAGTTTATCTATTTGGAAATCAGTAAAGAAAACAACATTTATACATTTATAGTGAAAAATTCTCTAGATAAGTCTGTTATTAGCGAAAATCCAAAATTAAAAACCACAAAGAAAGATATCATAAACCATGGACTTGGCACTTCTATTATTAGGGACATAGTAAATAAATACAGTGGAAGATATGATTACTATGAAATTGACAATGCTTTCTGCTGCTCTATAATCTTAGAAACTTAACTCATATGATAGCTCGGCTTATGCCGAGTTATTTTTTTGTGCCTGAAAACTGCACAATATGCCAAAACGCTTGACGAAAGATATTTTATATTGTAAAATTCAAAAAAAGCAAGGTGAAAATTATGAATTACTTGGTATCTCAGATTGTTAATTTTATTACGGAACAAGATGTAATCAGTGATGAATCAGATGTACAAGACTTTTATAGATATGGAATAGAAATAAGTATTTCATCGTTACTTAACATAGTTCTTGTTGTAATAGCAGGTATCCTTATTCATCATATAATCGAAAGTATTGTTTTTCTTACACTATTTATACTTATCAGATCATTCACCGGAGGCTATCATGCCGACACATACTTTAGGTGCAATCTATTGATGTGTACTACATTCATATTAACCGCTTTAGCCAATAGTATATTTTCTAATAAATTCTCCCTATTGATTATTATTGTTTTAATCTGTGTTACTGAACTGATAGTTTCTATCTTGGGTCCTATAGAGAATAAGAATAAACCAATTGATGATTCGAAAAGAATAAAGCTTAAAATAATAGGGATAGTTATAACTTTAATAATTAATTGTACCGGATTGTTTCTTTCGAGAAGTTATCTAGGTACAATGATTATATTAACAACTTTTTTAATTGCCTTGCTCATGATTGCAGCAAAGATTAAAGAGAGAGGAAGTGATTAATGTGAAAAGTTTAAAAAAACTACTAGCTGAAATGATTCAGAAGATTGCAAAACATACAGCAATTTTGGCTTGTGGAGCAGCTTCGGCATACGGTGGATATCAGACTAAAGAGCCAAAGAACATCTACAAGAGATAAGCATCAAAAAACACAATTCAAAAGATTGGCATATTCGACTATTACGATCTACACTAGTATAGTTTTGAGCTGAATTAATCATTTTGTGCAGGAAGAAGATTGATTCAAAGGTTTTCAAAGTACTGTAATACTTGTCATAGCAAGTATAGAAATTGTCTTTTACTTTGCTTAAAGATGGTTTTTTTAGAATACAGACTTTAGGTCGGGAGTATTGCGTTTGTCTTATGATGAAAGCAATAAAAAAATTCAAGGAGGTTTTCAATATGAAACTTAAGAAGAAAATTGCGGCTATGGGTGCTGCTGTTATGATAATGGCTTCTATGAGTGCTATAGGTGCTAGTGCGTATCAAGCATCATATGAGGATAGTTATCGAATTATACTTGCATATACGTCTTATACTCCAAGCGAGACAGATTCAGTGGGAACGGTAACGAATCTTTCAACTACAAAAACAAATTACTCTGTACAGTCAACCCTTTATTACAAGACTTCTGCAGCAAAAATCGGTTCTTATACTCCTTCTGGATGGAAAAAAGGTACGCTGTCCAAAGGTCAGCTTTTGAAAGCAACAACAACCCATAACCGTAATACTAGTTATAAGTATTCTGCCAGAACTCTAGTCATGAAAGATAATAGAGTTTTTAAGGATATTCAGTCTGATTACTAATATATAACCCTGAGGAGCTAAAGCTCCTGCGGCAAGCTTGCTTCGTCGCAGCCGATGAAAAGCTACGCTTACATCGGGCTTTGCTCCGAATTAAATATGCATTAAAGAAATTTTAATAAAAATCAATTGAACATTTTACAAAGGCAATGCATTATCTGAATAACATCAGATAATGCATTGCCTTAATGGGTTTGAAGGAGGAAAGAATGTACACGCTGAAAAATCTTAGAAATATGATGAAAAATCATACCGGTATGCTGGTTCTACTTGTGATTTCTATGTTTGTTTCATTCGGGGTTTTGTTTTTCGGTGTTGGATTGTACTATCAGTACAGCAAAAATATTGAGGACGGCGAAATTGACAGCTATGCTGTCGGTTTTTCCATAAATGACATTATTACAAAAAAAAATTTTTGTGAGTTTGTGAAGAATATGCCGAATAAGCTTATGGGTGATGTTTCATATATTACCTGTTTTTCGTCCACGCAGGTAAGCGGAATTGATGAGGAAATACCTGTCGCATTCTATCTTCAGTATTCTGAAGGAAAATTTGAATATTCCGATAAAGTATTTCAGCCAATGATTGATGACCTTGTAATTAAGGACGGCAGTTTTTTCACGCAGGAGCAATATTCAAACGGAGAAAAAAAGGCTGTTGTAATGGGCAGCGGAAATGTAAATCAGCCGACTTCAGCACCCGAATATACAAATTCGGTTACAGCATTCGGTCAGAGCTATGATGTTATCGGCACAATAAACCCTGCTAACAGCAGCTATTTTTTTTACAGTATCTATGTTCCGTTCAGCTCAGTCCCCGACGATACAATTATGAACGACGGGGTTTATCTTGCACTCAACAATAAAATCACTAAATCTGAATATGATGATTTTACCGCATATATCAGCGAATTTTTCAAAGATAAAATCACTCTTTATGAACCGGCATTCGACTTGGCATCAAACACTTCCTACTACATAACAGTTGTACTGATTTCGGTAATCATTGCCATTCTTTCGGCATTGAACATTTCCATTCTGTATAATTACATCATTATCAGCAGAACAAGACAACTGACCATTATGCGTATCTGCGGAGGGTTAACCTCAAATCTGAGCATATCAACCGCAAATGAGATTATTCTTATTATGCTTCCTGTAAGCATTATTTCAGCTTTGTGCTATGATAAATTTATTCTTACTGTACTTTCAGCTAAATTTCCGCTTATGAAAGCTGCATATAATCCATATGTTTACGCAGAAATAATTTTGATTTACTCTGCAATATCGTATCTTCTTAATCTGTTTTTGCTTCATCATAATCTCGGCAAAAAAATTAAGGAGGGATTGAAATGAGAATTAAGTTATACGGCAGGGTTATCGGTATATTCCTGAAAAAGCACTCGTTTATCAATGTTTTAATAAGCCTCCAGCTGATTGCTGTTTTTGTTATCGGAATAATTATGACATCGATAATAGACGAAAAGGCTTCCTCATATGAGGCTGTCAAACCGCTGCTTAATGGCGAGGGATTGTATTGTGGTGGATATTTTTTGAAAGATAATGAAAATGGCGGACTTTTGGAAAACACAGATGAAATCAAAACTCAGCTGAAAGATGTTGATTTTATCTCGTCTGTAAACTTTGCGTCCCTGCAAACAGGCGTTGATACACAAACTAACGAGGTTAAGACCGCATATGCACTTGTATATGATGATTATTCTGCAAATCTTTTTCGCCCGACAATAGAAAAAGGTTCGTGGATAACTGATTCCAAGCAATCCGATGATATACCGCAGGCTGTAATTACCCGAAATTATCAAGGCTATAATGTTAATGATATTGCTGAATTTGAAACTGAAAATGGAACGTTGAAGGTCAGAATAATCGGTGTAATTGGTGATAATGAAAAATACCTTGGAGCAAACTCGGAATATGAATCAAATGAACCATCCTATCAGTTAATGCTTTCTACACATTTCAACTGTCTGAATGACCAGCTTAAAAACAAAGGCTTTACAAACGAGGAGATTGCTTTGAAACTCGAATCTCTTGGGTATTCAGCGGACAGCATTGTATATAATGAACCTGTATTGTTTTTTACAGATAAGGAGTGGAATAAAACCGATTTGGATTCAGTAATGTCAGACTCCCTTTTTATAAAGTACAACCGGAATATTTCCGATGATGAAAAGCTTTACAACAGAAAATATATCAACGAGAATCTTTCTGTATTATCATTTGCGATACAGTTTTCTCAGTTGAACAACAACAGTCAGACCATTGTTTATAGAGAGTTGTACACATTGATGCCAATAATGTGTGCAATATACCTGCTTGTACTGATTGCGTCAGTGAGCGTTAATGCGATTAACTGCAAAAATAATATAAGAAACGAAGCCATACTGTATTTGGGTGGTGCAAAAAGAAAACAGTTGCTTACAATCAATGTAATTTACAATGGGCTGATTTGCATTGTGTCTTTGATAATTTCAATAGCAGGATCGTTGATTTTCTACAAGGCAGGATTGTTCAGCAAAACAGTAATTACATTGGGCTGGAAACCGATCACCATTTGCCTGATTGTGTGTGCTGTATATATCTTGGTATCCTGTATCATTTCCTGCATTATCCTCACACCAAAGGCTTTGAAAAAAGCAATAATATTATCGGAGGAATAGTAATGGTAAAACTTAATAACATAGTAAAAATATATAATTCAAAGAAAGCCAACGAATTCAAGGCTCTCCACGGTGTTTCGGCAGAAATTCGGGACGGTGAGCTTATTGCGATTATCGGAAAATCGGGTGCAGGAAAATCAACGCTTCTGCATATTTTAGCCTGCATTGACAACTATCAGGAGGGCGAATACTACATTGATGATGTGCTTGTGAAAGACCTTTCCGAAAGTCAGTATGCAAAAATCAGAAACGAGAAAATCGGGATGGTTATGCAGGATTTTGCACTGGTTGAGGATTTCACGGCACTGGAAAACGTGATGATACCGCTGAATTTTTCCAAAAAGAAAGTCAGTGACAAGAAAGAAAAAGCCCTTGCGGCACTGAAATCGGTAGGCATTGAGGAGCTTGCCAAAAAGCTATGCAGCAAACTTTCGGGTGGACAGAAGCAGCGTGTGGCAATTGCCAGAGCGATAGTCAATGAACCGTCAATGATTTTGGCGGACGAACCGACGGGAGCGCTGGACACAAAGACTTCCGCTGAGATTATGGAGCTTTTCAAGTCCCTGAACAAACAGGGCAGGACGGTTGTTATAGTTACCCACGACCCGAAGATTGCGGAGCAATGCGGCAGGGTTATTGAGATTAGTGACGGGAATATTGTTACAGCAAAATAAATTGTGGAGTGAAAACAATGAAAATTACCGATTATGTAGATCTGTTCTATCCGTCGGCGGAGGCTGAGGAGTATGCAAAAAAGCGGCAGAAAAAATATGAAAATTATCCGCAGGATTTTATGGTCAATCTTGAAACGGATAACATAGCAAAACTTATTGCACCTATGAATTTTGCTGTCGCAACATCTAAAATGAAAGAGTTTACAGATGACATTGAAACCCTTGATTACAGGCTGGATTGTCTTGAGGACTTTATGAATGTCCCCGAACTTAACGGCAGATTTCGACAGCTGATAAATGAACTCGCAGGAAACAGAATTGACTTTTCAGATGTTGATTGTGTCAACTCGTTTATGCAGATTAAGACCCATATGGACAGCCTTGAAGAATTTCTCGGCTGCATTGAAAACATCAACAGGTTCTTTGCAAAGTATAATCACGCAATTAAGTCGGTAGCGGTAAAAAGGCTTGCACAGTTTTTTGAAAAACTGCCAAAAAGCGAGAACATTTTCGAAATAGCATACAGCATTTCACAGCTGAAAGATACCTTTTCAAAAACCATACGGAGCGTAAAAATCGGTGTTAATTTTGATTCGGCTATGAATCCCGACAGTGCAGGACTGCTTGAAATCGGATATGACAAAATTTATCCCAAGGGAAATATTCTTGAAAAGCTTGTGTTCAAAAGTTTTGCAGGCAGAGAGCAGTTTATTGGCGAGGAGCATTTCAACTCGGCAACAAGGCACACTCCTATTGATATAGACACTGCCCTTTTCCGTGAACTGAGCAAATACACAAAGGAGTTCGCCCTGCGGATTGCCGCAGCACTTAAAAGCTATCGTTCCTCGGTTTTTTCAGACCTTTCGGAGCTGGAATCACAGCTTGACTTCTATGGCGGAGCGGCACAGTTTATATCAAGTGTTAGGGCAAGGGGAATGAAAATGTGCCGACCGAAATTTCTCCCCTCTGAGAAGCGTGTTACAAGGCTGAAAAACGTCTTTGACCTCAACTTCTACAGGCAGCTTGTTACGCAAAATCCGCAGGAAATTCTGACCGAAAAAATTGTTGCAAACGATATTGATATGTCAGATTACGCACGGTTTTATATGGTGACGGGAGCAAACAACGGCGGAAAAACCACTTTCGCAAGAGCGGTGGGAGTATGTCATTTAATGGCACAAATGGGATTGTACGTTCCTGCGGAAAGTGCAGAGATTTCCCCTGCCGATTACATATTCACCCATTTTCCAAAGGAAGAAGCTGTCGGAATAAATTCAAGCCGATTTACCACGGAAATCAAGGAGCTGAAAAAAATCTGCGAATATATGACCGACAGAAGTCTTGTTATTTTCAACGAATCCATTCAGTCAACCACGCCAGTTGAGTGCTTAAACATTGCAAAAATTCATCTTGAAATTATAGCGGCAGTGGGGGTAAGGGGATTTTATGTCACTCATCTAACAGAACTTTATAATGAAATTCAGCGGATAAACAACAAAAACTATCCCACAAAGGTGGGAAGTCTGGTATCCTGCACAGACAGTGAGGGCAAGCGTATGTACAAGATGAAAGCCGCAAAGCCGCCTATTGAAAGTCTTGCATACACGGTTTACGAAAAATTCGGAGCAAAGCTTGAAGACGTACTTGCAAAGTCGGGTGATAAGAATGGACAAGCGTGAAAACCTTTTGCAGTTTCTTGATTACGGTGGAAACGAGCTGTTTTCAAGCCTTATGGAAAGTGACAGCGACAGACCGCAGGCGTTGGACAGAATGTGCATTTTACTTCGCAAGGCTGTGATTTTGGTTGTGCTGATATATAATTATATGCACTCGGAAAAATATCTGAAAAGAATGTACCAGGCGGCTGAGGAAACTGTAATTATAGAGTCGACATACAAAACCGATTACGGCATAAAGCTTACCATACACAACAATTCACTTGCGGACTATTACATCTGCGATTTGCCGACCTTGAAATATACTGACGAATATGATGACCGGGCAATCGGAACATATTATCATTGTAAAAATGCAAAACTTTAAGATTGTGTTATATACAAGTTTGACAAAAAATGACCTGATTCTAAATTCTGTATAGCTGCGGAATGGCATATCAAAATTAAAGAGCAAATCTATTTGATGAGATCGTCGAAACCACCGTCGGTCTTATCTGCATATTTTCATAAAAGTATTCTGTGCAAGATACAGCATTTTGAACAGTCTCTCATCGGTTGGAAATAACGACTTTGTTTTGGTGACCTTTCGCAGCTTACTGTTAATTCCCTCAATCGCATTGGTAGTGTAAGTCAGCTTTCTCAGTTCCTGCAGAAACTTGAAGTAAGTGCTTAGATTCGCCCGATTTTCATACCATGACTTTGAAATCTTTGGATACTTCTTGTCCCATATTGATGCAAATTCGTCAATGGCATCATGCGCAGAAGGCACATCAACAGCGGGATAAACACATTTTAAATCAGCCATAAGTTCTTTCTGACACGCTCAGACCTAAATATTGCGGATATGCTCTTCAATGTCAGCAGTTGACACACCTTTTGCGTAACATTGAGATGATTTTATTCTCCATGTCCGAAGAAATTTTGGGCTGATTTTTCCAAATAAGCTGCAGCTCTGGCCCTGCGAAAAAATCTCTGTAAATTCAACAACAGTGATAAAAAACGATATTGTGGAGCGGCTTGAAAAACAGCCGCTCATTTTTTTACAGTATACAATAAATACCGTAATTTGTCAAGGTTCTTCAACAGTCAGTCTGCTGGAATGGAGCGTAGCGGAATGGAAGCAGACTGACTGTGCCGGCTCAGCTTAGCCTGTCGAGATACATGATCTCCAGCTCGCCAAGAACTATGCCCCAGTTTCTCAGCGGTATAGTCCATTTTTTCGCTATTTCATGCGTTGCAAGATACAGTACCTTCAGGAGCGCCGTATCGCTCGGAAATACGCTTCTCTGCTTGTTCAGACGACGATAGCCGCTGTTAAGGCTTTCGATCGCAATGGTGGTGTAAATGACCTTTCTCACATCAGCGGAAAACTTGAAGATCGGTGAGATCACATCCCAGTTTTTGTACCAGCTCTTCATGGCGTTTGGATAATCTTTCTCCCACTTCTCCGTCACACGCTCAAGCTGTTCAAGCGCAGCGTCCTCAGACGGTGCGTGATAAATGGTTTTCAAATCGTTGGAAAATTCTTTCTTGTTTTTTGCACCAACATATTTCAGCGTGTTTCTTACTTGATGAACGATACAACGCTGTAATTCTGTCTGTGGAAATGCCGTATTTACGGCTTCTTTCATACCCGAAAGACCATCGGCACATATCACGAGGACATCCTTTACGCCGCGATTTTTCAGCTCATTCAGGACTCCAAGCCAATATTTTGCACTTTCGTTTTCTCCGATATGTATGGATAAAACTTCCTTGTGACCTGTCAAACTTACTGCAAGGATTACATATGCTGCAAGTTTTTTCTATCCGTTTTATTGTACAGAAAGATGTACAGCATCAATAAATACAATGGGGTAAACCTCGTCAAGAGGACGTTTCTGCCAGTCTTCTATCTGCGGAAGGAGACGGTCTGTGATATCGGATACCATCGCTGACTTCAAAGCCGTAGATCTCCTCGATCGTTTCGCTTATCTGGCGAGTTGTCATGCCCTTTGCGTACAGCGATATTATCTTCTGTTCGATACCTGAAATATCCTTATGACGCTTTTTTACAACCTTTGGCTCGAATGTTCCGTCTCGATCCTGTGGTACTTCAATTTCTGTTTCACCTAAATTTCCACGTATCTTCTTGGTTTTCCTACCATTATGGTAATTGGAGTTGTCCGAGCGTTCATATGAACTGTACCCTAAGTGTTCATCCAGCTCTGCCTCAAGCATTTCCTGTATCGTGCCGCCCATCAGATCCCTGAGAGCATCCTCAATATCTTTTGCTGTCCTGATATCATACTCCTCGATCAGCTCTGCGATGATATTCTTCTTCCCCTCGCTCATTGGTTCTCTTTTTCTTCTTGCCATAAAAAATCAGCCTCCTGTGTTATTTATATTTTACCATAGTTGACTGCGTTTTTACAGACTTTTTTTCGGTGGGACTCAGCTCTTTTATTATACACTACTTTGGAGATTTACACAACATATGGGGAAAAACCTATCTTTTCTTTGAATATAGCTTTTAAGATATTTCTTAGTTAGTCATATTTTGTTCTTCTCTGATGACAATTCCTGACTTTCTCTTTTGTATCATTTTTCTGAGCTTTCTATCAGTTTGTATTTTTAAAGAACACTGCTTCTGCGAATAATTATCCTCAATACAGCGACTTAAATTCACAAACAATCCCATAACAGTATTTCTAAGTAGCATATTTTCAAAATGCCCCATATCGTCAAGCATATTCTGAGCGTACTCATTACCGTCGTTTGCGGACTTTGTAAGCCATTGGGCAGCCTTTTCCTTATCTTTTTCAACTCCCTCTGCCCCGAAAAGATAAAGCCTGCCGAGCTGATAAGTTGACCACATATTTTCAGCGGATTTTTCAAAATATTCGATGGCTTTAGGAATATCAATCTCCGTTCCAAGTCCCTTTTTGTACATAGCACCCAGTTTGTAATATAGATTATCGTCCGCCTGACCCTTGCTTTCAAGTTCAAGAAAACCGGATAATGCGACCTTGTAATATCTTTGTGCGGTTTCTTCACTTTGACTTATATATTCGCCTTTATCGTACATTTGAGCAACAGCGTATGGGGCATAAGGCTGTCCCTGTTCAGATGATTTGCGATACCACAAAAACGCCTGCGACAAGTCTTTTTCCACACCGTTGCCGTAGTAATATAAATTGGCGAGACTGTATTGTGCGAATTTGTTGCCTTCATGAGCTGATTTCAAGAACCATTCAAATGATTGAGCGTAATCCTGTTCTGTTCCCAACCCATAGCAATGCATTTTGCCTATGCGATACCAAACGTAAGAACGCATATTCACGGGTTTCATAATCTGCCCATCAAATTTCGGCTCATAAGGAAACATAAAATCAGAATCCGGCTCGATCTCCATAAAACCCTGAAATGCTTCTTCGTAGAATGAAAAAGACTTTTTTTCATCTTTTTCGCCGAGTTTATCAGTAGAATAGAGTTTGCCCAGATCTTGAATAGCAAGAACATTACCTGCCCCTGATTCGTTAAGCAAAAGCTGCTCCGCTTTTTGAAAATCTTCAAGCTTTGATCGCTTGTTATAAATCAGCTTGCAGGCTTCTTTGTAGGAACTACTCCACTTGAGGTAATATTTGCTTTTCGGAGCGTCATCAACATCGACTGTTACCGCATTTTCACCACTCCAAATGAAATCTTCGGCGGTCGGCTCGTCGTTATCCGAAAATGTTACTTTATCATTTTCGGATTGCTCAGATTCATCAAACTTCAGAAGAATATCAACATAAAAGTCATCATTCGCAAATTGTTCTGTTGGTTCGGGTTCTTCAATTTCTACATCAATGACAGGATAATTCATGTCAAGCACAGTTCTGATTATCATATTCCGCACAGGCTGAAAAACTTTGTTATCAACCAATGGCGGCAGTTCTTTTTCTTTTTGCGTATAGGTCTTGTATTTCAAGCTCTCCAAACTGCACCATTTTTCATAAAGCTGACGGATATTATCGTCATTTGCAAGTTCCGAAAAAATGCTGTTGACTGTTTCTTTGACCTCCTGAGGAAGATATCCATATACTTTTTTGCCTTTAACATTCTGTAACTGAGAATATAGTTTGCGGATAAGATTTTCAAGCTGCGGATTTTCAAAATCGCTTTGCTGAATTTTTCTGACAACACTTTCAAACTCCGTTTTTGATACAGCTTTCAATTCGTCACGGCTTAATGTCTGCTCCTGATATATGGACTGCAAATCGTCCTTAAATATATCGTTTGCAAAAGCTGAACGAATCTTATTAATTCCCTCGTTTGTTAAGAATCCTTCCTTTGTATTTTCGGAATAAACAAGCAGATGAATATGCGGATGATGAGTAGTGTCATGAAATGCGGCGTACCATTTTAAATTGCATAATGAAATTTTCTGATTTTTTGCAATATCTGAAATGTGACGCATAACAAGCTGCCGCCACGCTTCCGAATTATCGTAACCAAGTCTAATTGCATCTTCACGACGAAGTGAAATTACGTGGGACCAGACATTGCCTTTGTGATTTGCTATTTCGTTAGCTACCCTGTCAAGAATTATCGGTTCATCTTTTTCATTGAAAAGACCATGAGAACCTCTTTTCTGAACCCCCGGACGCATAGCCATGTAACCGACAAAATTCTGACGATTACCGATGACGTCAGCGTTACGCTCAATGATCGTACTGATTAGTTCCGAAGCGTTTTCTACAGTAGGGTTCACAGTGTAGTCCTCATATTCCAAATATTTTTTAGCTTCGGGAAAATCTGAAAGCAGATCGTTTAAAAGCTGTTCTTGATTCTTTGTAGCGTTATCATTTCTATCCATAATGTTTTGGTCACGGACTTCAACTGTTTCACGGGTTGCGATGTACTTTGTGTAGTTTCTGCGCTTGTTTTTACTTTTCTGTGTACCGCTTTTTAGGTAGCGGCTTGTTACGATAATTTGAGATAAAGTCATAACATATCACCCCCATTTTTATGTGATTTAATCTAACCGTTGATACCTCACAGCCTTCTCAAAATTAATAACACCGTTAATGCGTTTAACCTCATCTATACACATAGCCCTCAGTTTAATCATCGTATCATCATCAATCTCATGTACCGCCGCAAGCATATGAGTAACTGCACCAAGTTCAACTGCAATTTTAAATAAGGCACGGGACAACCTCTGTTCCGTGCCTTTGACTATTCCTTCCGCCATTGCCGTTAGCTGCGGGGCAATAAATTCCGTTGCCGTATGCTCCTTGTTCAAAAGATACCCGCAATAAAAACGCACAGCCTTTTCAATAAATTCCGAGCGTGATTTACAATTATCGTGCTTAAAAAGAGTGTCCACTATTTCCAAAGTTTCGGGAAAAATCTTTAGTCCAAATCTTTGCTTTTTATACTCAGATGTGACCTCGCAAACCTCTGTTTTTTCGGCTTTTTCTTCTGTATTTTTAATTTTATCCGACTGCAATTTGCAAAACCTCCATTCTATGCGACTGCACGTCAAAGTTTTCAAAACTCCGCAAATTCGGCGAGCTTTGCTCGACGATGTGTCTGTTTGGTCGCTTCAAGCGACCAAACTTTAACCTGCAATATATTAATTTTCCCCCAAACCCTCCCGAATTCTCCCGAATCCTCCATTCTCCAACTCCGCAAAAAAATGCCCCAAATTCGCCCCAGCTGCCTTTAGGGTAAAGTTACCCCACCCATGCTCTGAAAACGCCACACGAGGGCACACAGTGCGAACCGTGGCGAATTACTGCTCGGACAGCTTTTCCGTTTCGGCAGAAGCAGTGATCTTCTGCTTTCTCGCAGGCTTTCTGTCCGACATCATATCAATAAAATCTCTCACATTCTGCGGAACGACCTTGCCGTAAAGCTGATCCACATACTTTTCAAGCTCAGCCGCAAGAGTTGTGTTCTTCTGCTCCAGATACATTTCTATCGCCGAGAGCTTTTTCTCGTTTACATTTACCGTAACTGATTTTTTCAACCTATCACACTCCAATAAAATTAATTTTCTGATGAGCTGTCCTCATTCACACTTTGAATAGCGTCAGTCACCTCCTGAGGATAAGTCACTCCATCATAGGTACACCAGCTTGTCCAGCTGCCGTTTGAAACATTTTCTTTAGTGACATATCCAAGGCTTTCCGAACTGTAGATCACCTCGCCGTTTCCAACATAAATTCCGTGCTGACTTCCGTCAAACAATCCTATCCCGATAACTTCAGGCATAGTATCTATACCGCATTGTTCGGTATAAACCAATGTGCTGTAAGCAGAATCAAACTCTTTATCGGTTGGACTGTAGTTCAGATACCCCAGCACAAGCCCTGCATTATCCGCATAACGTATCCTGTCTGTTTCGTTTCTTTCACCCATAAAGCCATTCATATATCCCCAGCCTGAGATGTAAGCATTATCAGCCCAAGCCGCAAGATCAGCACAATTTTTCGTGCCTGTATCAGTAAACATAAACGCATTTATGGTGCTGTTCATCACAAAAGTGTATGTGCGGATAAACTCATCATAGTCAATATCCAAACCGTAAGTCGAGTTTATCGCTGAGATCAGATCGCTGTCATTCTGAGCAGTAGCAAAGAGATCAGCATATGACTCAGCATAGAAATTCTGCACTTCATCAAAGTATGACATATATATCAGCTGAGCTTTGATCGTTTGATCTCTCACACCTGCATTTGTCATAGCATCCTCTATGGCTTGCCCTTGATTTTGAATATCTGTTATCTCCGCCTGCTGTTCGCTGTCCAGACTCTCAAACAAAGCCGACTCCGTAAACAGACTTTTGTCTATGTCAGGCTGTTCAATATTCATACTTCCAATACTTGAGATCACAGCAATAGGCAGGAACATAAGCCCCAGAAAGCCGGCGATGATACTGCCGACTGCCACAAACAGCTTGCCACGCTTGTTTTCATCTCCGAGAACATATACGGCTATCTTTTTCACAGCCACCGCAACTGCTGACGACATCAGATCACCTCACTAACTTCAAATTCAGTAAATGCACCCTGCGTTTTCATTTCTATGCCGTGCATATATTCAAGTGCACCACGCTCCGTTGCAAACAAAATGGGCTCGCCGTTATGACGAACCCAGTCCTCAAAAATATTTCTGCTGTTTTCGGCATACCTTGTTTTCCATATGCCGTATTTTTTCTTCTGCAATTTTATCGACCTCCTATTGTAGTCAAACTCAAATTTTACACCTGTTGCGAACAGTTTTATCTACCGCCAGCCGAACCAAACAGCGCCGCCTTGTAAGCAGGAGCAATGACCTGCAGCAGATACCTCTCGTTTCCGCACCGATACAGACAAGTACCTCTTTCGGGATACTTTATCAAGCCATATTCCGATTCTTCTAACTGCAAGGTATCAATAAAAGCAGTGGGCGAAATGTTACCCGGATTGAACAGAAAATGATGTGACGGAATGGAGAACAGCGGCTTGGTGAACTCCTTTATCTCAGGCAGCAGAAAGTCCTCGATATTCTGACTTGCCAGAATAAACGAGGACTCTTTCTTACGCACACGTTTCATACCGTTACGAATATATTCTATCGCCGTCATATTAGTGAGGAATAAATACAGCTCATCAACTGCCGCAACAGTATTTCCCCTGCCTAAAAGCTGATCAGACATATATGACAAGATGTTGAACAGCAGAGTATCTTTCAGCCGTTTGTTTGTATCCATAAGACCTTTTACTCCGAAACAGATAAACTCGCCGTTCTTGATGTTGGTGCATCCGTTGAAGTACTTCGACTCTGCTCCTTTGCACATACTGTGCAGTCCAAGACAGATGTTCTGTAACATTTCTTCGGTATAGAGATGTTTCTTCCCGTGATCGAATGCCATAAATTCCTTTTCTATGAGTTCGTATAGATCGCTCATAATCGGATAATCCTCGTTTTTCTGCGTACTGAAATCCGTAAAATCATCTATGCCGAATCTTGCGTACAGCTTCATCAGCATAATTTCTATCGTATCTATCTCTGCGTCTGTGAAGTCCTTGTACGCTCTGAAAAAATCCTTGAGATAGCTGATGTGCTGACTAAGTCGGGTGACCTTGCGGAACGCTTCGGGCGAATCGGAATCCGCTCTGTCGCCGTCACCCCATGCTTTCGGTTCAAGAGGATTGATCATATACTCACCCGACATCATGTCAATGTAGGTGCCGCCGAGATTTGAACAAAGGTCATGGTACTCGGCTTCCGGGTCTAAACAGAGGATAGATTTGCCTGCCTCACGCTGATTGCACAGCAAAAGCTTCATCAAGTACGACTTACCCTGACCGCTGTTGCCGAGAATGAGAATATTGCTGTTTGTCTTGTCCTCGGTACGTCTGTCGAAGTCCACAAGCACATTGCTGCCGTACTTATCTCTGCCGATATAGAATCCGTTTTTGTCGGTCTTTCCTGAGTAATTCAGAGGATAAAGATCAGCCACAGAACTTGCAGGAAGAACACGTTCAAACTGACTTGCAAACACGTTATTGCCCGCAGGATGAACAGACAAGAACCCCTCTTTCTGACGCAAAAGCAAACGGTCAACGGATATTTTGGAACGTGTCAGTTCCATTTGAATATCAGCCTGCAGTTCTTTCAGCTTGTCCTCAGAGCTTGCTTTTAGCTCAATAAAAACAGCTGTGTGCAGTAAAGGTTCTTTGTTTCTGCGTAGTTCGCTTATCAGCTCCACCACATCATTTATGTTATCCTGAGCCTTTATGCTCTCGTTCACATCATTTACAGTCGTCATCATATGATTTTTCCTCATTGCCTGCTGCACGATCTTTCGCTGTTCTGCGGCGGTAACAAGTCTGTCATATATCCTCAGCGTAACGCCGTTTCTGTCCGCAAGGTGAGCAAGAATAGCAGTTTCTTCTGTGCTCGGCGGATACTCAGTCACCGCCCAGCAGGACTTGTAGAAGTTTCCGCAGATGTAGTGGTCGGTGTAAAAGCGGATCACGCCCGGCATGGTGCGGTCGAAAAAGTCCTTTGCTTCCACTATCTCAAGCTGTTCTTCTGACAGTTCTTTTTTCTTCTGCTTTTTAGTTCTCATTTGTTTTCGCCTCCAAATCAAATTCGGTTTCTCCCTCGATATCGGGTATCTCATCGCCTGAAATACTCGTTCCGAAATACAGTGCAAGCATACGCTTGATATCAGATTTGATCATCCGCCGAGCTGCAAATCCGTGTTCGGAAATCGCTTTATCCACTCGGTTGATGGTGTTAAAGATCTGCTCGTCCTTTTCACGTTTGAACCTTAAAGCGAACACAAACTGTCTTGCAGAGGACATCTCAATTTGTATCTCGTCAAGAAAATCATAGTCAGCTTGCAGCAGTTTTCTGACCGCCTCGTTCTGCTCTTTTTCAAGCCTTTTCCTGAGATGATTTTTATTGCTGTCAAAACACTCGCAGGAGTCCAATGCCAGTATTTCTAGGTCAGGTATGGTACTCAATAACATCATAAGATGATGTATTTTGACGTCGATATTAGCCGCAGACAGCACGGAAATATTGGTCGGTTCTACGCTGAAAAATGCTATCTCAGCCTTATCGGTTTTTACGCCGTATTTAGTAAAGCGTTCAAGACCGATAAGACCCTGAACGCTGTTTTTGCTTTTTTTCATTTAACTTTTCCTCCAAAAATATAATTGCTGTGAGGTCACAAAGAACTTTACAGCATTAAAAAGATAGTCCATTATCGACATGTCATCTGCTCTTACAGTTACAAAAGCATAGCAGGCTGTGACTGCAAAGGGGATAATGTTCCATAAATTCACAAGCACTATCACAGACAGTACTATCCCTGCACAGATAATGATAAGATCCCGAATGCTCCAAAACCACAGCTTTACGCTTGCTCTCAGGTTTTCGGGGTAGATGTAGGTTTTCATTTTGCTCCTCCTTTCAGCATTCCAATAGCCTTAGCACCCATAGAAACAGTATGACTAACACTCATCATATTGACTCTAACGCTGGTATCAAGCCCGTACATCTGAGCTATCCTCGGCACTTCGTTTGCCGACAGGCATATCCCCACCGCAAGCAATGGGTGCTGAGTGTAAGTCAGAAGACCGATATACAATATCGTTGTCTGCAAAAAAGCCGTCAGACAAGTAGCGATGACCTGCTTGCACCAGCTGTAAAAGCCGTCGGTGTAGCCCCTCGGAACTCCGAACATATACAAGCTCCCAACAGCTATCTGGCAAAGCATTATGCCGCCTCGTTTGATGTTTGCAAACACAACTTTCACCGTGCAGTAACCGAATAAGATCATAAAAAAGAGACTGAACAGCGAAATATCTGAGGCAAGAGCAAATATGACCGCAAGTCCGGTGTCTGCCATCGTGTCGCTTGTTCCGGATATGAAGTTTCCAAGCAGCTCAGTTGCAAACGTACCCTGCATATTGACGCAGAACGAATAAAGCCTTTGGGGAACGACTGTCACAAGACTTGCCGCCATAAAGCCTTTCAGTACATTTATGCAGGTGTTCTTGATGTTCGCCTGCCCCGATTCATAAGCGACAGCCGTATCGAACACAGCTACAACAAGCCCGCAGACAAAAAGCATCCACGCAAAACTGCCAAACAGTCCAACGAACACCTGTACCCAGGACAAAGCGAAAATATCCGTTGCAGTCTCGTTAATAAATGTGAATAATTCCGCTATCAGACCATACACCTTATTGAATATCCATTCAAACATAATATCCCAAATAGCGTCGCTTATCGCATCGGCGGCAGCACCAACTGTGTTGTCCCAAAGCGATGAGATACCGTCGCTTATCCAGTCAATAGCGTCTGAGATCCAATCAAACATCCACACCACCTCCTGCCTTTGTTATCTCTCCCTTTATCTTGTACAGCGAGCTGCGGCGTCCGCCTTGGATATGATAGCGAGGTATCCGTTCTAACAATCCACGGTTTTCAAGTTCCGTAAATGCACGATACACCGTGCTTTTGTGTATACTCAGATCTTCTGCTATCCTGCGTACAGAGGGAAAACATTCTCCGTTTTTGTCCGCACGGTTTGCCAGATAGCAGTACACAGCCACAGCCTTGTGGCTTAGCCCTAAGTCGTAGATCCTTCTTGGAAATATCAATATGCATCAGCTCCTTTTACGTTTTAACAGTTGTCTTTTTCTTTGCCGTCAGCTCCTCATATTCTAACGTGCTCTCTTTTTCCTTCTGCGGATATTTCACTTCAACGTCACGGATAAGTTCATCACGCTCTTTGTATGAAACGGCACGAGCGGTCTTATCGGGAAGTTTGTATTCTTCTTCAAATTTTATCCCCCATTTGAAGAACAGCTTCAGCTTGCTAATCATCGGGTGTGTTCCTGTTTTCATAACGATAAACTGTCCTTTCGGCATAGATTTCAGCTCGTCCACAGTCATAAGCGGTCTGCCTATCATCTGCAATGACTGGCTTTTATCCCTGCCGTTTGATATAGAACCGCTCAATACAGTCTGTTCGCCCAAAGCTTTTGAAAGCACCTCTGCACTCTGGCTGTTTGGTGCAAATCCGCCGAACACAGTAAGCTGAGTGTTGTCGGTTATTATCTCCATACCCTGTTTGCCATAGTTCTGCTCAAGCTGTGCCAAGGACTGTATTATCGCCACAATGGATATTTTTCTTGAACGTCCTGCGGAGAACATAGATTCAGCGCCCTCTATCTTAGGAAAAGTTCCAAACTCGTCGCAGTAGAACATAACTCTGTTTTTAAGCTTGCCGCCGTTTTCGTCTGCAATGACTAATATCTCACGATATAACTGTTGGATAAGCAGGCTGACCATAAAGTACTTGCTTGTATCTTCTTCGGGAAGAACGATAAAGATAGCAGACTTTTCATTGCAGAACTTCTCAGCGTCTATCGCCGTTCCAA
>ENA-OZBH01000415-OZBH01000415.1-human-gut-metagenome-genome-assembly--contig:-NODE-415-length-23377-cov-5.201312_pt1 | contig 23377 bp, 34 predicted proteins | sample MGYA00243978_ERZ653518 | MGnify/ENA primary metagenome ERZ653518 (study PRJEB26926, sample SAMN06164923) | human gut metagenome | biome: ENVO:00009003; feature: ENVO:2100002; material: ENVO:00002003... | reverse complement strand
CGAAGTCCATGCGGACATGTCCAACGGTACCCAGCCGCTTATCTTCTTCGGGGTGCGGGGTATAAAATAAACCCGCCTCCTCCGGGCGGGCAGGTCGGATATGGAATTTCATGTTCTCCGCGGGATACGGGAGCTGATGCGCCTCGCAGAACTCACGGAGCGTCATGCTGCCTTCATCGAGAAAACCGAGCTCATCCCGCACATCCAGCCGTCCGGACTTAGGCATCGCCAGCTTTTCCGGCATCAGCACCGAGCCTGCGTGGTTGACCACAACATTTTCTTCCATATAGCACAGCTCACCGGGATCGTCGTCAGAGCCGCGCATGTCATAGCAGTACCAGCCCTCCGGCACGGTATCACGGGCAATACGCCCGTTGGTGAACAGCGCGGGCTTATCAAATACTTCAATGTGTTGGAATTCCTCTGTTCTTGCGTTTACAGCCATTTGGTGTTCCTTCCTTTCTTTTTTGGTAACGGCAAACATACTACACATCTGCCGCAAAGTCTACTGAAACATTTGCTGTCCCTGCCGCTGCTCCGGGAAGGGCGGGTCCAAGCGACGCAGCAGGCCGAACTCTGTTTTTGTCACGCAGTCGTTTTCCATGCAGTCCTGACCGTATTTCTCAAAATCCATGTAGCCGTCCAGCTCATAGATGGCTTCATCATCCAGCCCCAGCGTTTCCTGCAATCGCTGCTGACCGTAACCGTAGGCGCCCTCTGTGATGCGCTGATAGTTGTCCAGATTTCGCAGGAGTTCACAGGCTCCGCGCAGCGTATCCGGCCGCTCGGTCTCCAGCACGGCGGCGTAGGTAAGGAGCATCCCGTCCTGCTGCCAGATATCCTCCAAGGCTTCGGCAAAATCGTTGTAATCCTCCACGGCGGGGCAATCCGTATCGCAGATAAGTTCTCCAATGTAAGGCACCTTGAAGCGTATATCACAGAGCATGGCATCCGCGAAAACGTCGATATCGAGGTAAGTCTTCACCGCGTCCAGGTATTCCTCGTCAGCGGGGAGGACGAGGGTGTAGTCCGGCTTTCCATTGACGCGCAGCGTCATGCGGAGCATTTCATCCCGATTTTCATTGCGCCAAGGCTCTGGTGCTTGGGAATAGCGCGGCAGATGTTCTTTTCGAACTACATACCCATCCAAGGTGTACGCGCCGCCGCAATTGCTGTAAAACTCCGCGCCGATGCCAACATAGTCCAAATACGGCTTGAGATGCTCCGGGCAGTCGATTTTGCCATGCTCCACCAAATACCAGCCAAGTTCCCGGTCACAGGTCACCTCCGGGATCATTCCGTACTGTCCGATGCGCCCAACCGTTTGCAGCACATCGTCGAGATTGCTGATACATTCGCTCAACAGTGCGCCGGCAAATATCTGATGTTCCTTTTCGCTCATTGCGTCGATCTGCCTTGAGAGTCGATTCAGCTTTTCCAAGTCTTCCGGATCAAGAAGGTCTGCGCTTCGGATAAACTGCCAGAGCCCCTTTACAGAGCTCTTTACATCTGAAATGCGGAAATTTCCTTCTCCTGAACAGATATCGTCCAGCCGAATGTCGATCTCATCCACCTGAGAAGAGGATGCAGGCAATTTAAGAGGGATGCTTTCCTCGCCATTGCCGTGAGTCAGATAAAGAATCATCGTGAAAAACCTCCCATCTCCATGTGGCTGCTCTGGCTGCCGTTCATTACTTCCTCCATGCTGGTATAGCCCTTATAGGCGATGTAGCCCCGGTCGGTGAACATTCCGTCCTCCGCGTTCATGCGCTCCATGCCGCACTTTTCATAGTCATAAAAAGCATCGAGGTTTTCGTCATACTCGAAGCGGCCGGACTGCTGGATCATGTACTTGCCGTATTCCTGCGGCGTATGTGCGCCGGGGGCAAAGTCAAAGAGGTCGAGGCTTTCCGCAAGATTTTTGATCTGCGTCGCGGACTTTGGCTCTGCCAGCATGACCACAGCGCCCAGCTTTTCCATATCCGCTTTTGATAACCCATTCGTTGCCTCTGCCAGTTCGTTGAGGTCGGAGAGAGTTTCGTACTCCATATCCAACAGGACATCCACCTCATTGGGGAGCTGGCTGTCCTCCAGCCGCAGGCGGACATCGGCGGGATCTGTGATGCCCCCGCGAAGGAGGGCGCGGTCGATCTCCTCCTGCACCATGGGGAGGTACAGCCATGTGATGTGTTCGGTGTCCTCCGGCTCGGCTTTGGAGGTCACCGCAACGGTGATGACATTCGGCTCATAGTAATAGCAGGGGAAGAACCGGCCGTCGTAGACCTGCTCCAGCTTCATGCCGTTGTTGTAGACCACGCCGTAGGGGGTGATCGTGCCGCTGCCGCTTTCAATGAGCTGCCGTGCGGTTCCCTCGCCGTCCAGTGCGTTCAGTTCATCCACACTTGCGCTGCCGCCGTGCAGGTTCATGTAGTGGTCACGGCCAACAGCGGCGAGGTCAGAAAAGTCGGTGATGACCGTGGCCTGCTGGCAGCAGAAGGTCAGGTTGATGAGATCCTTTAACTCGAACAGCTCCAGCTTGTGGGCCATCGCCTGAAACTGCGCGGCCTCGCCGGTGTCGAAGCTGTCCAGCCGTTTTGCGAGGTAGTTCAGCTCCTCCGCATTGACCGTGAGCATTTCCACTCGCTTGAGAACAGTGTAGAAGCTGTTGATCTTCTCAACTTTGCAGTCGGCTTTGACCGCGTCGCCGATCTCCAACGCCTCCAGCAGCTCCATGCAGTGTGCGTACTGGTCATGCGGAATGGGGAACGGGATGGTTGCCACGCCGTATTCCGGGTGGCCGGGATTACCGAGAACCGCTTGAAACATCATGTTTCATTCACTCCTTTTTCCAAATTCAAAACCGCATCTCCGTATTTGGCCATCAGTAGTGCGCCAGTGATCAGGTGGAACGCCTCATCTGTGACCAGTTCCGGAGACGCAAGGTCCGCAAGAGTAATATTGCAGCAGCCGACTGCAATGGCCTTTGCCGCCTGGTAGACGCTGTATAACTCCGGTTCGATCCCTCCGAGACGGACGCTTTGAAAGTCAAAACCGTCGTTCCCGCATTTCCAGACCATTCTGCGCCAAAGGCTCTCGTATGCCGTGAGCAGGAAGATGGCCGCTTTGTTCCGGTCAGACAGACGCCAGCAGCGTTCCCGCCAGTATGTCCATCTTCGCCGGTGGGCATTGGACAGGAAGAATTGAGGGTTTCTTTCTCTGAGTTGCTGATGCATCCGTTTTCGGAACTGCGGCCCCATAGAGGGTGCGAAGCAGTCCCGCACGAACTCATTCATCTCCAGTACACCTGCTTCGATCCGTTCCTCCAGACAGGTGCATTCACACAGGCGGCACGGATGCTTGCGGTCATAGTTCTGGCAGTATTCGCACGCCACATCTTTGGGCGTGTAATGAAATGGGCTGCGGTATATTCCACCGCCTCTGGGTTTTTGACCGGGCTGAGACATCATCAACTGCTCCAACGCCTGCAGCGGCGTGTCTCGCATGAAATAGTACGGCATAAGCGAACTCCTCTCTGAAATGAAAAAAGGGCCGGAATCTTATTGCCAAGACTCCGACCCGTTCCGTTTGATATTACATTGTCTGTTCCTGTGTGGCTTGTTCCAAGGCTTCTTCCTGCTGCCGGATTCGCTCGTCCAAATCTGGCACACACTCCTCAATCTGCTGCTGAACACTGCGGATCATTTTTTCCTGCTCTCCCGTGAGTTCAAAGAAATCTCCGTCTACAGAGTCCGCACAGCAGCGATAAATCTCAGTCATCTGTTCTGGGGTGAAAAGCCGTTCCTTTTGAATCAGCCCAGAGCGGATGGCAAAGTCCTGTTTGGCTTCTACATAGTTCTCCATGAAATAGTGGCCATGACATACACCTGCGCGCCCATAGGCCCAATCCCATGTGACGAAGTGGACTCCGTATTTACTCTGAACTCCAGCCAGCACAGTGCCATTGAAATCGGCCAGCACCCTGTAGCCGTCCTCTAAACCATCGGCTTTCAAAACGGGCGCTGTCTCCATCTGGCGCATATATTCCGCTGTGTTTCTGACGATCTCATACACCTTGTCCTTGGCGGCGATTCGCTCCGGCTCGTCAATATCCTTATTGCGGTAGGCAATACCGCCGCTCTCGGTCACTTCGCACAGCGGCGCACCGTCAAGCAGGATACACAGCCTGTCAGTGTGAACTTCGTCCAATTGGAAACCCTCCTTGGCAAGGACGATTGCTGCTTCTCTGAGGTAGCGAGTCTGCGAATCTTTACTGTGGTCGTTCATATCTGTTTTCCTCCGTCGTTGATAAAATAAAAAAGCGCCCATCTTCGTATTGAAAATGGACGCCAAATGTGTACTTGATTTAATTGTTGTGGGAAGCGGGGAGGTGCATCTGAACCGTAGATAGAACAAGACCGTAAGGCGTTGGCCTTACGGTCTGTTGTTGGTGGAGATAAGCGGGATCGAACCGCTGACCTCTTGAATGCCATTCATTTACAAACCCTTTATTCATGCGGGTTACAAGGTTTTCGTTGGTAGTAGATTGGTAGTATCGCATCTGCCGAAAATCTTGAAATCCCTCAAGAGACGACGAAAAAGCAGGAAAACGGACACCATTACGGTGTCCGTTTTCCTGCTTTTATGGCGAGTTTAGCGGCCCAGCAGATAGCCCCAGCTGGCGGCACCGAGGATGCCGTCCACGCCGAGGTTGTGGTCTGCCTGCATCTTCCGCAGACCGGCCTCCATCTTGGGGCCGAACAGCTTGTCGCCCGCCCAAATGGTGTCGGGGTAATAGCCCTTGTCCTTCATCAGCAGCATGGCGGCCCGGACGTCGTTGCCCTCCATGCCACGGCGCAGCATACGCAGCTCCATGTTGATCGTCTCCTCCTTGTTATTACTTGCGGCAGGTGCTTTTGCCGGAGTGCCTGCCCCCAGCAGTGCTTTAACGCTTGCCTTAAAGGCATCCCACTCTACATTTCCGTTGCCTGCCATCTGGCGTGGGCAGGACTTGCCGGTCACGTCCCAGTGCCGCAGCACATAGGTATCCACATCCGTGATGCCAAGATACTTGCACAGAGTTGCACACAGGGCCGCTGCGTTGGCCTTGGTGGCTGCGCTGACCTTGTAGTCGCCGGAGCAACACATCTCAATGGAGATGCTGTTGGTGTTGCGGCAATACGGGTGTACGGGGTTATCAGAGCCTACCGCCCACGCCCGGTCGCAGGCCGGGACGGACTGATAGACGCTGGTTTCGTCCACAAAGTAGTGTGCGCTGGCGTCTCGGTCGCCGCCGGAGAAATATTTGGCGTTGGCACGTGCAGTATCCTTATCGTTCCCGGTGTAGTGCATCACTACATAGGCCACCTCCCTGCCGCCCAGCTGGTCGTAGGTCTGTGTGCTGGCGGGAATACCAGTGTTCACCGGGATTCCTCTGACGGAGGAAACCAGGCAACGATCAGACACATACTTACTCATTGCTATTCTCCCCTGTCCGCTGCTCCACGCTGGATTTCAGGCGGCCGATGAGCTTCCGCAGAAACTCCGGTACCGGACCGCCCAGCGCTGCCACATTCTCCAGGATCGAAATCAGTTCATTGATCACCAGCCATACAATTACGATCAAGGCAATCAAAAACTCTACCTTCATCTCCACCCCTACGCTATCCAGACCGTAGCGAATCAGCCAATCCACCACACCGGCCACGGCGACGATCACCAGATAGCCCAGCTTTTTGAGGATGCCTCGGATGCCGATGCGGCTGCTGAGCTGCCCGGCGCTGTATGCCTTGGCCATGCCGGTGGCGTAGTCCAGCAGCATCACCGCCACCAGTACCAGCACCGGCACTACCAGCTCCACAGCATAGGCACACAGTGCGCCCAGAGCCGCCGCCAGTACCGCTTTCATCGTGTTTTCGTGCATATTTTTTCTCCTTTCAGCTTCGGCGCACTGCGCCCTTCTCACCTCCATTATACAGGGTCAAAGAGTTCTTTTCTCCCCTCCGCCCCCGGCAAATCCCCAAGCGTTTGGGGATTTGCCGGGGCAGTGATACGGATCAGCTCCAAGGCGTCCCCTTGTCGCTCCATCCCGTTTGCTTCAGGGCCTGCCACATTGCCTTTTCCTGTCTTGCCGTCAGTCCAAGACTCTGGATGTATGCCACATACTTCGCTTTCAAGGACCCGGATACTGTGTTGCCCTCTTGATCCTTTTCGCTCTCCAGAGCCCTCACATACGCCATGGCATTCTCCAGTACGTCATACCCGATCCCTTCGGGCTTGGCGTAGGCGTCGTAAGCCTCCCGTAGCTTCTTGCTCTCGTACGTCCGGCACTTCAGGGCCGGATGTGCAGCGCCTACGAAGGTGTTCCATATCGTCACACCCTCACGCATGGCCGACGATACCGGCAGGCCTGTCAGCTGCGACAACGCCCGGAAGGTCTGATAGAGCTTTCCATAGGTGGTCATGTTGCCGTAATAGGTGCTTTTCGATGCCCTCTCCTGTTCCCCGGTAGCCAGTCGGTACGTCTCCAGCCAAATCTCCTTTGCCTTCAGCAGATTGGAAAAAGCCTCCGTATCCATCCGGCCGCTGCCGTACCCGTCCAGCATATTGAACGCATCTCTCAGATACGGCAGCTTATTCAGCGGGTTCAGATCTGACCCCAGATTGTCTCTGAAGCTGTCCAGCCACCGCCACCAATAGTCCCGGTCCTCGTCGTCTCGAAAGGCATCTGCAACAGCTTCCACGATGGCTGCCGCCAGCCCCGACAGCATATACGCCTGCATAGCCCGCAGCACGGGCTTCAGGTTTTTGGTCAGCGCTGCCTTCATGCCCATCCGCTTGCTGTCCGATTGGATCATATCCGCCGCCGACAGCAGCAGGTTGTAGCTGACCGTAGGCTCCGACATAAAGCTGGTGGCCAGCTTCCCGAAGGTGCTGGAGGAGCGCATCATGTCACTTCTCGTCATGGTGCTGTCCACTACCTGCGTTTGATAGATCACCTCTCGGAACCGCTGCGCCGTAGCGTCCAGCAGCGCCTCACCCGACAGCTTCTGCTTCTCCTGTACCTCCAGCTTGCAGGCCCGCCACAGTCTGGCCCACGTGATGCTGTCTCCAAGCTCTGCGGCCGCCATGGATTTATCTACCAGCTTCTCCATTTTGCTTCCCTTGCCCCGGATCTGGTCACGGATGGACCGCCCCACGTCCGTGTCGAAAAAGCCCATGCTTTTCCAAAGAGCTATGCCGCTGTGGTCCAGCATCTCCTGTTTGGCTCGCTTGGTTCCGGTTTTTTCGGCAAATGCCTTGGCCAGATATTTGGCGTCCAGCACCGCCGTGGCCCGCACATAGGACGTCGGCTGCAACAGCGCCACCCGCAGGTTGGCCGCCACCGCCGCCCGCTTGTAGTTGGAGATCATCCGGTTCGCCGGACCTTCCCCTCTGGCGCCGCTTTCCTTCACCCCGTTCAGGTCCTTCAGAAACTGGACCACATACTGATTCGCCCGGTTTCCATAGGTTCGCATCATCTCCCGCTGTACCGTTCGGGTAGTCACCTGTCCCGCTTCGTTTTTGCTTTTCGTCTTGTAGTTGTACCACTTCTGCGCATCCAGCAGGGGCAGCACCATGGCGTTGTACTTTGCCATATCCGCCGTGTGGTTGGCGAATACCTCAAAAATACTCCGCAGCATAATGGCGTTGTTGGCGTTCTTCGTCAGTGGCTTCACGGCAGAGATGTTCTGCAGCCGGTACAGGCTCCCCTCCGTGCTGTCTCCGGTTTTTTGCGGCCGATCCTGCCGATCCGTTTCCAGCGGAAAATAGTTCTGCTCCGTGAAAGCCCGATACCCGAAGCGCACCATGCTCACTTCATTGCCCCACTGGGAGCCCTGCTCCGTCATGAATTTTTGCATCTGCTGCGCCACGGATATCTGCTCCGGTGTCAGCAGCTGCAGCAGCTGCCCCAGATCCTCCCGTGTCAGCTTGAAGTGTTCATTCTGTTCCAGCACTTTTCCCGCCAGTCGGTTCTTTGCGCTGTCCGTCAATTCGATTCCCGCCGGACGGATTCCGCCTCCGGTAAGATGCCCCATCGCCTGTTCTCGGCAGGAAAGGCAATACAGGCTCATCAGCTGCGCCGTGGTCAGCGTTACCGCCGCCCGTTCACCATTCTGGTCGGTCAGCTCCACCTTGTGCAGCTCCGTATCCCACTTTCTCGCCAGTTCGTCGCTGATAAGTCCCTTGCGGAAATCAAGGATCTGTTTCGTGTTCCGGGCCAGCTTGTCCCAGCCGTCCTGGAGTCCTTCAAATATGGCCGTTCCTCCATCGCCAAAGCGCCGGAAAGCCAGCCACGGCTGTGTGTTGTCCCATGCGCCGAACCTTCCCGCAGCCTCCATTAGCTTCCCCTGATTCTTGTGCGCCCCCATTTCACGCATGACATGGATGCTGCTCTCTGCGGCATCTACCACGCTGCTGTATTTCCGGTTGGCCAGAAGGTCGTTCATGGTGGTTACGCTGCGGCTTATCACGGACAGGATGGTATCCAGATTTTGCAGCTCCTCCCGCCCCATCCGGTTGATGGTTTTTTGCTCCGGCGTGCCCTCCTCAACTGCCCGCCGCACCTTTCTCACATGGGCTTCCAACAGCTCCCGGAAGCCTTCCGGCAGGTCAAGGTAGCCTCCGAAGATATCCGTGCCTTCTCCTGACTCCTCGAACTGCGCCTGATTGGCCAGCACGCCCTGAATATCCTCCATTGCTCTCAGATATTCCATGTCGGCACGGGTACGGCTCCCACCGTTAAGTACCCTCCGGCTGGAAAAGTCCAGCGTCGTCAGCAGTCTGGCAATGGGCTCCTTCAGCGGCTCCGGAATGTGCTTTTTATCGGTGTTGGTGTTCAGAGCCTCCGTCAGCCGCTTCGCCGTGCGTTCGATCTTCCTCCGGAGCACCTGCTGCCGCTCCGACTCCTCTCGCCGCTCCCGGTACTGCCGCAGGCTCTCCTCGCCTTTTCGCTGTGCTTCCTGCAGGCGTGCCTCAAAATCCGCCGTATACCTCGCCTTTTCCGCCGCCGCTCCGTTCAGGCGCTGCGTGGCGTATTCCCGCTCCCGCTGCACCATCTCCCTCACCGGCTTCATGGCCTCCAGCTTCAGCAGCTTCTCGTCCGCCTGACTCACCATCGTGGCATACCGTCTGGCGCTCTCCTCGGCCCGCCGCAGCGCTGGGGCATCCAGCTTCTTTACCCCCGTGCGGTGGTCCTCCAGACGCTGCTCCTCCGCATCCCGGTACCGCTCCAGCTGCCGAAGTCTGCCCGCCTCCTTCCGGTACCACGACAGCAGCCCCCGTTCATTTTCATTTCTGGCCACGCCTTCCAGCGCATTGGCCAGCAGCTCCCGGTCGCTGATTCGTGCCTCCCGCAGCGACAGCTTCTCCTTTACTCCCCGCTGATCCGCCGTGCCTCGGCCAGAAGCATCTCCGCCGTAAAGCCCAGCATCGCTTTTTGCTGCTTCTCCGGTCTCGGAAATCTTCACCACCGAGGAAAATGGTACGCCTTGAGTCTTGACAAAGCCGTCCTTATAGGATATACTGCCTATGTAGCCGTTGCGGAGAAGTCCTATGGGCGCTAAGATGCCCATAGGTCGAAGAACCGTGGCGGTTCTTTTTTTGTCCGCAAACAGCACGTCACTTGTCTTCAAAAAATGCTCCGCCACCTGCTCCGCCGTTCCGTATTCGCTTTCTGTCTTGGTGTAGGCGCTGGCCACCTTCTGCATATCCGTGATGACGAAACCCTTCTCTCTCGGCCGCAGGTCCACGGCCGCCAGAATCGGCTTGCCGTTCTGCGCCCGATACGTTCCCAGCACCACAATGCTGCTGCCTCTGGTCTTGCTTTTCAGCACCAGCGCCGGGTCCTCCAGTATCTGGGGGATTTTTTTAATTTCCGCCAGCGTCATCTCCGGATGCTCCCGCAGAATGGTGCTGATTTTGTCGCCCTCCATGTAGATGTCGCTCTCGATGGCGCCCAGCCCCTGCAGCACCGGCCCGGTGCTGCCCAGCGTGAACCGTTCGCCCTCCGGCCTGCCATCCCGGTGCCACCGGTCGATTTCTGGTGGGAACTGCTCCCGAAGGGAGAACTGGATGTCAGGGTCTTTTGTGGGGGTGCGGTTGTCGGTGTTCTTCACCTGTGCCGCATCCAGCGCTATATACGCCTCTGCGCTTCGCCCCCAGCTCCCTTGATCTCTTTCCAGAAATACGCCGTCGTATCCGTGCTCTCTCAATGCAGCGGTGGCCGCTTCCTTTGCTTTCAGGGCAAGCGCATCCTGTTTTTTCGTCCACTCCGCAAGGACTTCTTCCTCGGCGTTGAACACAGCATCGAAGCCCTCTGCCTCATAGACTGCCCGACTGGATGCATCCGGATGCTCCTTGCGCCACTGTGTCAGAAAGTCAACAAAAGTCTGCTTTGCCACCTCGAACTGCTGTCCGTACTCCTTGTCCAACTGCGCCGCTTCATTTTTCAGGGCCGCATATTCCGCTGATAGCTCCCTCAGCTTATGCACTAACTCCGCCCTTGTGCCAACACGCAGCGGATTCTGAATGTCTGCATACAGGGCCATCTTCTTTTTGCCCCGAATACCGATGTCTCTCGCCGTCTTTTTCAGGAAGATTCCGAAAGGTGTCTCGTTGTCTCCGCTTCCAGCCCCCTTATGCTTCGTGTCGAATACGGTAAATTCACCGTCCGTCTGATGATACATGACCAGAAGATTTCCTTCTGCGTCCCGCACCTTGCTATCCTTGAAATACTCCTGCTGCGCCTCGGTGAGCTCCCGTCCGGTGCTGTCCCGCAGAGAGAATTTCGTCCCGCCGGAATTTTCCTCTTGACTATTTCCGGAAGATTGGCGTATACTACTATCAGAAGCGTTCCCCCGCTGAGCGCCGGGTTTTCCGGAAGAGCCGTCAATTTGGGGAGCGCTTCTTTCTTGCATTTGCCCAACATTGTAGATAACGCTTCCGTCAGCGCCTTGCGCAACTGAGATGGTAGTTTTATAATATTTACCATCAAAGTCCATGAAGTAGGCTGTCCGATAATTCCATCCCTTGCTCGCCATGTCACCATGGCGAGCATTTTGGTCTGTTGTGGTCTTCGCCCCGCGGGAAGACACCTCCACCAACTCGTCAATATGTGCGGCGGCATTGGCCTTTCGCTCAAAGGCAGTGTCGCTCATAGTTCGGCCGTCGCTGGTGTGGTTGTCACTCAGCTTCCCGGCAGATGTTTGCGTCAGAAGAAGGATATCGCCGTCTTCCGCAATCAGGCGCACATCCTGCCCTCTGCGAATCTTTCCGTTGATATAATCTTCCAGCTGTTCGCTCCAGCTTTCCTGATTGCTTCCAAAGAGAACCTGCCGATCCGCTTTCACATACCTGCGCCCGTCGCTCAGTTCTCTGATGGAAAACTTGCTATTTCCACCTCGTCTTTCAGCGATGGGTTTTCCACGTTCTTCATCGGTTCCGACCTTCGCCTGATACTGCGCCTCCGTGCCGTTCTCCGCCGGCGCATACGTCCGCCGCCCTTCATTCCGCACAGCACGCACCAGCGCATCGTCCCACAGGCGTTGAAGCTCCTCGGCGTAGTCCACCAGCGCACGGGCCTCTGCCGACGAGGCCGTCAGGCCCTCCATGGCGTTGCGAATCTTTCCTACCCAGCTCCGCAGCCAGTCCCGGATTTTCTGGGCCAAGCTGCGGTTTTCCTTTGCCAGCTCTTCCACCGCCTTGGTGTCCCGCAGCATCATCTCGCAGCCGTCCGCCACCACCTCATCCAGCGCCGCCTCATAGCTCAGCACCTCTCCGGCTCTTTCGTAGCCTGCCTGCTTACGCTCCACCAGCGTGTCCAGATCTGCACCGCTCTCCGTCGTCAGCTTTTCCACCACGAAATCCCGCAGCTGCCGGTAGCCCTCCGGGTTGCGGTCCTGTATGTAGTGGGTCAGCTCATGGGCCGCCGTTTTCAGCACCGCCGTCTCCCCAAGCTCCCCCAGCCGGACCTTGCCGGAGTTGATATCCAGATAGATGGTCCCGTCCCGATAGAAGCCGTTGGCTCCGGCATACTCACCCTGCCGGTTGGCACCGCTCTGATAGAATACCACGTCGATCCCCGTCGCCTCGGCAAAGCCCTGCATGGCCGCCACGGCGGCCTTCTGCCGCTTCGTCATGCTCTCCTGCCGCACCGGCGCATAAACGGTGTCGCCCATCGTGGCGCCCTCAAGGCTCACGGAGCCACGCCAGCCCGTGGTGTCGAAGGGCAGCGCCGTGTCCTGCCCGATTGCCTTTGCGCTGCTCTGCACCCGCCTGCGGTCCGCCTCCTGCACTCCCTGCTCATGGTCGCATCCGATGAATGGCACACCTCCCGGAAGTGTTGTAGCTCCTTCATCGACAGCGGCAGAAATTCCCGTGAGCTTTGTGCGTCCCAGCGAATGATCTTTGCATTTTTCACGTCCCGATTCACCAGATCTGCCACGGTGCTCTCCAAACGCAGTTTGGCCAGCCACTCGATTTGCTGGGGATAAAAGCAGCTGGCGGTCAGCAGCTCAATGAGGTCGCAGCTGCTCTGCAAGTCCCCGATGCAGCAGTACCGGAACGCACTCTTTGCCAGCTCCGCCAGTCCTACCACCTCGTAACCCTTGCCATACTCAGAGCAAAATCCGTAAGGGGCTGAGAGCTCCCACATCTTCCGGCTACGGCCCGGAGCCGTCTGGCATATGTAGCCGTGGAGCGGTGCCTCGTCATACCATATCCGTGATATTTCTTCTGCCTTGCCGGGGCGGAAGCGATAGACGCCCAGCAGCTTCACCTTCGGCAGGTGCGTCAGCTCCCGCCCGTAGTCCTTAAAGCAATCATAGGCACAGGCCCACAGAGCGCCCCGCCACTGACGGAGCACCACCGCCCGGCGGTATTCCCACAGGTTTTTCCGCTGCCCGGTATATTGCAGCTCCTTGGGGATGGTCTCCTTGCCGCACCACGGGCAAGCCACCCGCCGCTTGATGTCGATCGTGTTGGTGCACTTACCCCACCGATACTTCGGCTCCGGCGTGTGCCTCGTATACAGGGCAGTTTCCTCCGCCGCCGTGGCCCGCTCCTCCCGGATCACCTTGTGTTTGCCGCAGCAGGTGGTCCACAGCTCCCTCGTCTTGCTCCGCCGGAAGGTGTAGGCCGTAAACAGGCCGTTGATCTCCTGCAGTTCCTTGTCCGTCAGGACCGGCGCCAGCCGCTGGAGTTTTTCTTCCATCTTTTCCATGGCCGCCTCACAGAAAATCCGTCAGATCCAGCAGCTTGGGCTGCTTCTTCTGCGCCGCCGGTTCCTCCGGCTCTGCCGGCTGCACACGGTTGGGGCAGACGTCAATCTCCATGGTCATGCGGATCTCCGCCCCCGGAAAGTAAAACTGCACCGCCTTGCGGTATGCGTCCAGATCCGAGATGCTGTTTCCGGTGGCCCGCTCCAATGCCATCATGCAGTCCACAAAGGAACCGCCCTGTGCGATGGCCTGTGCAAACTCCTCGTCCTGCCGTGCGAAGGATTCCAGCGCTTCCCGCACAGCTCCCTTCATAATCGCCGCCTTTCCGCCCTTGATGGCGGTACTCTCTTTCTTCAGGCGCTCCAGCGCCTGCTTCAAAAACTCGCTCATTTTTCTCCTTGCCTTTCCCGCCGCTATGGTGTATCATAGGGGCGTAGATATTGTTGTGGATATCTTGCCCTTACGGAGTGCCTGCTCCGTAAGGGCCCTTTTTTATTCCCGGAGGCCCGTCAGGGTCTCCCGAAAGCTCTCCGCCACACAGGTGGCGATCACCTCCGCCGTGTGGCCCGTCTCCTGACGCACCAGCTCCTCGATGTCTGCCGGGATCGTGCAGGCGGCGCAGATATCGTCCAGCTCGGTCTGCTCCTGCACCTCCAGCGCATAGCGGCACCGGTCGCAGATGCTCTCCATCACATCGTCCAGCGTCATTTCTGCACCTCCCGAATACTCAGTACGGCATAGCCGGGGATTAGCCCCTGCACATTGGTCAGTACATGGGTGATGGTATAGCGTTTGTCCGTGATCTCATGTTCTGCCGGACGACCTTCGTCCGTCACCGGCAGGAAGCGAATGGTGTCACCCTTTTGGTAGTCCCTGTCGTTGATCCGCAGCTCCGCCCGCTTGTCTCGCATCATCACGGTATCGCAATAGCGCTCCTGCAGCTTGATTCGATGCTCTCTACTCATGATTCTCCACCTTCCTCGACAGAAAGATCCCTTCCACCGGCATCTTGTCCCACGTCGGTGCATCCGGATCGGCAGCCGCAATAACGATGCACCGCTTGAAAAGCTCCGCCTCCGCAGGATTGTTCTGGTGCAGTCCGGCATACATCCTCTGGATCACACTGGCGAGTTCTGCGCATATCACCTTTGTGTCTCCCGATGCGATGCACTCGATTTGACTTTTTTGTGGCGTCCACATACAACTTGATCATCTCACACCCTCCTCCGGATAGTAGCAGTCCAGCACCTTCCGCAGATGCTCCCGGATACCCACGCCGGCCAGAAAACCCACCAGCTCCTCCGGGCACTCTCCATGCTGCGCCGCAATGCGGCAGATACGCCGCCACAGCGGATCCTCCGCTGTCAGCGTGACCTTAGCCACGCACTCCACATATTCGCTCATTTGCCGCCCTCCAGTCTCTCCAGGAGCCGCACAAGGCCCCAACTCACAGTTGCCGCCCCCACATAGGTGAGGATCCACATCATGGTCATTGCTTGTCCTCCTTACAGATAATTCCGGCCGAACTCCCGGCGGAAGTCCTCCACCGTGGCGTCCTGCTCCTCCATATATTTCCGCTGGCCGTACTGATGCAGCGCCAGCGCCGTCTCCTTGCAGCGATGTGCGGCCCGTGGCCCGTTGCGGTGGCAGCTCTCGCCGCACAGCAGCACCGTCAGGCCGTACCGCTCCGATTTCCTCCGGTTTGCCGTGCCGCCGAAGATGTGATGCTCCTCCATCTGCCCCCAGCGGCCGCAGAGCCAACAGCGCCCGAACACCGCTTACACCAGCGGCAGGCGTTCCATCGCCGCCGCCAGCTCCTCTCCGATGATGTCCCGCCCCGGCAGGATCACCACCAGACCGCCCTCATCATCCCACACCAGCATATCACCATAGGCTCTTGGGTCTCCCACGCCGATATCCACCAGCTCCGGGTCGTAGGCCGTCACCTTCAGGGTGGCCGGTCGCTGCCACACCTCGTAGCCCTTCCACGTCATGTTGGTGCGGAGGATCGTCTCGCCGTCGCTCTCAGCGATCCGCCGCCGCAGGTTGTCCATATAGCCCAGCACCATGTCCATCATCTGACTCTGAGCGCCCCGGCCCTTCTGGACGGTCCATGCCGTGGCATCCGGGATATCCCCCAGATGCTCCGCCAGCAGCCCCAGCACCTTCCGACTGGTCGTCCGCCGGGGCATGACCGCCAGCCACGACGCACCGTTGAGGCACAGCGTCCGCTCGTCGCCGCTGCCATAGCCCGCCACGGCGTAGCCCTCATGCCGCCATGTGTCCTTGATGGCTGCCACCAGCCCTCTCTCGTCGATCATGTCTATACTCCTTCCCGCCCCGCCTCCGGGGCCTCGCCTCTTACCATCTCCTGCATCCAGAACTCACGACGGCAATCTGTGCACCGTTTTTCTGGTTGCTTACACCGCCCCTCGCGCTCTCTATAAGCAGGAGAAATAAAGCACGGACAACATCGCAGTACACCATATTTATCAAGATCAGCCTCCGGATATTGCTCCAAAAACTCGTCCTGCCGGGTCTTACGTGGATGCTCCTTCGCCCACGCCTCGACGATCTGAACAAGCCTTTCGGCGTCATTCGTCTCCCCTATTGTGCCGCATATCACACCATGCGCAGGGCACTCGGCACACCAACGAAAATGCTTACACATCCGGTTTCGCTCCCGGATAAACTCCATTGCATCCATGTCTATACTCCTTCCCGCCGCCGGCGCTGTTATGCACCGAAGGCGCTGTCCTTTGCGCCCAGATACCACGTCTTTTTCAGCCGTCGGGCCGTCTCCCGCTCCTCGGTGTGCAAGATCTTGATGCACGCCTCACACAAATCCCCCGGCGAGTGGAAGATCCGCCCGCACCGGCAGCACAGGTGACGGCGGGCCTCCTTCTTCTGCCGCAGTTCCATCCCGGCCACGTATTTGCCCCACGGCACACCCCAGAAATCCGCCGCTGCTACCGTCGCCTGCTCCCAGCTGTCCGCCGTCACAAACGCCGTCCCGATCTCCGGGTGAGCCACTACCCAGCAGATCTGTTTCTCACTCCTCGCCATGCGCTGCTCCCTTCACCCCCAGATACTCCAGAAACGGTATCCGGGGGATTTTTACCCGGTTCCCCATGATGATGGTGGGGAAGCCCAGCAGATCCGGCCGCTGCCGGGCGCAGACCCGCACCTGCTGATCCGTGGTGCCAAGCACCCCGGCCACCTCGCAGGGCGTCAGATACGCCTTGTTGCTGGCCAACAGCTCCTCCATTGTCTTATAGGCCATTCCGGCCGCCTCCTCTCTTTATCCCGCCGCCTGCTGAACCTCGACCGTCTTGGCGCCGTCCGCCAAGCCCATGCCGTAGGCCAGCCACAGCAGCTTCTGCTCTCGCTGGAGCTGCTTATCCAGCTCGGAAAGTAACTCCGCAGCCGCATCCAACTGCTTCCGCTCGTTATCGCTCATACGCTCCTCCTTTCTGCCGAATAAGGGTCCTTCTCATCCGGTGATTGTCCCGCCGCCAGCGGAGTCTCCGCATAACGGTCTTGACGGTTTCCCGCCGCCCGCTGCGGTCTGTGACTGTCCATTTGCGGATGTTCATCCCCTTTGCCTCCTTACGCCGTCTCCCAGTCATCTGCCAGCAGGTCCGCCTCTGTCGGGCTCCACCCCGCCAGCAGCGTTGTGTTTGTCATACTGTCGATCAGGCACCCCTCTGGTGTATTCGTCGGAATGATGCGGTACTTCGGCTGCATCACCATGGGGCGCTTTTCGTGCCCTACCGTCAGCCAGTAATCCCATGCCTTTCGGCGGATTGCTGGCTTAACCCTTGTTCTGGCCTGCATCGCCTCGTAGATGTTCATCCCCTTCGCCTCCTCTCTTGCGCTCCCTCCCGCCGCCATGCTATACTGGTGACGGAAAGGAGGTGATTTTGTGAAACTGAAAATTTTCAATTATCTGCTGGAAAAATTGTCCCAACAGCCCTCTCGCACACCAAACAGCACATCCGCCGTACCGGCCGTTGCGAAATCCGCCTCGGCTCCCACGAGAAAGCTTATGACTTATGAGTTCAATGTCGCCGGTATTGACCACCACATGACTTCCTTGCAACGCCTCGCTTGTAAAAATCCGGATTATAGTCTTACTGCCAGCGCCGTCATCAAGGCCGGAAAGGCTGGTCGGTCAATCTATCAATACAACTACATACATAAACCGGTAAAACTCATTCCGGAGCCCAACAACCCCTATGACAAAAGTGCCATTCAAGTACTTATTGCCGGCGAATTCGTTGGTTATGTTCCTCGTGAGGAATGTGATGCCGTCGGAAGGATTTTGAAACAACACGAAGTCAAGTACATTTCCGCTTTCATTTCCGGGGGAAAATATAAGATTGTTTCCGAAGACAAGGATATCTTTAGAGACTCCAACCATCATCGGATTCGTGTGAAGGTCGGATATGTCTAATTACTCCTCAGCACTCCTTGATTTCGATCCGATCTTGAGATCTCTCGCCGGCGGCTGATTTTCCGCCCTGTCCCAGCAAAATACAGCTGCCCTCCCGCCGCCCTTGTAATTGCAGTACAAGGGCGGCGATTTCTTCCGCTGTACCGGTGAGCTTCACTTCCATCCCTTTCGCCTCCTCTTCAAAGTCTTCAATGCTATTTCATTGCTTGTTTTCCCCTCCTTCATGCGGTATAGTGGATGTATCACAAGTAAAGGAGGTGATACAAGTGACCAGTGTAAAGCTTTGCCCCCTTCGTTCCACAGCGCAGCAGGATGTCCCCTGCCACGCAAACTGTGCGTGGAACATCAGCGCATCCCTGGATAGCCTGCCGGTCTGCGCCGCCGTGAGCCTTGCCTCTCTCGCCGGAAATATGTCCACGCTGACCGCCATTGCGGACACTACCGTGCGTCGCCCGCGTCCTTAGCAGCCGTAACCTCTAAATAGTCCCATACGGCGCTCAGGATCGCTCGCACATCGGAGCAGGTGGCCTTTGCCTCAGCAAGCACCTTGGCCACCTGCTTCGTCGTCTCTTTATTTTTTTCACTCAGCCAAATTGTCTCTCGCATTTGTTCACCTCCTCGCTTGCAATTTTTTATCGGAACCTGTCATACTGTACTTGCCCTTAAGGGAACGCCCATGGGCGGGAAAGGATGTGATCGCCATCGAGGGAATGCTCTCCGGCGTCATTTTGCCTTCCCTGTGTCTGCGGTAACCGCTCGGCAGAGGTGGTGGCCCCACCCGTTCGGCGCGTAAGCGTTGCGGCCATGCCCAGTGCTGTCTGCCAGCAGCAGCAACATGGTGCAGACTGAGCCAGACGAGATGCGGGAGGTGGCAGCCTCCCGTCTTCTCATGTTGGGCGCTCCCTTAAATGCAAATCGTCTCTCGCATTTGTTTACCTCCCATCGCCAAAGTCTTCAATGTTATTCCGTTCCATCAAAATCTTCATGCAGTTCTCCTCTTCCAGTGTCGAAAAAAATTAATGCAAGGTCGTGATACAATGGATAAATTCATGGAAATCCTCGAAAGATTCTACTGTCTCATTTACACATTCGCTTGGCTCGGTCTGCTGGACTGGCTCGAAAGTAGCGGTGCATTTGAGCGAGTATTTAAGCGTCCTATGGCCTATTGGCACGGAGTGGTTCTCCTGTTGATCTTTGTCGCGCTGGCCGTTGTTCTGCCCGATATCGTTAATGGCTTTATAGGTGTCGCCCTTCTGTTTCTTTATATCGGTTACAAGATTGGTTGCAAGCACAAGTGAAAATGTCAAGTGCCCCCTCCCGGTCGTTGTTTTTCGGCGCCCTTATCTTGAAGCGCCGCGGGAAAATTCTTGAGGGCAAGTAGCACTTTGCTTGTTGCTGGTTCATATTATCACTTTGCAATATTAAAATATCACAACGATATAGCGTTGTCAATAGTTTTTTGAAAAAATATATTGCAATGCAATATATTGTGTGTTATACTCAGGCCAAGGAGGTGAAATATGAAAGACCGTATTAAAGCGGTGCGGAAAGAGTTGGCGCTAAACCAAACCGACTTCGGCTTGAGAATCGGTGTCAAACAGGGAACGGTCGCCGCTTACGAAAGCGGAAGTCGTATTCCCCTGGATTCCGTCATTGTTTCCATCTGCCGGGAGTTCGGCGTCAGCGAGCACTGGCTCCGCACCGGTGAGGGCGAAATGTTCGTCCGCCTCTCCCGGGAGGAGGAGATCACCAAGTTTCTAATGACTGTCATCCGGGACCCGGACAGCGAATTTCAGCGGCGCTTTGTCTCCGTCCTGGCCCGCCTCACCCCGGAGCAATGGCAGCTCATGGAGCAGATGGCCCGTAAGCTGCTCCAGGAGCAAGCCGCAGATTCCCCGCAGCCTGAAGAGTCCCCCACCGACGCAAAATAAGAGAGCGGAGACCTCCCGGTCTCCGCTCTCTTATTTTGCGCCCCATGCCAGAAGGCGCATGGAGTGCGGAAAAGTCAAGTCAATCACAATATCTTGAATTGTTGGCAAATATTTTCCTACATTTTGTTGTTGCTTTTTTCTCGAAAATGACTATACTAAAGTATACGGAAGCAATTCCGTAAGAGTAATTAACGGCGTAGCCATTGATTACCCCCTTTCCAGCGGAAAGTCCGAGCCGTAAGTCGGAACCTGAAAAAGCGGAAAGTCCGAGCCGTGAGTCGGAACCTGAAAAAGCGGAAAGCCCTTGCCGTAAGTAGGGCCTGAAAAAGCGGTGTGGCTTGCCACACCGCTTTTTTCATACAGGAGGATATTACATGGAACAGCTTCGCATTTACAGGATCGCAGACCAGTACGTCGCATACCTGCGCAAGATAGACGGCAGGGTGCAGCACAACAAGGGCCAGCGTCGTCCCTATGTCGGCGTGGTTCTTTACGTGGGGCAATATCAATACTTTGTCCCCATGGAGTCGCCCAAACCGAACCACATACATATCAAGCCCGGAAAGCATATTATGAAGCTGGACAGTGGCAGACTTGGCCTACTCGGTTTCAACAATATGATCCCGGTGCATCCCGCCGCCATTATTCTGGTTGATATCGATGCGGAACCCGACGAGAAATATGCGGAGCTGCTGCGGAGACAGGCAACCTTCATCAACCGAAATAAAAGCACGATCCTTTCCAAGGCCTCCGAGACTTATTTCTCTGTTACGAATAACAAAAACAAGTTTCTTGTTGGAATCAGCTGCAACTTCAAGAAATTGGAACGAGCTTCCGGCCGTTATGACCCCGATTACAAAAAAGGGCCTCACTCCAATCGCTTCTACAATGGCCGGGCGTAAATCTTCCTACATAGCACAACAAGAGAGAGGAGACCGCCCGGTCTCCGCTCTCTTGTCATATTTGTGCAAGTTACCAGTTGACTTTTTTCAACTCCGGGCATAATATGAGTGTACAACAAAGTAACGCCATCGTTGCCCGTGTTGTGCGATAAGCCCTTGGAATAGGTCCCCCACAATAAGGGGAGTGCCCGTTCTAAGGGCTTTTATACTTAACAGAAGGAGACGTTGACAGTGTCCAAGACCGCCATTCTTGTCGATGGAGGATTTTACCGGAAGCGTGCTCACTACCTCTGGGGAGAGCACGATCCGAAAGAATCCGCCGATGCACTCATTACATACTGCATGAGGCACCTGAAAGAGCACAGCCAAAAGCATGAGCTATATCGCCTGTTCTACTATGACTGCCCGCCCATTGATAAGCAGATGTATCATCCTCTCACCGGCACGACCATCAATATGCGCTGCTCACGGGAAAGCCTTTGGATGTCCGACTTTCTCTCCGAGCTGAAAAAGCGGCGAAAGGTGGCTTTGCGCCTCGGAGTGCTGGACGTCGGCAACGCCGTATATACGCTGCGGTACGATACCGTGAAGAAGCTTTGTTCCGGCTCGCTCACCATCGACGCATTGGAGATGAAACACTTTGAGCCGACGATCAAGCAAAAGGGCGTGGACATGAAGCTCGGCATCGACATTGCGTCCTTAGCCTACAAAAAGCAGGTCGATCAAATCGTTCTGATTGCCGGTGACAGTGACTTTGTACCCGCCGCCAAGCTTGCTCGACGGGAGGGCATTGACGTTGTCTTGGATACCATGGATATGCTGATCAGTCCCGACCAGGCATTGCTTGAGCACATCGACGGCCTCCGCAGCTGCGGGAACCCCTTCACCACAATCGCCCGAAAGAAGCACGATCAGCAGTAAACAAGAGAGAGGAGACCTTCCGGTCTCCTCTCTCTTGTTGCCAGAATCCCAAGCGTTTGGGATTCTGCCGCCGCCCTCACACTATGTACAGCGCCGCCGTGTAAAGGACCCGCAGCTGCTCCTCCGTGGCCAATTCCAGCAACCGGAGGATCTGTTCCATCCACATCTGTCTATTGTCCATAATAGTCCTCGCTCCATAACTCCTCGACGGTGGTGTGCAGCGCCTTGGCAATGCGGATAGCCGTTACCACGTTCGGCAGTCTCTCCCCCCTCTCTATCTCTCCGATGGTGGTTTTCCCGACGCCTACCAGCGCCGCCAGCTGGCGCTGTGAGAGCTCCAATCGCTCTCGCTCCCTTTTGATTGTTTTCCTCATTCCGCCGCCATTGTAGCACATATTGGGCGTTGTGTCCCATTTTGGCCGGGATTCAGTCCAAAATATCGTGATATACTACACCTGTCCCGCCTCCGGAGCCCTTGACACCATGCCCGGCGCTGCCCTATAGTGTAAGTATCTCCCCAGCATCGGCAAATATGCACCGTGCCGGGCACGAAAAAAGCCGCCCCGGTCGAACACCGGAACGGCTGAAATGATAGAAGGAGGAACGCCTATGGTCTGCCGCAAATGCCGCACCGCCCTGCCGGACGGCTCCAAGTATTGCCTGTCCTGTGGGGCCAAGCAGGATATCACCCGCCGCCCCCGGAGCCGTGGCAATGGCACCGGCAGCGTCTACCAGCTACCCAGCAAGACATGGATCGCCGTGCGGATCTGCGGCTGGTACACCGCCGAGGACGGCAGCATCCACCGCAAGACTCGCTCCAAGTCCGGCTTCCGCACCAAAAAGGAGGCGCTGGAGTATCTGCCGCTGCTGGCCGTCACTCCGGCACAGGAGCGCAGCCGGCACATCACCTACAAAGAGTTGTACGACAAGTGGTATCCCACCCACCGGGCCGGTGAGTCCACCCTCGGCTGTTACCGTGCCGCCATCAAGCACTTCCGCCCCCTCTGGAGCGCTCAGCTGGCCGACATCGACGTGGACGACCTGCAGGAGTGCATGGATGACTGCCCCGCCGGGAAGCGCACCAGGGAGAACATGAAGGCCCTCTGCGGCCTGCTCTACAAGTACGCCATCCCCCGACATCTGGCCACCCTGAATCTGGGGGAATATCTCATCGTGGGCGGCGGCGTGTCCGAGGAGAAGCGTGCGCTTCCCATGGAGGCCGTGCAGGCCCTCCAGCAGGCCGGGGCGTCTATCCCCTACGGGGAGTACATCGTGGCCCAGTGCTATCTCGGCTTCCGGCCCTCGGAGCTGCTGGCGCTGGATATCGAGGACTACGACCCCCGACTGCGGAGCTTTGTCGGCGGCGCTAAGACGGAGGCGGGCCGCAGCCGTATCGTCACGATCTCGCCCAAGATCCAACCCATCATTGACCGGCTGGTGGGCGGTCGTACCTCCGGGCCTGTGTTTGTCAGCGCCTCCGGCGGACGCCTGAGTCTCCGAGACTACCGGACAGCATTTTACGCCGCTCTGGACGCCATCGGCTTTGACAATCCCATGGAGGAGAGCAACGGCGTCGTCCGCCATCGCTACACGCCCCACAGCTGCCGCCATACCTTTGCCACACTCCTTAAGGACGTACCGGCTCCCGACAAGGACAAGCTGCGTCTCATCGGCCACACCTCCGCCGAAATGCTCCGGCACTATCAGGATGTTGATGTGGATAGTCTCCGCCGCATCACTGACGCTTTGTAGCCGTTTCGGGCATTGGTAGTAGATTGGTAGTAGCGCAAGTTTTAGGAAAATAATATCCTCTAAAAAGTTATAAAAACAGGGTATTTTCATCGAAAATACCCTGTTTTGGTGGAGATAAGCGGGATCGAACCGCTGACCTCTTGAATGCCATTCAAGCGC
>ENA-OZBH01000362-OZBH01000362.1-human-gut-metagenome-genome-assembly--contig:-NODE-362-length-26736-cov-11.694427_pt1 | contig 26736 bp, 20 predicted proteins | sample MGYA00243978_ERZ653518 | MGnify/ENA primary metagenome ERZ653518 (study PRJEB26926, sample SAMN06164923) | human gut metagenome | biome: ENVO:00009003; feature: ENVO:2100002; material: ENVO:00002003... | reverse complement strand
AGTTCAACTCTATCCACAAAAAACATAAAAACATCTTTTCTGTACCCCACAGACACAAGCAATGCCGAAAGCCTTTGTTTTCAAGGGCTTTCGGTTTTTATTTTTGTCAAAAACGAGAAAAACGAAAAAGCCGCAGTTTTTCATTGGCTGTTTTTCCGTTTGCTAACGGAATTTATGACTGATGTCGTCCGCCTTTCGGGCGGATTTTTTTATGTTATCCGATGCGTATTTTTATGATTGAAAAATTTTAAACGTGCAAAAGTGCGCATTTACGGTTCAATAATATTGCATATTAGATAACAAAACGGGCACACTATAAGCATAAACGCTGAATTTTATTGCGCGATATTGACTGTATTTGAATGTTTCTGTATAATTAAGGCACAACAGAGATATCGGAGGTGTGAATATGCTTACAACCGACAGAAGAGCGCAGATACTTGAAATTCTGCGTCAGAACGGCTCGGTTACCGTTTCAAAGCTTGCCGAAGAATTCGAAACAAGCGAATCTACGATAAGGCGTGACCTTTTGGCTCTTTCCCAGCTCGGGAAAATAAACAAGGTTCACGGCGGTGCGACTGTTCTCGGGCAGGAATTTCTCCACAACGAGGAGGATTTCAACAAAAAATCGCTGATGAACATAAACGAAAAGGAAGCAATAGCAAAATATGCCGCTTCGCAGATAAATGATGACGATTTCGTTTTTATCGACGCAGGCACAACCACCTTTCTTATGACGAAATATATAACCTCTTCCAAAGCAACCTTTGTAACCAACGGAATCGCCCACGCAAAGGAGCTGACGGCCAATGGCTGCAAGGTTTTTGTTATCGGCGGTGAATTAAAAAGCACAACCGAGGCAATCATAGGCTTAGTAGCCGCTTCAAATCTTCAGAAATATAACTTTTCAAAAGCGTTCATCGGAACAAACGGAGTCAGCGAAAAGCAGGGTTTTACAACCCCGGACACCGAGGAGGCAATGCTGAAAGCTGTTGCCATAGAGCGAAGCTTTGTAACCTATGTGCTTTGCGACCACACAAAGTTCGGAAAAGTTTCGGCGGTATCATTTTCACCGGTTGCGGCGGCGTGTATAGTCTGCGACAAATGCGATGACGAACAGCTTAAATCAAAAACGGTAGTGAAGGAGGTAACTGCTTAATGGTTTACACCGTTACTCTGAATCCGGCTCTCGACTATGTGATGAAGCTCAAAGCTCTCAGAACCGACGACATAAACCGTACGGACGGCGAAGAAATCTATTACGGCGGAAAAGGCATCAACGTGTCGGTCATACTCACACAGCTCGGAATTCCCAACACGGCACTCGGCTTTCTCGGAGGCTTTACCGGAAAAAAGCTTGAAGAAATGCTCAAAAACGACAATGTTAGCTGCGACTTTAATTATCTTAAAAACGGCGATACGAGAATAAACGTCAAAATCAAGGCCGACAAGGAAATTGATTTGAACGCCTGCGGCCCCGAAATCACAAAAGAGGATATGCAGAGCTTTTTAAAAAAGCTTGACAGCATAAAGAGCGGAGATTATCTTATCCTCGCAGGCTCTATCCCGAATACCCTCCCCGATGACATTTACGAGCAAATACTTGAGAGAGCCGGCGACAGAAATATAAACTGCGTGGTTGACGCAACGGGCGATTTGCTCAAAAACGTGCTCAAATACAAACCGTTTTTAATAAAGCCGAATCATCACGAGCTCGGCGACCTGTTCTCGGTCCAAATAAAGAGTGATGACGACATTGTGAAATATTCGAAAAAGCTTCAGGAAATGGGTGCTAAAAACGTGCTTGTTTCAATGGCAAAGGACGGCGCAATGCTTACGGACGAAAACGGAAGCGTCCACAGGATAGGCAACGCAAAGGGCAAGCTCATAAACTCCGTCGGTTGCGGAGACAGTATGGTAGCAGGCTTTACGGCAGGATATATCAAGACCGCCGACTACTCCTACGCTTTAAGACTCGGCTCGGCGTGCGGAAACGCAACGGCCTTTTCAGAAAAGCTTGCAACCCGTGAAGAAATTGAACGCGTCTTTAACGCGGAGTATAAATAAGGAGGAATACTTATGAAAATCATCGACTTATTAAAAAAGGATGCGATTGCTCTTAATGTTTCTCTCACCGACAAGGAAGAGGCAATCGACAAGCTGATTTCCCTGCACGAAAAGGCAGGAAATCTTGCCGACAAGGCGGCGTACAAGGAGGCTATCCTTGCAAGAGAGGCTCAGGGCTCGACCGCAATCGGAGAAGGAATTGCCGTTCCGCACGCAAAATCGGACAGCGTAAAGACTCCCGGTCTTTCGGCGATAACGGTTCCGAACGGCGTTGATTACGGCGCTCCCGACTCCAAGCCCTCGGACATTTTGTTTATGATTGCCGCTCCCGTTGACGGAGATTTACATCTCGAAATACTCTCCCGTCTTATGGTAATGCTTATGGAACCGGAATTTTGCGCGGCTCTACGGGGCGCAAAAACAACGGACGAATTTTTAGAAATAATCGATAAAAAGGAAGCGGAAAAATACCCCGAGGAAGCGGTAAAACCCGAAGTAAAGCCGAACGGTTACAGAATACTCGCGGTTACAGCCTGTCCGACGGGCATAGCGCATACCTATATGGCGGCAGAGGCACTTGAAAAAGCGGGCGAAAAATTAGGCTATCCGCTCAAAGCCGAAACCAACGGCTCCGGCGGTGCTAAAAACGTGCTCACAAAAAAGGAAATCGAAGAATGCGACGGAATAATCATTGCCGCAGATAAAAACGTCGAAATGGCACGTTTCGACGGCAAGCCCGTTGTAAAGACCTCGGTTTCAAACGGAATAAACAAGCCCGAGGAGCTTATCAAAAGAATCGTTGACGGAAAAGCCGCGATATATCACGCCGACGAAAGTGAAAAGCAGCCTATTGATGACGACGAAAAGGAAAGCGGCTGGCACAAACTTTATAAGCATCTCATGAACGGTGTTTCGCATATGCTCCCGTTCGTTGTCGGCGGCGGAGTTCTCATAGCTCTCGGCTTCCTGTTCGATACGCTTGCAGGCAATGCCGATGTCGGCGGAACCTTCGGCTTCACAAGTCCCGTCGCGGCAATTGTGTTCTGGATAGGCAAAGCGGCATTTGCGCTTATGCTCCCCATTCTTTCGGCTTATATCGCATCGTCCGTTGCCGACAGACCGGGTCTTTTGCCCGGTATGATAGGCGGCGTATTTGCGGCAAACGGTTACACCTTCAGCTCGCTGATTGAAAACCAAAGCCTTACCGGAGACGACAAAGCGGTGTCGGGCTTCCTCGGTGCTCTGCTCGCAGGCTTCCTTGCCGGTATTATTGTAAATCTCCTCAAAAAGGCATTTTCTTGGCTTCCGAAATCAATGGACGGAATAAAGCCCGTATTTATCTATCCTCTTTTCGGCACGCTTATCATGGGCCTTCTTATGTGTCTTGTAAACCCCGTTATAGGCGTTGTCAACTCCGCTCTTTCCTCGTTCCTCTCGTCGCTCGGCGATACAAGCAAAATACTCCTTTCCATAGTACTTGCGGCAATGATGGCAACGGATATGGGCGGCCCGTTCAACAAGGCGGCTTATGTTTTCGGCACGGCTGCAATAGCCGACGGCAACACATGGATTATGGCGGCTGTTATGATAGGCGGTATGGTTCCCCCGATTGCAATCGCACTTTCGACAACCTTCAACAAGAAGAAGTGGACATCGGAAGAAATCAAATCAGGCCCCGTAAACTATCTTATGGGTCTGTGCTTCATTACGGAGGGTGCTATCCCCTACGCCGCTTCCGACCCGGTCAGAGTTATCCCCTCATGCTTAGTAGGCTCTGCTGTCGCAGGTGCTCTTACATCGCTGTTCAACGTTACATGCCCCGCACCTCACGGCGGAATCTTCACATTTATAGTATGCGACCATCCGCTTCTCTATATCGTAGCCCTTATTGCAGGCTCGGTTGTCGGAGCGCTGATGCTCGGTCTTCTTAAAAAGGATCGTAAAGAATCCGTATAACAAACAATCAAAAACCGTGCCGAGGGGCATCATCCTCTCGGCAGGTATTAAACATAAGGAGAATTATTATGGTACAGAAAACTTTTACAATCACTAATAAAATGGGACTTCATATGCGTCCGGCAAACACCTTTGTAACAGAAATGTCTAAATTCTCTTCGGACGTTGACATTGTTTTCGGAGGTAAAAGGATCAACGGCAAGAGCATTATGAATATAATGGCAGGCTGCATCAAATGCGGAAGCGAAATCACCGTAGAGTGCAGCGGCGCAGACGAAAACGAAATGCTCAAAAAAGCCGAAGAGCTTATCACATCGGGCTTCGGCGAAGAATAATATTGCCGCGGCTTAATGAAAGGGTGGGTTTAATGCTTAAAGGAATCGGCGCATCTCAAGGCTTCGGAATCGGCAAGGCCGTCGTTATAAGGGACACAAACCTTGACTATTCATCCGTAAAATTTACCGATTCGGATCATCAAAAAAAGCGTCTGCACTCGGCAGTCGCCGACTTTTCCGACGAAACAAAATCACTTGTGGCGGAGCTTAAAAAGAATGCCGGAAATAAAGAGGCGGAGATACTCGAGGGACATCTTGTTATGCTTGAGGACCCGTTTATGCTCGCACAGATGGAAGAAGCAATCGACAACGGCTCTGTTGCCGAAGCGGCGGTTGACAGCATATGCACAATGTTTATCAATATGTTCTCCGGCGTTGACGACGAGCTTACGCGCCAACGCGCCTCGGATGTAAAGGATATAAGAGACAGCCTTTTGCGCATTCTTCTGGGTGTAAAAAGTGTGGATATTTCATCCGTACCGAAAGGCTCTGTTCTCATCGCCAAGGATTTCACCCCGTCCATGACGTCACAAATAAACAGGGAAAATGTTTCCGCAATTATCACCGAGGTCGGCGGTGTTACGAGTCACAGCGCAATACTCGCACGTGCCATGGGCATACCTGCCGTTTTGTCGGTCGTCAATGCGGTTGAAAAAATCTCGGACGGCGATATGATTATTGCAGACGGCTTCAAGGGAAAAGTATTTACAGACCCCACAGAGGAAGAGCTTGAAGAATACAGAACCAAGCAGGCGGCATATCTGAAGGAAAAAGAAAGCCTCAACGAATACTTTTCAAAAGAAACCGTTACAAAATCCGGCGTAAAAAAACATGTGTACGGCAACATCGGCAAGGCTGAGGACGCACAGAACGTATTGCAAAACGGCGGCGAGGGCATAGGCCTCTTCAGAACGGAATTTCTGTTTATGGACAGAGCCTCTCTTCCCACGGAGCAGGAGCAGTACGAAGCATATTCAACCGTCGCAAAGATAACGGACGGCAAGGAGGTTATCATTCGCACGCTCGATATAGGCGGAGATAAAGCGATAGATTACCTTAAAATCGAAAAAGAGGACAACCCGTTTCTCGGACACCGCGCGATAAGATACTGCCTTGACAACCCTAAAATTTTCAAAATTCAGCTTCGTGCGATTCTCCGCGCAGCGGTTTTCGGAAACATAAAGGTTATGCTTCCGCTTGTAACGACACTTGACGAGGTTCGCAGAGCAAAAGCCCTTATCGAAGAATGCAAAGATGAGCTTAAAAACGAGGGTCTTAAATTCGCCGATATTCCCGTGGGCGTTATGATAGAAACTCCGTCGGCGGCAATAATTTCCGATTTGCTTGCAAAAGAGGTTGATTTCTTTTCCATCGGCACAAACGACCTGACGGGCTACACCATGGCCGTTGACAGAGGAAACGCCGCTGTTTCAAAGCTGTATGACCCGATTCAGCCTGCGGTTCTGCGCCTTATCGAAACGACGATCAAAAACGCCAAAAAGGCAGGCATCCCCGTCGGAATGTGCGGAGAAGCGGCAGCCGATACACGTCTTATTCCCTTGCTTTGCAAATGGGGGCTTGACGAATTTTCGGTAACGCCATCTTCGATATTGCACACAAGAAAAAGTATATGCGAATGCGAATAACGCTAAGTCTCCCGCATCTTATTTTATATAATCAAGCAGCAAAGCCCTCGTGAAGCACCTCAAAACAATATATTTTGATACAGAAACGGCCAAAACCCCTCGGATATGCGTCTGCATTATCCGAGGGGTTAAGTGCATTATTATATGAAAAACCGTTTATTTTAAGCAAGACCTACTCATAACGGGCTAATAATCAACATTATCTTGATTTTTTGTATGCTATATGATATTATTGGTATGCATACTAATAATATTATAAACAGGTGATATATTTGCGTAGAAACAGCAGTGAAACAAAAAGAAAAATCTTAACGGCGTGCGTTCGGTTGTTTTTGGAGGAGGGCTACAAAAGCACCTCCGTCAGTCGAATAGTCGAGGAAGCAGGCGTCGCAAGGGGCAGCTATTTAAATCTGTTTCCGACCAAGGATAAAATCTTGCTGGATTTGACCGAATCGATGTTCGGCGGTCAATTTGACGTGGCGAGGAGTATTGCGGACAAAAAGCTGCCGCCCGTATACGCCTATGCGGTGGAAACGTCTCTTCAGCTCACGCTAACGGAGCTTAACGAGAACCTGCGAGAAATCTATATTGAAGCATATTCTCAGCCCGACACGGCGGAATTCATCTATCTGCACACCACGGCGGAATTAAAGCAGATTTTCGGAGCAAATTTTCCCGATTACAGCGAAAGTGACTTTTATGAAATGGAAATCGGCACGTCAGGACTTATGCGTAACTATATGGCTCGCAAATGTGATATTCATTTCCCGTTGGAGCGCAAGCTCAGCAGGTTTTTGACGGCATCAATGAGAGTATATCGTGTACCGGAGGAAGAACAGGCAAAGGTGCTTGCTTTTATCGGCTCGATTGATATTCGGGAGCTTGCCGTTACGGTTATGCATAAGCTGTTTGCCATGCTTGAAATGAAATATGACTTTAAGCTGTCTACGGACGGCGAAACGGAGGAAAGAAGATGAGAACAGGGAAAAAACTGCTCACAGGTATGCTTTTGGTGCTTTTCATTGTTTTTGTCGCAGGATGCGGCAAAACGGCAAAAACCAACGCCGCACTGCCGGAGGTGCGCAACAGCGGCACGGCGGTTCAGTGGAAATACAGCGATGAAGCCGACTGGCGCGACCTTGTGGCACTTACCGAGCTGCGAGGTGCTGCCGGAGAAAACGGCAAGGACGGAATTAACGGCACCGACGGAAAGAACGGCGTCGACGGTAAAAACGGTCTTGACGGCAAAGACGGCATTAACGGTCTTGACGGCAAAGACGGCGTTGACGGCAAAGACGGAGCAGACGGCAAAGACGGCATAGACGGAAAAGACGGAGCAGACGGCAAGGACGGCATTAATGCCAAAAACATAGAGGTGCAGCGAACCGAAACCCACATACAGTGGCGTTACGAGGGCGACGAGTGGCAAAATCTTGTTGCGATAGCCGATATAGAGGGCCCTGCCGGACAGAACGGAACGGACGGTGCAAACGGAAAAACTCCGGAATTTCGCGTAAGCGAAAATATCCTGCAATGGCGTTATGTCGGCGATGAGATTTGGCTTAACCTGTACGATCTTACCGCATTAAAAGGTGCGGATGGCAGAGACGGCGCTGATGGCAAAGACGGAGCCGACGGTAAGGACGGAATAAACGGGCAAAACGGCTCTGACGGCAAAGACGGTAAAACACCTTTTATCGGTGAGAACGGCAACTGGTGGTTCGGAGAAATCGACACCGGTGTAAAAGCCGCAGGTGTTGACGGCACAGACGGTGTTGACGGCACAGACGGCGAAAAGGGAGAAAAGGGCGACAAAGGCGACAAAGGCGATAAGGGTGACAAAGGCGACAAGGGCGACAAGGGCGATAAAGGCGACAAGGGCGATAAAGGCGACAAGGGCGACGCCGGTCAGAACGGCAGCTGTTCGGGATATTTTTACGGAGAGGCAAACTCTCCGAGAACAGTACTGAATAACAGTCGTGTCAATATTTCTGTCTACGAAAAAATAAACAAGGGCGGCTTGATTTCATCCTACCGGAATAATATTACACTCAAAAAAGGACATATTTACAATGTCTGCTTAAGCGGTTCTCTCGAAGTTGGTTCAAACGAATTCAACAACAGCGGCAATTACTCTATTCAGATGACAGACGGTTATGATGACGATCTGTGCAGGGAGCTTACACGAATAAAAAGAGACGGGGCAAAAATACCGTATACCAATGATCAACATTCCTTTAATTTCAACAGAATGTATGATGCGTCAAATAAAGACATTACATTGCAGTTGTGGTTTGAAAATTCGGCATACAATACTTATCTCGGTGGCTTCAGAGGTACCATTACAATAACCGCTCTTGACTGAGCCGACCTACACGAAAACGGAGGTAACAGAATATGAAAAAACGAATACTCAGTATCCTGCTCGCCCTATGTATGCTGTTCTGCCTTGTGCCGACTACGGCGTTTGCCGCGGGTGAGACAAACAGGAAAGTCGAAACGGAACAAGAGCTGGTCGCCGCTTTGGCGGACGGTACGGCGGATGTCATCCGGCTGACGAAGGATATCGACATCAGCAACTCCCTGACCATCCTCCGCAAGGTCACCCTCGATCTCAACGGCTATGTTCTGAAAATGACCGGCAGCGGCAGCGTTATTATCCTCGATAATAAGAGCGGCATCACCGGCGACCTGACCCTTATCGACAGCAATCCCACGGCGGAGCACAAATTCAAGGTTAACGGCGTAGAACCTTGGGTGCTGGACAACAGCGGTACAGAGACCGTCTATGGTGGCATCATCACAGGCGGCACGGGCAGCCGGATCTTCTTCTCCAACGGGGTGGAAGGCGGCGGCGTGATCATCGGCAGCGGCGCACTCACCATGAACGGCGGCAATATCGTCGGCTGCATAGCCAATGAAGGCGGTGGCCTGTTCCTCTCAGACGGTTCGTTCACCATGAACGCCGGCAGCATTGTCGGCTGCTCAACACCAAACAGATTAACGACCGGAGAGGCCTTTTACGGCGGCATATACGCTTTTGGTCCGATAGCGAACAGAGACACAACCGGCGTGATCACGTTGACCGGCGGCCTGATCAAAAACAACGGCAGATACGCTATCAATGCTGTGTATAAGACCACAATTTACGCCAACGGCGGCGAGGTATACGGTGAGGTTCACCTAAGTCAGGCATGTAAGATCACCTGTCTTGCAGAAGATAACGGTATTACCGCCTTCAAAGGCAAGACGGTGATCAGCGGAGCTTCCGTTGTAAATGCAAACCATGTTGACTGGGGCCTCTTCTACGGCGGTCTGTATATTTACGGCAATACGACCGGCGGGAGCATCGTGACCTACAAGGACGGCGACAGTGAATACGCAAAGCAGGTTCTTCCCTCCGGCACTCTCGCGACGCGTCCCGACACTCCCGCCGCCACACCGGGCTATACCTTCGGTGGCTGGAACAAGGCCGACGGCACGGCGTGGGATTATGCAAGCGATAAAGTCACCGATAACATAACATTGTATGCAAAATGGGCAGCGAATACCTACACGATTACCTTCGACACCGCCGGCGGCAGCGAAATTGCTCCGATTACACAAGACTACGGCACGCAGATTGCCGCTCCCGCCAACCCGACAAGAAAAGGTTATACCTTTAAGGGATGGGATAAGGAAATCCCCGAAACCATGCCGGCGGAGAATATAACGGTTAAAGCACAATGGGAAATCAATCAGTATACAATAGCCTTTGATACGGCAGGCGGCAACGAAATCGCACCCATTACACAGGACTATGGCACGGCAATTACCGCACCTGCCGACCCGACAAGAGAGGGCTACACCTTTATCGGCTGGGATACAGAGATTCCCGCGACCATGCCTGCCGAGAATATAACGCTTAAAGCGAAATGGAAAGACATTGAAAAGCCCACGGGCGAAATTATCATAGGTACAAATAAATGGCACGAATTCTTAAACAAGCTGACCTTCGGTCTGTTCTTTAAGGACACGCAGACGGTGACGATAAACGCTTTCGATAACAGCGGAACCGTGTTTGTCTCCTATTTGGTGACCGATCGGGATCTTTCCGAGGCGGAGCTTCAATCCCTCGTATTCGGCGGGTATGAGGCGCCGTTTTGCATAGACCTCAATGGAGAATATATTGTTTATGCAATGCTTGTTGACGAGAGCCTTAATATAACATATCTTCGCTCCGACCGCATAACGCTTGACAATGTTCAGCCGGTCATCGGTGGCATTGAAAACGGCAAGACCTACTGCGAGGCACAGACAGTTACCATTGACGAGAAGTATATAGATACAGTTACCGTAAACGGCACAAAGGTCACGCTTGATGAAAACGGCGGCTTTACTCTCTCTCCTGCGGACGGCGAGCAGAAGATCGTTGTCACCGACAAGGCGGGCAACACCGCCGAAATGACCGTTACGGTCAATGACGGGCACACCTTCGGTGAATGGGTATCGAACGGCGACGGCACGCATAGCCGTGAATGCACCGTGGACGGCTGCAAGGGTGTTGAAACAATGGCTTGCTCGGGCGGCAAGGCAACCTGCACCGAAAAAGCGGTATGCGAATACTGCGGCAAGGCTTACGGGAAGCCTGATTCAAACAATCACACCGACTTAAAGCACATCGATGCAAAGGCGGCAACTAAGACTGCCGAGGGCAATATCGAGTATTGGTACTGCGACGGCTGTGATAAATATTACAGCGACAAAGACGGTATAAACGAAATTAAGAAAGCCGACACGGTAACGGCTAAGCTGCCGGGCGATACGAAGTCTCCCCGAACAGGCAACGCAAGCGACCTCGCTTTATGGATTTCCCTGCTGTTTGTCAGCGGCGGCGTAACAGGCGTCACGGCGGGCCTGCGCAAAAAGAAAAAACACAAAGTATAATTTTTTCGTTTCCCTTTTCTGCTTTTACGGCAGTAAAAAGCCTCCGTTATTAAGACGGAGGCTTTCGTTTATTGCGGCTTATGCATATTCTCGATTTTTTTAATGTATTCGGTGCTGTTCTCAAGAAACTTACGAGTATCGAAGGACTCGTTTTTAAGGCTGTTTTGAATGATAATACCATCGGAAACCATCAAAATAAGCCAAGTGAAATAGTCGGCCGAAACAACGTCTGTTCTCTCGGCGATTTTTGCCGAAATGAGCTTTTGGAATTCATCGTAGCGATGAATAAGCTTAGCTCTGATTTCCTCGTCGCCGAGCAATGCCGCGTCAAAGAGGTGAAGCCTGAGCCCGGCATAGGCGATATTTCTCTCGATTACATAATTTACAAGACGGTGCGGCGAGGTATCCTTTTCCTTGTTTTCCGTCCATTGTATCAGCTCGTCCCATTGGCGTGAAAGATAGCGGTCGGTAACGGCAAAAAGTATTTCGTTTTTGCTTTTATAATAGTAATACAGCGTGCCCTTCGAAATATTCGCCTTTTCGGCTATTTTCGCGAGAGTCACCTCCGAAAAGGAATTTACCTTTAAAAGCTCCTCAGCAGTATCAAGTATGATTTCGTTTATATTTTCGGGTCTTTGAGCTGCCATAATACCCTCCTGCAAAATTTCTTAAAGTATAACACGAACAATCGGCAATGTCTACAAAACAATATTCACAAAAAAAATACGTAAGAGTGATTTTTTTAGTTAAAAGTATTGACAAACGCTTTTTGCGGAATTATACTTGGCTTATGAGTCGGTCAGTTAACCGACATATTTTTTATGCGCAGTCGGGCGCGTGACCGACTGCAAGGCTGATTAAAAGAGGCTTGAAGTTATGAACATATCATCAATTAACAAAAAATTGAAAAAGACTTTCGGCGGAAAATTCAGTGCTTCAAAGGAGAACGGCTCGATTTTTGTTCGAGGCAAAAGCTCCGATTGGGGCGAAATCGTCGCGGCTTGCCAAGCGGCGGCAAAAAAATTCAGCACAACGCATATTGTCAACGATATTGTTTACACGGGCGAGCAGCCCGCTCCGACGCGTCTGCCGTCTCTCAAGGATGATTTCCTCGAGGGCAGAACGCCCGACGTGCTTGTTATCGGCGGCGGCATTTCAGGTGCTTCGATAGCAAGAGAGCTGACCAAGTGGAAGCTTGACGTTTTACTTGTAGACAAGGAGGCAGACCTTGCACTTCAGGCGTCGGGACGCAACGACGGCGAGGTGCACCCCGGAATCGACCTCGGCAAAGGCTCGCTCAAGCACAAGTACATTCGCCGCGCAAACCATATGTATGCAGACGTTTGCCGCGAGCTTGACGTTCCGTTTAAGCAGGTAGGTCAATATGTGCTTTTCCGCAACGCCGCGCTGAAGCCGCTTATCGGTCTGTATGCTTTTTGGCGAAAGCATCATGACGGCATAGAGGACACCGAGATAATCTCGGGCAAGGAGCTTATGCGCCGCGAGCCGAACCTCACACCGGAGACAAAATTCGCAATGTACAATCCGAGCGCAGGCTGTGTTTGCCCTTACGGACTCACCATAGCCTATGCCGAAAACGCCGTTCAAAACGGCGCGCAGGTAAGTCTTAACACCGCCGTGCTCTCCATGGAGGTGTCGGAGCATAACATCATAAGCGTTACCACCAACAGAGGCGTTATTCATCCGAAAATCGTTATCAACGCCGCAGGCGTTTTTGCCGAGGATATTGCCGCCATGGCGGATGACAGATTTTTCTCGATTCATCCGCGTCGAGGAACCAACTCGATTCTTGACCAAAAAGCAGGCGCATATATGCACTCGGTAGCCTCCGTAAAGGACATAAGCGTTCACGGCAAAACCCATTCAAAGGGCGGCGGCATATTGCACACCGTCCACGATAATCTTCTCGTCGGACCCGACGCCGTAGAAACGGTTGAAAAGGAAAACACGGAAACACGTGCCGAGAGTATTAAAACCGTCTTCGACAAGCAGACTCAAACAATGCCGGAGCTGTCAAGACGTGATATAATCACTTATTTCACGGGCGTTCGCGCTCCTACCTTTGAGGAGGATTTTATACTTGAACCCGGCAGAAGAACAAGGAATTTGATTCACGTAGCCGGTATTCAATCTCCCGGACTTACAACCGCTCCCGCGGTTGCCGTCGATATGGCGGAGCTTGCGGTCGATATGCTCGGCAAGACCGAGACGGTTGAAAAAAACAACAATTATAATCCCATTCGCAAAGGTGTTCCCGTGCTTCGCGAAATGGACGACGATACAAGAGAAAAAATGATAGCCGAAAATCCCGACTACGGCGAGATTATTTGCCGCTGCGAGCAAATCAGCAAGGGTGAAATTCTCGACGCTTTGAAATCCCCGATATGCGTTCCGACGGTTGACGGTATCAAAAAGCGCATAAGACCGGGAATGGGACGTTGTCAGGGCGGCTTCTGCTCGCCGCTTGTCACCAAAATAATTGCCGAATTCCTCGGCGTTCCGCTGTATGAGGTTAAAAAATCCTCGGCGGAAGCGGTGATAACATACGGCGAAACAAAGGTAAACGAAGGAGGCGAAGAGTGATGACGACAGGTAACTATGACGTACTCGTTGTCGGCGGCGGTCCTGCCGGACTTGCGGCGGCGATAAGCGCTCATGATAACGGTGCCAAGGTTCTCCTTCTTGAAAGAGAGGCAAGGCTCGGAGGAATACTCAAACAGTGCATTCACGACGGTTTCGGTCTTCATCACTTCGGCGAGCAGCTCTCCGGACCGGAATACGCCGAGCGGTTTGAGGATGAGCTGTACAAACGCAATATCGAATACAGCACCCTGACGTTTGTCACGAAAATAGACAAAAACGGCGACGGAAGCTTTTCGGTGCATACCGTCGGCAGAAGCGGCGTTTCGATATTTACGGCAAAAGCGCTTGTGCTGGCTACGGGCTGCCGCGAGCGTACCGCCAAGCAGGTATTTATTCACGGTACGCGTCCTGCGGGCGTTTTCACGGCCGGAACCGCACAGCATTTTACAAATCTGCTTGGGCTTATGCCCGCCAAAAAATGCGTAATTCTCGGCTCGGGAGATATAGGACTTATCATGGCGCGCCGCCTTACGCTTGAGGGCGCAAAGGTTCTCGGCGTTTATGAGGCAAAGCCTACGCCGTCGGGACTTACGAGAAACCTGCATCAATGCCTGCATGATTATGACATTCCGCTGCACCTGTCGCACACCGTCACTCGCGTGTTCGGAGTTGACAGGCTCGAAGCAGTTGAGATTTCAAAGGTTGACGAAAATATGGTTCCGATACCCGGCACACAGAGCCGCGTCGAATGTGACACGCTGATTCTCTCGGTCGGATTGATTCCGGAAAACGAGCTCGCCGAGTCCGTCGGAGTAAAGCTTGACCCACGCACAAAGGGTCCCGTATGCGACGGCCAGTGTATGACGAGCATCGACGGCGTATTCAGCTGCGGCAACGCTTTGCACGTCAACGATTTGGTTGACTTTGTTTCGCAGAACGCCGAGCAGGCGGGAAAATCAGCCGCTGCTTATTCGGGCAGAGAAAGACGGCTTATTGAGATAATTCCGGGTGACGGCTTATTGTACGCAGTGCCGCAAAGGCTCAATCTCAACGAGGATAACAGTAAAACAGACCTGTATTTCCGCGTCCGCGAGGAGGAAAACAACTGTGTGCTTCATATTTACGCGGACGGTAAGGAAATACTTAAAAAGCGTTACGCATTTATGCGTCCGCCCGAAATGGAAAATCTCACGATTGATTTCAGCGCATGTGAATTAAACGAAAACAGCCGAGTGGAGCTTCGGCTGGAAAGACTCGGTAAAGGAGACGGTGTAAAATGACAAAAGAATTGGTTTGCATCGTTTGTCCCCGTTCATGCAGAATGACGATTACATCAGACGGCGACGAGCTTGTTGTGACCGGCAACACCTGCAAAAGGGGCAAAGAATTCGCCGTAAGCGAAATGACCGACCCGCGTCGTACCGTTTGCACAACGGTGCGCACCGCCTACCCTTCGGTACCGGTTCTGCCCGTTCGCGTATCGGGGCCGATTCCCAAAAACAGAATTTTCGACCTGATGCACGAGGTAAACCGTATCACCGTTTCAAAACGACTCGGACGAGAGGAAGTCGTTGTACCGAATATTCTCAATCTCGGCGTGGATTTGATTGCAACAAGCAATATCCTGAAGGACGAGAAGAAGCAACCTTAAAAAAGAAAGAGGGGAAAATCTTTAATGGAACAGTCACTTGTGCTGACCTTTGACGTCGGCACGCAGAGTGCAAGATGCTTACTTGTCAATGAGAGTGGAGACTTTGAGGATAAGGAGCAGCAAAAATACAAGGTTCCTTATTTATCAAAACAGCCCGGATGGGCAGAACAGACCCCGGATTTTTATTTTAACATTATAGCCGAAATGTCAAAAAAGGTTATCGAGAGAAATGCCGATAAGCTTGACCGCATAACAGCCGTATGCCTTACCTGCATACGTGACACGGTGCTTTGCCTCGACAAAGACAAACGTCCGCTTCGCGACATAATATTATGGCTCGACGAGCGTGAGGCCGACGAGGACGGACAGATTCCGGCAGCAAAACGCGCATTGTTTTCGCTTGTGGGAATGGGAGAATCGGTAGATATGATTTACCGAGCCTCTACCGGCAACTGGATTATGCAAAACGAGCCCGAAATATGGGCCAAAACAGACAAATACGTTATGCTGCCGTCATATCTCAACTATCTTTTGACGGGCGAGCTTAAGGATTCCGTGGCAAATATGATAGGTCACGTACCGTTTGATTACAAAAACCGCCGTTGGATGAAACCCGGTGCTCTCACGCGCTGCGTGTGCAATGTTCCGTCCGAAAAGCTCTGTGAGCTTGTTCCGTCGGGCGAGGTCATAGGTAAAATCACAAAAGATGCGTCTGAAAAAACGGGCATCCCAATTGGACTTCCGCTTATAGCAACCGGCTCCGACAAGGGCTGTGAAACCATCGGTATGTCCGTTGTAAAATCAAACCGAGCAGCAATTTCCTTCGGCACGACCTCAACCTTACAGATGGCGGTTAAAAAATATTTTGAACCGCAGCCTTATATGCCGGCTTATCCGGCTGTTCCGAACGATATGTTCAATCCCGAATTCGAGGTCTATCGCGGATTTTGGATGATTTCGTGGTTTATAGAGCAGTTTGCCGCGAAGGATAAGGTTGACGCCGCCGAGGAGGGCGTTTGCATAGAGCGTTATCTTGACGATAAAATCAAGGATATTGAGGCCGGCTCCGGCGGACTTATTTTACAGCCGTTCTGGACTCCGGGCATCACGAACCCGAACGCGAGCGGCGCAATTATAGGCTTTTCGGATTTCCATACGCGCTATCATTTGTATCGTGCCATAATAGAGGGCATCTGCTTAGAGCTGTACCACGGGCTCGTTAAAATGCAAAAACGCTCAAGCGTCACGGTAGATGAGCTTTTTGCCGGCGGAGGCGGCTCCAGCAGCCCGGTCGTATGTCAAATTGCCGCAGATGTGTTCGGCTTGCCCGTACACCGTATTCAGACTCACGAGGCGAGCGCAGTCGGCTGTGCCATGGTCGCGTTTATTTCACAGGGTGTTTACGGTAGCTATGAGGACGCCATAGAGCATATGGTACATAAAAAAGACGTATTTATTCCGAACGAGGAAAACCACCGAACCTATATGAAAATTTACGGCAAGGCGTATTCTCACCTTGCCTCAAGATTAAAGCCAATAGAAAAATACCTACATCATTTTCAAACAGGAGGACACTGATAATGAGTACAAAACCGTATAAGGGCTTTGAGCCTAAATGGATGCTTCAGAGAGCACCTGAGAACAGCTATCGTTCAATTTTCCGCTGGGGCGACCCCGACTTCTTCAAATATCCGAAGGAGAGCCTTTACAAATATGTTAAAAAACGCTGCAATCTCAAGGACGAGGAGTTTATGCAGTATAATGACGATTTGGGTCTTGACCCCGTAAATCTCGGCGAAGAGCACGCTCCGAAGATTGACAAAAAGCACGTAAAGGCCATTGCCGCAATAGTCGGCGAAAAGAACGTCTCACAGAGCGACTACGACCGTCTCGCCGTTTCCTACGGACAGACAATGTACGATCTTCTCAGAATGCGTCACCGTCGCTTTGACTCTCTTCCCGACCTTGTTGTTTTTCCGGAGACAAGCGAGCAGATAGAGAAAATCGTAGCCTACGTCACAAAGAATAAAATACCGCTCTATGTTTACGGCGGCGGCTCGTCGGTTACAAGAGGCGTTGAGCCCATTAACGGCGGCGTTTCTCTTGATATGCGCCGTAACTTCAACAAGGTCATTAAATTCAATGAGACCGACCAGACCATTACCGTTCAGGCAGGTATGTCCGGACCAAAGCTTGAGGAAACGCTTCAAAACGCTCAGAGCCTTTTCGGTGCAAAGCGTCCATACACCTGCGGCCACTTCCCGCAGTCGTTTGAATATTCCTCCGTCGGCGGTTGGACCGTCACACGCGGTGCCGGTCAGAACAGCACCTATTACGGCACCATAGCCGATATAGTTGTTTCGCAGAAATACGCCACACCGATAGGTAAAATCGAGACAAGTCACTATCCGAGAGAGGCAACGGGACCGAATCTCAATCAGGTTATGATGGGCGGCGAGGGCACCTTCGGCGTTCTTACCGAGGTCACGCTCAAGTTTTTCCGCTGGATGCCCGAAAACAGAAAACGCTTTTCCTATATGTTCAAAGACTGGCCGACAGCTATGCGCGCCGCTCGTGAAATGATGCAGTGTGAGTGCGGCTTCTCCTCTGTTTTCCGTCTTTCAGACCCGGAGGAGACTTCGTTAATGCTCCATCTTTATAACGTTGACGAAACGCCGCTTGAGCCTCTTCTTGATAAATTGGGCTACAAGGACTTTGAGCGCTGTCTCTTCCTCGGATTTACAGACGGCGAAAAGGGCTTCTCAAGAAACGTTGCTCATAACATAATGAAAATTGCCGTTAAGCACGGCGGTATCCCGATGACCGGCTACGTATGCAAGGGCTGGGAAAAGGGCCGCTTCAACGACCCGTATCTTCGCGATACACTCATGGATTTCGGCTTTATGATCGATACGCTTGAGTGCACGGTCAACTGGTCAAATATGGCTCGTGTTCACCGTGAGGTTCGTGAGGTTTGCCATAAGCTTCCGAACACAATCGTTACAACTCATATGTCGCATTGCTATCCGCAGGGCGCCAACCTCTACTTCATCTTTATGACTAAAATGCAGGACGAAGAGGAGTTCCGTGCTTATCACGCAACAATTCTCGACGCCATACAGAAGAGCGGAGCTGCCATCAGCCACCACCACGGTATCGGAAAGATGTTTGCTCCGTGGCTTGAGGGCTACCTCGGCGAAAAAGAATACGGCATAATCCGCACGCTTAAAAACTATTTTGACCCCGATTACCTTATGAATCCGGGCGGAACCATAGGCCTTGACCTTAAGTCCGAGGATAAGAAATATCTGCGTGAGCATACCGAGTATGTTGACGAACTCAAGGACTGAAAAGGCTGTTGAAGCGCGGCTCAAAGCCGTAACGTCAAGCATAAACACATAAAATCAAGGCTTTCGTTTCACCTGAGACGAAAGCCTTTTTATTGCCGTTCACAGAAAAGCTTACTTTTTGTATAAGCTTCCGGCATTTGCAGCTGTTGACTGTTTGCCGTCATAATTATATAATAATTTATAACATAATTTTGCCGCATATGTGATATGCCGCACAAGCAAAGAGGTTCATCATGACAGATAAGAGCTATTCAATTATTTTCAGCAGTCCGACAGGCAACACGAAGCTGCTCGCCGACACCATTCGCGACGCGCTGCCGGAGGAAAACTGCAATTATTTCGGAGTGAGTGAAAACGCCGATACACAATCCGACATTTTATTTGTAGGCTTTTGGACGGATAAGGGAACCGCCGACAAGGCGACCTTGGATTTGCTCGAAAAGCTGAAAAATAAAAGGATTTTTCTTTTCGGAACGGCGGGCTTCGGCGGAGACGAGGAGTACTTCAAAAAAATCCTCGCAAATACAAAAAAGAGCATTAGTGGCAGCAACATCACAGTCGGTGAGTATATGTGTCAGGGAAAAATGCCGCAAACGGTCAGGGAGCGCTATATCAAAATGAAAAGCCTGCCGAATCCCGTGCCGAATCTCGATATGCTGATTGAAAACTTTGACCGTGCTCTGTCTCATCCCGACGAAAACGATTTGAAAAGGCTGAGGCTCTCCGTGGAAAAGCTGTAATATGAAGCGACAGCGTAAACGATCCTGTTAAGCTGTGCCGCGTATCATATTACTATTGATTTATTGTAAAAATAATGATAAAATATTCAGCGTAGCTCGTAAGCAGGTGTAGTTTAATGGCAGAACATCAGCTTCCCAAGCTGAATACGGGGGTTCGATTCCCCTCACCTGCTCCAAAAACGGCAAGTATCCTTTGATACTTGCCGTTTCTTTACTTTTCGCATTTTACTCTCGTCTCGCCTTTCTTTCGTCTACCCTCAGTCCGCTCACTTCATTATTCGCTGTTCACTTTTCTCTCTTCGCTCAACCTCTCCTCTCTTGCAGAGGAAGGTGGGCCTCGTCAAGGCAAGCCGGAGGGATTCTGCCTCCCTTGTAAAGGAAGGTGAGCTTCGTCAAGGCAAGCCGGAGGGATTCTGCCTCCCTTGTAAAGGGAGGTGGGCCTCGTCAAGGCAAGCCGGAGGGATTTTGCCTCCCTTGTAAAGGGAGGTGGGCCTCGTCAAGGCAAGCCGGAGGGATTTCTTGGGAGCATATGGAATTTGAATAAAAAGCGCAATACCTTTTAATCCCTCAGTCCGCTCGTGAACTCGCGTCCAGCTCCCTTTACAAGGGAGCCTTTTGACATTTCCCCACACCGTGGAGAATCACCCTTTTCAAGGGAGCCTGAATAATCCCTCAGTCACCTGCGGTGGCATCTCCCTTTTCAAGGGAGCCTGAATAATCCCTCAGTCCTCTTCGTCATTGCCTCCCTTGTAAAGGGAGGTGGGTTGCCGCAAGGCAAGCCGGAGGGATTTTGCGGAGTTATATGGAATTTAAATAGATTGTGCGTGATTATTTAATCCCTCAGTCCGCTCGCGAACTCGCGTCCGGCCCTCTTTTCAAAGGAGCCTATCAGAGTGCTTCGCCTTGTAAATAAAATCTATTAAAAAAGCTCCCCTTGGGGGAGCTTTTCGTTTTATTCGCCGCCGGTACGTCTGAAAAGGTCGTTAATGTGTCTGAAATAATTTTTGTCTATACCGTCTATTGTTTCCTCGGTGGTTCTGAACTGCCAGTTGCCGAACGCTCTGCCGGGAACATTCATACGCGCGTCCGAGCCGAAGCCGCACATATCCTGATAAGAAATGACGGCAAGCTTTGCCGAAGAACGCCACACGGTTTCGATAATCTTGCGGCAGGACGGGCTGTAATATCCGCCGTCGCCCCAGTTATCGCCCGTAAATCCGCAGTAATCAAGCGCAAAGGCTCGTTCTTCGGGCGTTGCCTCCCAAAGCCACGCAAGCAGCGTTGTATTGTCGTGCGTGCCGACATATGCTACGGTATTCAGCGGATAGTTATGCGGCAGATGTGTGCTGTTTCCGCACGGGTCAAAGCCGAACTGTATTACACGCATACCGGGGAACCGAGTTTTATCAAGCAACTGTGTGACGTCCTCGCCGAACACGCCGAGATCCTCTGCAATAATAGGAACGTCTCCCATTTCTTCCTTTACGGCGTCAAAAAATTTCATTCCGGGCCCCTTGACCCATTCGCCGTTTTTCGCCGTTTTTTCGTCCGCAGGAACAGCCCAATATGACGCAAATGCGCGAAAATGGTCAATTCTGACCGTATCATAAAGTCGAAAAGCGTCCTTTATGCGGCTGAGCCACCAGGCATAGCCCGTTTTTTCAAGCACATCCCAATTATAAAGCGGGTTGCCCCAAAGCTGACCGTCCTTTGAGAAGTAATCGGGCGGAACTCCCGAAACTCTGCGGCGCACAAAGCTGCGCTCGTCTATCTCAAAAAGCTCCGTATTGCTCCAAACATCGGCGCTGTCGGTTGAGACGTATATCGGCATATCGCCGAGTATTTTTACGCCGTTTTCGTTGGCAAACTGCTTTATGCGGTGCCATTGAGAAAAGGCAATATACTGCTCGAATTTATAAAAATCGGCTTCGTCTTTCAACTCGTCTCTGTTTTTAAGCGCATTTTCGTACCGCGCGAATTTTTCATCCCACTCATACCATGGCTTGCCGCCGAATTTTTCCTTTGCGGCGCAAAACAGCGAATATGCTTCGCACCACGGGTTCTCCTCGCAGAATTTTTCAGTCTCCGCAGATACTTCGTTTTTCTTGTTTTGATACGCGATTTTTAAAAGCTCCCTGCGGCTTTTTGCGGCAAATTCGTAGTCCGCCGTGTAAGGCGAGCCGTAATATACGCTTCTTGCAAGGTCGTCTTCCGACACAAAGCCGTCATTTTTGAGCGTGTCCGGGTCAATCAGAAGCGGTGACAATGCAAATGCCGCCGGAGACGCATAAGGTGAGCCGTAAAAATCCGTAGGACAAAGCGGCAGCACCTGCCAATATGAAAACCCCATATCCTTGATACGGCGTATAAACCGTTTTGTCTCTTCGCCCATTACGCCGATTCCGTATTTTGACGGGAGCGACGTGATGTGCATTAAAACTCCGCCGGCTCTTGTGTTAAGCATTATATAATTCCCCTTTTTTGAGCTTCGTCTTGATTTATGCCGCTTTGAGATACTCCTCAAGGCACAGGCCGCTCTTATTCATCGCCTTTGCAGCCTCTTTACCGACATAACGCCAATGCCACGGCTGATAATTCATACCCGTTTTGTCGGTTTTATTTTCGGGATAGCGCAAAATAAAGCCGTAATCCTGCGCATTTTTTACAAGCCACGAAAACTCCTTTGTAGAGGCAAAATCGGAGCTTGCACTCACAATATCCATTGACAGGCCGAGATTTTGCTCGGAATATCCGCCCGGCAAAATAAACGTGCGCGCCTTTGCGGCGGCGTCGTCATCGGACAAGCCCTGATTTTTATAATAATTCACCTTTCGGTTGTAATTATCGTTTTGACGTGAAACCGAGCAATACCCTGCATACGGAGTTAAAACGCAGCCGTCCTTCTTTGCGGCGTCGTACATCTCTTGATACGCTTTAACAACTCTCGAATCAAGCTGCACGCTGCTTCCGCTTATCGCGTTTGCAAGCGACGGCACATATCCGTCGGGCAGCTTATGCCCTGCATTAACAAGCGTGAGCTCCCAATTGCCCGAGTTCGGGTCTACGGTTTGGGGATTGTTAAAATCGGCTGCCGAAGCCGTAACGGGCGGTGCCGATGCGGTCGTCTCCGGAACGGTTTCGGGCTCGGTCGTCTCCTCTGTGGTTTCCTCCTCCGATGTCTCCTCCTCGGTAGTGTCCTCCTGCGTGGCGGGCTCGTCGAGTCTTGCCTCAAGCCTCTCAACTGCTGGGTCCTTTACCTCTCTTTGCCCTATCGTAAGCTCACCGACCATAAGCCCCGTCATTATAACGGCCAAAATTACAAACAGCAAAAATTTTCTTTTTACCGTCTTTTTCAATCTGACTTTTTTCTTCATATTTCGCGTCCTTTTAAAATCTCTTCTTGATATTTTAAAATGTTTACGTCGGATTGTCAATCAAAAGGCGCATTTCGGCGACAAAATTCAGCCGACGGAGACTTTTTTCTCGTCAAAGTAAACGAAACCGTCAATCCACACATTGATTTTTTATCTTTAAGGCACTCCGACAATGCACAAAAAAGACCCTGCGGATTTTACTCTGCAAGGTCTTTTTCCTGTTATGGTTTAAAAATTGGGGTTGCCCAAAATCAAACTCTGATTATTTGTTCTTCTCTGCAATTGCAGCCTGTGCAGTGTTTCCACCGTAAATGATTTTTCATCATTGAAATATAGAATATCACTTGTATGTAAGGGGGAAATATCCCCTGATTCATCTATTGATACTATGGCATTTTTCTTATTACCTACAATATTAACATTTAATCGAGTATCTGATTTACCATCCAAATTCAAATACCATATAAAATGATTTTCACCATTTGGCACAACTTTTGCAATAAATCTCTGCAATAGTTCTCTGTCCATCTTGGGATTTGAAAAATCAACGATCTCATTTAATGATTTCAAAATTTCATCATAATCAATTTGTATTTGTTTTGTATCGATTTCAAAACAATTTTTAAGCTCACTTTCAAGCAAAGACAGTTTTTTATTCAATACTTCTTTTTGTTCCAAAAATTCATCTTTTGTAATTTCTCCGCTGGTTCTCATATCCAGTAAAATATTCTTTTTGCTTTTAATTTTTTCAATTTGGAACATTATACTGTTCTTTTGGTTATTTTCGACCTTATTTTCCCTATAGCATCTTTTAATTATTTTAATTGTTTCTGATATGCAATCAGTGTGATTTTTCCAAACTTCTTCAAAAACCATTTTTGCCATAAGTTCAAGTTTCCAATCTGCAATCATCCTTTGATCACAATAACCCTCATCATCTTCTCCTGCTAATCTTCTTTGTTTTGCCGAACCGTTATTTAATTGATTATAACATTGATAACCATATGACCAATCACAATTTTTATTTTTGTGCCATCTATTTTTTCTAAATGATGCACCACAAGAACATTTTAATTTTTTAACCCACACATCTTTTGATTCTATCTTTCCGTGATTTTTTGGTTTTCCATTAACTGTAGTGCCAAAACAAGAAGTAACACGATTTTTCTTGATTTCTTGACACTTATTCCACACTTCTTCAGAGATAATAGGCTCAAAATCCCCTTTTGCATACATATATGTTGATGTATCGTAATTATTCACTCTACGCTGTTCCAAGTAATTATTACTATATGACTTCCCATAAACCACATACCCGGCATAAGTTTTATTATTTAATATTCGATTGATTGTTGCCGCAGTCCATTTTACAACTCCCGAAGCATTTAATTTATGCATTTCTATTAGTTTATTTGCAATTTTCATTGTTCCGATGCCGTCATTCATATACATATTATATATAAGACGCACAGTTTCCGCCTGTTCTTCATTTATAACATAGCTTTTGCCACATCTGTCATATCCTAAGATATTACCCGAACCATATAATGTTGCTTTTTCTCGGCTAATTTGTTGTCCAGCTTTTACTCGCTCAGAAACTTTTCGACTTTCTTCTTGTGCTAAAGTCGCCATTAGTGACAATCGTAATTCACCATCTCCATCCATAGTCCAAATGTTATCTTCAACAAAATACACCTCTATACCAATATTTTTTAATTCTCTTGTGGTCACAAGAGTGTCGACAGTATTTCTTGCAAATCTGCAAACCTCTCTTGTTACAATTAAATCAAACCGTTTTTCTTTTGCATCATCTATCATTTTTAAAAATGCCGGACGCTTTTTTGCCTGTGTTCCCGTAATACCTTCATCAATATATTTATCAATAATAGTCCAATTCGAGTGATTTTTCGCTTGTTCATCATACCATTGAATTTGATTACCCAATGCAGATATCTGAGCCTCGTGTTCGGTAGAAACTCGACCGTAAAACACAACCTTTCTTTCTCTGTTTCTGTCAAGAAAGTCATATGGATTAAAAGACTTTATTGATGTTCTTTGATTAAACATATTAACACCTCCAAATAATTTTTCATTATTATAGAATGATGATACTGATTTGTTAATTATGCGATTTAATATTATTACAAAATGCTTTTATGTTTTGCATTGTTTCATCATTTATTAAACCTTTTTCATACAATATTTCAGTCAATATCATAACAGCATACTTTTCATTTACTTGTTTCATCATTATTCACCCAACATTCCTAATCCAACACTTATTGAAAGTGCTTGATTAACGCCGTCAATATTCTTTTGACTTAAATGACCGATATATGAATCAAGTCGTTTTTTATCAATCGTTCTTATTTGCTCAAGCAAAATAATAGACGGAGCTTGAAGTCCGTCTTCTGTGTTTATGAAATAATGCGTGGGCAGTTTTGCTTTGATTCCAACTCTGCTTGTAATAGAAGCAACAATTACTGTCGGACTAAATTTATTACCGACATCATTTTGAATAACAAGAACTGGTCGGTAGCCTTTTTGCTCCGACCCTATACCTCTACCGAGATTAGCATAAAACATATCGCCTCTGAGTATTTTTTTGTCTTTCATTTTATATACCTCCTTCATAGACTTTTGCCTATGTAAAAAGCCAACCGCAAAATTAACTCCGGTTGGCTTTTATCAGAAGATAATATAATTTGTCCCCGACACCCCAATTATCAAAAGGAAATCATCAAACGGTCTGTTGCGAGCAGACTCCACAGGAGTTTCACCTCTCCGAGTTCATCCGAGCTGCTCTCATTAGTTGCGACGGTTTTATCACGCTCGACTTGTGACTGAGCAGGAGTATCATTATACCTGCTGCCTGTTATCGCCGTTTCGGTAGCAGTCCGAATTTTATACCAATTATTTGTCGCTCAGCTAATGCGTCTTGGCGTAATTGGTAAAGTGGCTTGTGCTTTGCACAACAGCAGAAAAGTATCTGATGAATGCGTATTAAGTTGTACGAAAGGATGCCCTTTCATAAACTTAAACTTGTTGGGGTATTTTTGTTGGGGTGTTTGTCCAAATATTTTAAAAATTTCTTTTTTCCTGCTTGTACCGATTCATAAATCGACTTGATATTTCTACTTTCAATATCTGCTATTTGGCGATATGTAAGGTTATCTATATAATACATTTCAAACCTGCGTCTTTGAATAGGATTTAGATTTAGCATAAATTCTTTTAAGTACATTTCGATTTCTTCATTTTCTAATGATTCTCCTATATCAATTTCATAAATGTGAGAAACATCGCTCTCAAGCCTTTTTGATTGCCTTATTTCTCTCATTTGATGTTTAGCTTCGTTACGGTTATATTTGTTGTTAATTTCAAGATATTCTTGCCATTCATCATCATTAAAAACTTTATTAAAATTCATTTTCAATTCAGGCAATATTGAATACAGTTTATCCTGATTAAAATCACTAACACAAACTAAAATAGAATTTTCTTTCATTTCATATTCTTGAGATACATCATATATTTCACAAAGCTTTTTCATTTTTAAACCTCCGAATTTTGAATTGTCCTGATTTTCAAAATTCGGAGGTTATGGATATTCGGCTATATAAGGGAACCAAAAAATGATAAATTTACACATAAAAAAAGAAGTTCGAAAAAACTGAACAAATTCAGTAAAAACGAACAATAAAAAAGTCCCACCCTTATAGTAGAATATAATAAACTACCAAAGGGGGGATTTATTTAAAAAGTAATAGTCAAATAAGCAATTGCGAAGAAGTGATACTTGAATTAAGGGAACAAGGATTATATGTTATAAAATGGAAAATGTTTAAAAATGCTTTTACCTGCTTTAAGTAGAAACGCACTAAAAAATAACATAGGAATGCCAACTGCTGAAAAATCAAAATTAATTTCTGTTGAATAATAAAAAGGAAATTTGGTAATATCATTAGATTTTAACAAATTAGCTAATGTATAACAAATCAACACAATGAATGTAAAATTAGTAGACTTTATAAATGAGAATATCTGTCTCTTATACACATCTGACGCTGCCGACGAATAGCCTTGT
>ENA-OZBH01000346-OZBH01000346.1-human-gut-metagenome-genome-assembly--contig:-NODE-346-length-27678-cov-11.493828_pt1 | contig 27678 bp, 22 predicted proteins | sample MGYA00243978_ERZ653518 | MGnify/ENA primary metagenome ERZ653518 (study PRJEB26926, sample SAMN06164923) | human gut metagenome | biome: ENVO:00009003; feature: ENVO:2100002; material: ENVO:00002003... | reverse complement strand
AGCACAGCCCTTGGAGAGGGGCTTTAATAACTACTACTCTATAATACAAGGATGAGTAAAACCATGAACATTGGCATCGACCATGGCTATTATGCAATCAAAACCCGGCATTTTTCTTTCCCAGCCGGTATTGCAAAGTATTCCCATGAACCCTACACCTTGCAAAACACACTGGAATTCGGTGGGAAGTTTTATGTCTGCGGAACCGGCAGACAGCCGATCCTGCACAGCATAAAAATAGAGGAATTACTTTAATCGGTTTACAAAAAACTGTTTAAAATGCTTTCAGCCAATTAGTTGAAAAAAATAAATATAAATTGTATATTTTTTACAAAAAAATATACAACAATATGTTAATTCGTCAATGGAATATATTATAAATATATGGTATAACCCTATTAATATTAATGAACGATCAGTTACTTAAAATACAGGCTATGTTACGCCGTACAAAAGAGCGAAAAAGATACTAGGAAAATCCCAATAGAGAATTTTGAACAGGTGTTTAAAGCATTTACTTCGGATACCGAAGTTCCCTATGGATAGAGGATAGCAGTGAAGAGTGTGATAGGCCTATTGCCATAGTTTGCAAACGTTCATCGTTAAAAACGGGGAGGTCATTATGGAACAGAAACCATACTCTGCCCTTGACAATTTGATTTTTATTCTGAAAAAGGCTTTGGCTAACGATAAATGGCTCTTTGTCAACGCGGTTGCCTATGCCGTCTTGCAGGTTTTGCTGTCCTTGGCGGGGTTGTATATTCCCAAATGGGTTTTGGATGTGCTGCTGGGGCAGAAGAAAAGAGATACTTTGATTTGGCTCTTTGGTGCTTTTATTCTGGCGGGATTTGCCGCATTATTCAGCCAGATGCTCAGATCCCGAGCTTTTTCTAGGATTATTGAATTGCGGTTCAAGTTGGTTGAGGATCACCAGACAGCCTGCCTGACCACTGACTATGAGATCATGGAAACAGTAGAATTTGAGGAAAAGGTGTTTGCATCCTATCGCGCAGTCAGCAACAACACCTGGGGAATTGAAGGCATTCTGCACCGGCTTTATCTGTGGCCCGGCCTCTTGGCATCTCTGGCGGTGAGTACTTATGCGCTGGTGCAGATCAATTTTTACCTTTTTCTGCCAGCTCTCCTTAGCGCATTGGCTAGTTTTTTTGTGGGAAATCGGGCTGCGAAATTGAAAGCACGAGATAAGGCTGCCGATGTGAGGGTATCACGGAAATCCAAATACTTGCGCAATTCTATGAAAAGTCGGACCATGGCCTTGGACGTGCGTCTGCCCTTGGTGCGTGCGCTGCTCTGGCAGCGTTATGGCCTCCTGCGGGAAGAACTGAAAACTCTGGGAAAACGTCAGAGCTGCCGGACACAGGGGGCTGAATTCTACGTCAGCCTGATTGATTGCCTGAAAACGGCGGCAGTATATGCTTTTCTAATTTTTCGTACCTACAGTGGAGCCATCACTATTTCTGTTTTCTCCCTTTGTGTAGGTGCTATGGAGGACTTTGCCGATTGCTTTGGTGCCTTGTTGAAAGATATCCGCTTTATCCAAGATCAGAACCTGGATGTCAACGAGTTTCGCTGGTTTACCCAGAATATTTGCGGCGATTTCACAGAGGACGGGACCGTCATTGATCACATTGACGAGATTGTCTTTGAGCAGGTCTCCTATCAGTACGCCAATTCCCCCACCTATGCCGTCAAGGACGTGAACGTTACCATTCGGCGGAGCAGTAAAATCGCTGTAGTGGGGGAAAACGGAGCAGGAAAAACAACCTTTGTCAAGCTCCTGCTGGGTTTGTATACCCCTACCTCTGGGCGGATATTGGTAAACGGTATGGATATGGCTACTATTAACAAGAGTTCTTTTTATAAGTGTATGGCATCGGTTTTTCAGGATTTTCATATCCTAGCATTTTCTATTGCCGAAAATATTTCCCTCAGCGAGGACAAGGCCTGTGCGGGGCGGGTGGAGCAGATTCTGGAGCAGGTAGGACTTTTGTCCCGGATTCAGAAGCTGCCCAAGGCCATTGACACCCCTGCTTCCCACGCCATAGAGGATGAGGGAATTGAGCTTTCCGGGGGAGAGGGACAGAGAGTTGCCCTGGCTCGGGCGCTGTATACCGGTGCGAGTTGGTATGTGTTGGACGAACCCTCTGCGGCTCTGGACCCTCTGGCGGAACGGAATTTGTATGCCATGTTTGCCCAGACCATGGAAGGTCGCACCATGCTGTTTGTCTCCCACCGTCTTGCATCCACCACCTTGTGTGACGAGATCCTTTTCTTCAGCCAGGGCGTTATTGCAGAGAGAGGATCCCATGAGGAATTGATGGGCTTGGGCGGCGGATACGCGGCTCTTTATGAGGCACAGGCTCGTTTCTATCGGGAAGGGCAGACGGCAACGGAAAGGGATTGAGGGGATGAAAAAGTTGTGGAACCGGCTGCGGAGCAGTACGGATGGGTATTTATTCAATAAAGTGAAGTCCATGGAGCCTGGTCTGCTGATATTCTTGGTCATCAAGACGACGCTGGGGATTGCTATGCCCCTTTTGTCGGTGTTGCTTCTCCAAAGAATCGTAGACGGGCTACTGGAAGGAACTCCCCTTAACTCTCTACTTTTTTATGCCGCAGCCCTTCTTCTGGCAGGAGCTTTAACGGCCCTGCTGAACCGCTGGGTGGGAGAAAAGGTGGACGCCCATACCTTCTCTTTCAGTGATAAGATGGAAGCCTACTTGTCCGGTCTGGGTATGGACGTTGACTATGAACTGCTGGATCAGCCTGATTATCTGAAGAGCAGCGAGAGAGCCTACCGCCCCATCCGCAACCAGGGAGCATTAAGCGGCTATACCCAGAGTATGGCAGGCTGTTTGCAGGCTTTGGTACTGGTGTTGTCTGTAGGTAGCGTCATTGCCTCCTGTAATGTGCTGGTGCTGTTGGTCATTATCGGTTCCGCCTGGGGTGTCAGAGCTCTGCAAAAAAATAAGCTAAAGATTGATTTGAAATATGAGGACCAGATGGCAGTTATTGACCGGCGGTACGAGTACTACGATAAAATTGTCTGCGACATGAGCTTTGGCAAAGAGGTTCGCCTCTACGGCATGTATGATTACCTGATGGGCAAGGTTCGCACTGATAACAAGAAGACCCTGGGAGGTACCTTTACCCGGTTGTATCGGGCCTATGGTCGGGTGGACGGTTTCTGCGGCCTGATCAAGTGGCTGGAGCAGGTGGCTATCTGCGGGCTGCTGGTTTGGTCTGTTCTAAGCAGACAGCTCTCCATAGGCGGCTACACTGCTGCCATGGCTGCTTCGGTGAGTCTTTCCCGAGGGCTGAACGCGCTGATCGAAAACTACTTCTCCTACAAAAAGAATGTGGGTTACCTGCGGGGACTAAAGGACTATTGCATTTTATCAGAAGCCCACTGCACCGTTGAAAGGCATCAAGCAGGAGTAGTAGCCCAAGAGGCGAATCTTTTGCCTATTGTTCTGAAGGACGTCTCCTTCCGGTATCAGGGGGCTTCTCAGGATGCGCTGGCAGGGGTCAGCCTAACATTTGAAAAAGGGAAACGCTACGCTATTGTCGGAGAAAACGGGGCGGGAAAAACCACCTTGGTCAAGCTGCTGCTGGGCTATTACCTTCCCAATTCTGGGAGTATTACCTTGGGAGGGACGGCAGACCGCAAGGGCCTGCGGCAGATCTGCGTGCCTTTGTTTCAGCAGGTAAATCTGTATCCGGAAAGCCTCCAGCGGAACATTACCCTTGGGGGCGACACGGATACCGGTGCATTAGAAAAGACAGTAGACTTTGCACGGCTCCGGACGATTTTCGATCGCCATGGCCCCCAAAAGATCCTTTGTCGGGACTATGATGTGGAGGCCGTTGATCTGTCCGGAGGGGAAGGACAGCGGGTGGCCTTGGCTCGGGCTGTCTATCACACCGATGAGATACTAATTATGGACGAGCCTACCTCTGCCATGGACGCTGCCATGGAAATGCATGTTTACTCTGATTTGGATCAGGTTCTGCCTCGACGATGCACTATCTTTATTTCTCACCGAATGGCTTGCTGCCGGTTTGTAGACCAGGTGATTGTGATGAAGGAGGGGCGTGTCTGCGCGGTAGGGTCCCATGAAGAGTTGCTGCGGGATAGCAAAGAATACGGGGCCTTGTGGAATGCCCAGGCAGAAAGGTATGAGTGAGATGAAGGTGGCAGTTATTGATAACGGGGTGGATCCCAGGTTAGTTGGTTGCTGTCAGGAAGTGAATTTGTCCGAAAAACACTGGACAGAAGCGAGTGAAAAGGAAAAATAAGGATATTTGGGTAACAGAGGAGATAAGGCGGATTTTCTAGGAGACTATCTTGCAGTCGGCACCTATACCCATAAACAGGCTCTCCTCACTCCAAATACCATAAGACTTAAGGAACACCACACTTCGCTGACCGAAGAAATGGAGGTCCCGTTGATTCTTCTGCGCAAGCGGTTTCCATAATAAGCGGCAGCCCATTATGGAGCATCTAAAGCACCAGCCTTCCTAGGTTTCAGTTCTATCTTCAGTGTGGGTATATTCTATGCTGATAGTGGCAGTAAAATCGGTCACCAAAGACAGATTATGTGCCTGATTTTACTGTCAGGCACTTTTTTTAAGGTTTCATGCGGGTTTGCGGGCTTTTTCCGTTTCAAAAAAGGATTGGACATGATTACTTTTGACATCTGAAATGAAGTATCTGTCACTGTCAATATACAAGATATTGATTTCTTACAGACCATTAACTTAGGAAAGTGTGAAGTCACATGATTGATGATTACAAAAAACATGCAGTTGTATGGGATTGGGATGGATTTGATAATTCATTAGAATATGAATATTGGTGCGAATATGCACGGCATTATGGAAAAAAAGTATTGATACCAATGTGCGCGTTGGGTCAAGTAGGAGCATATATGGCACAGAAAGGGTTTTCCGTTACAGCTTTTGACATCACAAAGGAAATGATTGACGAAGGAGAAAAACGGTTTCGTTCGGTTGAAAATCTTTCTTTAAAAATTGCAGATATTTGCAATTTGCATCTCGGCGAATCGGATTTTGATTTTTGTTTTATGGCAACACAAGATTTGCACTTATTATCGGATCTCAAGATGGTGAGAAAGGCTTTTCAATCCCTTTCTTTGCATCTGAGAGAGGGTGGTGGTTTATCATTAGAATTAGTCCTGCCTTCATCTGAATCATTTGAGCTCCCAAAGCAAACCTTTTATCCGCGGGTACCAAATTATACAGATAAAAAGGTATGGAAAGAGAGTAAGAACCGTTACGATGCATTTACAAAAAGGTATTATATCGATCAGGTTGTATACATACAAGATGAAAAAGGAATTACGTCTTTTCCATATTCGGTTGCCCTGCAGTATTATAAACAGGAGGAAATCCGTTCTGCCTTGAAAGACGCGGGATTTGTTATTATCGGTGAATTTCAGAATCGAAACAGGGAACCATGGACTGTTAAAAGTCGAGAATGGATTATAGAAGCTATAAAAAATTAAAAATTGAGCTAATATAAACAGGAATCTAAAGTGTCCACCCCTTCCAAAACCCGACATGTTTTAACATGTCGGGTTTTTTATAGTAACGTAACTGTTTGGGGATAGAGTTGTGAATAAAAATCAAAAAGGTTACTGGATTTATTCGGTTGTTGCTGTGATTTTTGGCATGGCACTATTCGCTTTTGTAGCTTATCTGATATATAATACTATTATAAAATTGTCTGAAAGAGACTTTTCTAACAATACCGTCGTTCAAGCATTAATTACTTTATTTGTTACAGTTTTTCTTGGTGGTTATTTTTCTAAATGGTTAGAACGTAGAAATGCCAAAAAAGTAGAATTATATAAAATACAAACTGCAATTTCCATAAAATTGATAGATTTAGGAAGCGAATATCTTTATAACCCACAAGAAAATATTAAAAGGCTGCTTATTACTGAGTCGCATAAAGTAAAATTGTATTTTTCAGACAGTGTATTAAAGGCGCTAAATGGGTATATTACGTCAAGAAACGAAGAGTATTATAATATTTTAATAGAGGAATTAAGGAAAAATATAAAAAATTGATGCTTTTAATATCTCTTGTTTAATAATAAATAGGCATCTAAAGTGTCCATCCCTTCCAAAATCGGTGAGTATCTTTTGATACTTGCCGATTTTTATTTTCCGATGGGCTTTGTAAATGTTATAAATGCTGTGTCTCCGACGGTTGCAAACAGAAAAGAATAATGGTACAATATTTCATATTTTTTCTTCGGGGAGAAGCATATATGATAGCAATAATAGATTACGGCGCCGGGAATTTACAAAGCGTAAAAAAAGCTCTTGATTTCATCGGAGCCGAGAGCCTTGTTACGAGCAGAGCGTCCGAAATTGAAAATGCAAGTGCTTGCATTTTGCCGGGTGTCGGCTCGTTCGGCGATGCCATGAATTGTATGACCGAAAGCGGACTTTGTGAGGCCGTTAAAAAGGCGGCGCTCGGAAGCAAGCCGTTTTTGGGAATTTGTCTCGGGCTGCAGCTTCTTTTTGACTCCTCAGAGGAAAGCCCCGGCGTTTTGGGACTCGGCATATTAAAAGGAAGGGTGAAGCGTTTTCCGTCGGATATGGGGCTTAAAATTCCGCACATCGGGTGGAATTCCGCAGACATCAAAAAGCCTTGCCACATATATGACGGCATTGCAGACGGCTCGTTCGTCTATTTTGTTCATTCCTATTATCTCGACGCCGAAAATCGCTCGGACGTCGCTACGAAAACGGAATACGGAATTTCGTTCGATTCTTCCGTGGCGGTCCCCGAAATAAACCTCTATGCTACGCAGTTTCACCCCGAAAAGAGCGGCAGAGTAGGACTTAAAATACTTGAAAATTTTGCGAAGCTCGGAGGTGACACACTTGTACGCTAAAAGAATTATCCCGTGTCTTGACGTTAAAAACGGCAGGGTTGTCAAGGGTGTCAGCTTTGTAAATTTACGCGACGCCGGCGATCCCGTGCAATGCGCCGTGGAATATGATAAAAAGGGTGCAGACGAGCTTGTGCTTCTCGATATAACCGCTACCAATGACGGCAGAGGCACAATGCTCGATATAGTCTCGCGAGTAGCAAATTCTATATTCATTCCGTTTACGGTGGGCGGCGGAATCCGCTCTACCGACGACTTTAAGGAATTGCTAAGAGCCGGTGCCGATAAAATTTCGGTGAATTCAGCGGCTGTCAGAAATCCCGACCTTATAAATGACGCGGCATACAAATTCGGAAGCCAATGCGTTGTCTGCGCCATTGATGCAAAGCGTACCGACAACGGAAAATGGGAGGTCTATTTAAACGGCGGACGAATCCCCACGGGAATCGACGCGGTCCTTTGGGCGACTGAGGCGGAAAAGCGCGGCGCAGGCGAAATACTTTTGACAAGTATGGACTGCGACGGTCAAAAAAAAGGCTACGACCTTGAGCTTACAAGAGCTGTCTCCGAAAGCGTCGGTATCCCCGTTATCGCATCGGGCGGAGCGGGTGAGCTGAAACATTTTTACGATGCTTTTACGGTAGGCAAGGCAGACGCTGTTTTGGCGGCGTCGCTTTTCCACTTTAATGAAATCCCGATAGAATCGCTGAAAAAATATCTCAAGGAGAAAAGTATTCCGGTAAGACCTGTTTAAAAACGGCCTTTTTAAGGTCAAAATACGATAATTTACGATACGGTATTCGGCTATTATGCTGAATACCGTTCTTTTATGCCCAAAAATCATGTCGAAAATTCATTTAAATTTAACAAAGTTTTTTTTGCTTTAGTTATTGCAAAATGGGTGAGTATGCTTTATAATTACAGTCAATAGGTGAGAAATGTTTAAAAAACCCATATTTGGGGAGTAAAAACCCACACTTTGGAGCAGAAAGGAGGAATGAATAAAGTGGCTGACGAAAATGTTAAAGAAAAAACTACCGAAACATCGGCGGCGCAAAAGCGTACCGAAAGCTTCGGCAGCTATAAAGAACACACCATAGACGCCAAAAACCGCCTTTTCATTCCTGCCAAGATGCGTAATAAGCTCGGTTCTACCTTCAGAGTGTTCTGCCCGATAGACGGCAGCGATTGTCTTTATATCTATTCCGACGAAGAGTGGAGCAAGATAGCCGAGTCTGTTATCAATACTCAGAATTTTGATATGCAGCGTCTTTTCTTCGGCGGTATGGTTGAGGTTGAGCCGGACAAGCAGGGTAGGATTACCATTCCTACCGAATTTTGCGACTTTGCCGGGCTTAAAAAGAATGTTGTCGTTGCCGGCGTAGGTAAGCGCCTTGAAATATGGGATGCAGATAAATACTACAAGACCATGGAACGTGCGAGAAACATTCGTCAGACCTTCGACTATTCGCAGATTCAGTTCTGATAGGTATTTAAAATGGATTTTGAACACATTCCCGTATTATTTAACGAAACTGTCAATTCACTCGAAATAAAGCCCGACGGCCTTTACGTCGATTGTACCGCGGGCGGTGGGGGACATTCCCACGCTGTGGCTCAAAGGCTTTCCGATAAGGGCAGGCTCATAGCCATTGACCGCGACCCTGAGGCTATAGAGGTATTGAAGGCGCGCTTTGCGTCTTTTCCGAATGTTGAGATAGTTCACAATACATTTGATAACATATCCGCAATATTAAACGGAAGAAAAGCCGACGGAATTATGGCGGATCTCGGCGTCAGCTCTCACCAGATAGATACTGCCGAGCGCGGATTTTCGTTTCATATGGACGCGCCGCTTGATATGCGTATGAGCAAAGAGGGCAAAAGTGCCGCGGATGTTGTTAACACTTATTCCGAAAATGAGCTTTATCGTATAATCAGAGACTACGGTGAAGAACGGTATGCAAAGAGTATAGCTAAAAATATAGTAAAAGAACGTGAAAATAAAAGAATTTCAACAACATTTGAGCTTTGCGATATTATTAAAATGTCAATGCCTCAGCGTGCAATGCGAGACTCGCATCCGGCACGCAGAACTTTTCAGGCAATCCGTATAGAGGTAAACGGTGAGCTTACAAAGCTTGATTCGGCACTTGATGATATGTTTTCGTCGCTTAAGGTTGGCGGAATCCTTTCGGTAATAACATTCCATTCTCTTGAGGACCGTATGGTGAAAAAACGCTTTGCACACTTTTGTGAGGGCTGCACTTGCCCAAAGGATTTTCCGGTTTGTGTTTGCGGGAAAACGCCGCGCGGTGAGATTACCGTAAAGGGTGTTGCGGCAAGCGATGAAGAGCTGTCACGTAATCCTCGTTCGCGTTCGGCGCGGCTTCGTTCAATAAAAAAGATTAAAGATGATTAGATTTTAAGATAAATTTCCCGGAGGAGAAAAAATGGCAGGTAATTACGACAAGTACGGTAATTATGATTTTTCCATGTTTGAGCCGAAATCCGTCTCATTCGATCATAATGCCGCGAGAAAAATAGCTACCCTGCCCGGCGTCGGAGAGCGTACGGCCGACTCCGGTATGCGGCTTGTAACACGAAAAAAGAAAACAACAGTCGAGGCAAAAAACGAAATGCGAGCCACGGCTCTGCGTGCAGCAAAGGTGCTTACGGTTGCCGCTGTTTTGCTCTCGCTTTTTGCGGCTCTGCTTTACAGCAAGCTGCGTGTGGACGAGCTTGACCGTCAAATCGCCAAGACTGAGTCAAATCTTACGGCGGCGCAGGCCGAGACCGTCAGACTTAATATGCAGCTCGATTCGACAATATCTCTTGAAAAGGTCGATGATTATGCACAAAATGTTCTCGGAATGGTAAAGGCGGAAAATTATCAGATAGAATATATAGACCTTTCCGGCGATGATAAGGTAACTGTTTCCGGAGGAAAAGCATCGTCTTCCGACTCAAAAGAGTCAAAGTCGCTTATAACCAAACTTTTGGAATATATACACGTAAAATGAAATAAAATAAAACGAGGGTTAAGGTAGCTATACTTAACTCTCGTTATGCTATTTATTTTGTCTGAATCGCGCGCCTTTAGCACCTTTTTCGCTCCTCGTGTATCAAAAATACAAGTCGTCGCAAAAATGCACAAAATGCACACGATTCAGAATAAGAGGCAGAGAAAGCGCGCCTTTTGCACCTTTTTCGCTTTTCAATTCGACAAACGGAAAACAAAATCAGACTTAAATTTAATGAAAGGAGAAAAATATGCAGACCGGACCTTCAAAGAGAATGGGTAAAAGAGCTGTTACGGTGCTGTGCTTCATCGCCGCAGCTTTTCTTGTATGTGTCGGCTCGCTCGCATATATTTCTCTTATTCACGGCAACGAATATAAGCTTAAAGCCGAGCAGAATCAGCTTTCGGACACCACGGTTTCGGCTCAGCGCGGAACGATTTACGATTCAAATATGAAAGCTCTTGCCAAAAGTGCTTCGGCGTGGCTTGTCTATATAAATCCGTCAAAGATAACAAGTGACGAGCAGCGCGACCTTGTGGTTACAAATCTCAGTACCATGCTCGGTGTGGACGAAGAGACGGTTCGCAAAAAGGCGGAGCGCACAAGCAGCGGCTACGAAAAAATAGCCGGCGAGGTTGAGACGGATGTTAAGGACCGTCTTAAAACGTTTATTTCCGAAAACAAGCTTTCCTCAATAATCGGTGTTGATCCCGATACAAAGAGATATTATCCTTACTCGTCGTTTGCTTCCACAATAATAGGCTTTACGGATTCCGATGATTCGGGCAGGCTCGGGCTTGAGCTGAAATACAACGACGAGCTTACCGGCACCGCCGGCAGAATAATAACGGCTAAAAATGCCAGACAGGGCTCTATGTCCACGGATTATCAAACCACATATGACGCTAAGGCAGGCTACAGCCTTGTGCTTACAATAGACGAGGTAATACAGTATTACCTCGAGCAGTCGCTCGACCAGGCACTTACGGACACGGGCGCGAAATATGCTTACGGCATAATAATGGACGTCAAAACCGGCGCTATACTCGGTATGACGTCAAAGCCCGACTTTGATTTGAATTCTCCTAATAAGATTTCAAACAAGGTGCTTGCCGAGAGCATATCCGCAATATCCTCTCCCGACGAGCAAAAAAAGGCTACGACGGATGCTCTTTATGCTCAGTGGCGAAACCGCGATATAAGCGATACATATGAGCCGGGTTCGGTATTTAAGACGATAGTCGTTTCGGCGGCTCTTGAAGAGGGTGTTGTGGACCTCAATACAACATATACCTGCACCGGCGGTATTCAGGTTGCGAATAATTATCAGAAGTGCTGGAAGCCGGGCGGCCACGGTACGGAAAATTTGACGCAGGGACTTATGAATTCCTGTAACCCGTTCTTTGTGACAATAGGGCAAAAGCTCGGTAAAGATACTTTTTATAAATATTTTGAAGCGTTCGGTTTTACCGAAAAAACAGGTATCGACCTGCCTGCGGAGGCGACTCCCGTAGCCGACGTGACATATCACTCTCTCAATAAAATGGGTATTTCGGAGCTGTCTTCAAGCTCGTTCGGTCAAACCTTCCAGGTGACGCCCATTCAGATAATAACGGCGGTTTCGGCGATAGCAAACGGCGGTAAGCTTATGCAGCCGTATGTAGTATCATCTATGCTTGACGGTGACGGCAATGTCATGAAAAAGACGGAGCCTATAATAAAGAGGCAGGTTATATCCGAAAAAACCGCTTCCATAGTATCTAATATGATGGAGCAGGTCGTATCCGTGGGAACAGGTAAAAACGCATATGTTGCGGGTTACCACGTGGCAGGCAAAACGGGTACCTCCGAAAAAATCGGACACGAGGGAGCGTATATTGCCTCCTTTGCCGGCTTTGCCCCCGCCGATGATCCGCAAATAGCAATACTTGTAGCGATAGATGAGCCGACAGGTGCTCACGGTGGCGGTGCGGTAGCAGCTCCCATAGCAGGCGATATACTTGAAAAGGTGCTGACCTACTTGAATGTTGAGCCGAGATATGACGATAAGGAAATGGCAAACGTATCGTCCGTAGCTCCGAGTCTTATCGGATTGTCTCCTCAGGATGCAAAGACAAAAGCCTCGGGCTATACCGTAAAGGTTGTCGGAGACGGTACTAAGGTAGTTTCACAGACGCCTGCGGCAGGCCAGCAAATGCGGTCGGGCGGAGTAATAGTGGTATATACCGATTCTTCGTCGCAAAAGGCAGTTGCCACCGTTCCGAATCTTTGCAATATGTCAATCAGCGCAGCCAATAAGGCCGCTGTTAACGCAGGCTTTAACATAAAGGTAGCCGGCAATTCTTCTTCAAATGACTTTGTGTCTTATAAGCAGAGCATTGCGGAGGGCACCGAGGCAGAGCAGGGCTCTGTAATTACAGTTTACTTCAAGTCGTCCGTAAACGTACAGGACGGTCCCGCATAATATTAAAGTAAAAAACAGGAGGAAAAAACCGATGCTGTTATCAGAGCTTTTAAAGGGCATTGATACAAAAAGCAATTTTAATGACACGGAAATTACTGATATTACCGATAATACCGCAAAGCTTTGCGAGGGCTGCGTTTTTGTGTGCATCAAGGGCGCACATTTTGACGGCCACTCTGCCGCCGAGGAGGCTGTGAATAAAGGAGCCCGTGCGGTAGTGGCGGAGTATGATACCGGTGTTGAAAATCAGATTTTGGTTAAGAACACAAGAGATGCATATTCTTTATTGTGCGCCAATTTTTACGGTAATCCGTCCGAGAAGCTTCATCTTATAGGCATTACCGGAACAAACGGAAAGACTACAACAACCTTTATTTTAAAAGGAATTTTCGATAATCTCGGAATAAAATCCGGACTTATAGGCACGGTTAAAAACGTAACGGGCGACAAAGAGTACCCGTCGTCGCTTACCACTCCCGACAGCAAAGAGCTTCAGAGACTCTTCAGGGAAATGGTTGACAGCGGCTGTAAATACTGCGTTATGGAGGTCTCTTCCCAAGCACTCGCGCAGGGGAGGGTAGACGGATGTCATTTCGACATAGCATTGTTTACCAATCTCACGCAGGATCATCTTGACTATCACAAAACCTTTGAAAACTATCGAAACGCCAAGCGCAAGCTGTTTGAAATATCGGACACGGCTGTTATAAATATCGATGACGAATCGGCACATTATATGGTAGACGGACTCCCGATAAAGGTCGTGACATTTTCGGTTAAAAACAATGAGGCGCAGTTTGTGGCAAAAAATGTTGTCTGCACCTCCTCCTCTGTGCAGTACGAACTCCTTTGGAACGATAAAATCGGCAGAGCAAACGTAGGCATACCCGGTCACTTCACCGTTTACAACACGATGGGTGCCGCAATTTGCGCCATACTCACGGGACTTGATTTTTCCGATGTCCTTTCTTCGCTCAAAAAGAGCAAGGGCGTGCCCGGCAGAGTTGAGGTAGTTCCGACGGATACGGATTATACCGTTCTTATAGATTACGCACATTCTCCCGACGGCCTTGAAAATGTAATATCATCGGTCCGTGAAACCACAAACGGCAGAATTATAGCCGTATTCGGCTGCGGCGGCGACAGAGACAAGACCAAACGCCCTAAAATGGGCAAGATAGTAGGCGACCTTGCAGATGTTGCGGTTGTAACATCTGATAATCCGCGAAGCGAAGACCCGCAGCTTATAGTTGACGATGTTTTGGAGGGTATGCATAACTGCAAAGCGAAAATCAAGGTTCTTGTTGACCGTACCGAGGCCATAAGATATGCACTCGGCGAAGCGAAGAAGGGCGATGTCGTTCTCCTTGCCGGCAAAGGGCACGAGACGTATCAAATATTAAATACCGGCAAAATACACTATGATGAACGTGAAGTTGTGGCAGGTATATTAGCAGAAGGAAAAGATAAGTAATGGAATTAACTCTTTCGCGTATTGCAAAAGCCGTAGGCGGCAGGCTCTCGGGCTATGATTGTATTGTGACATCGGTTTCGACCGACAGCCGCGACATACCAAAGGGGTGCCTTTTCATATGTCTTGAGGGAGAAAAATTTGACGGGCACGACTTTGTGTCGCAGGCGGCTCAAAACGGAGCTGCGGCGGTGCTTGTTCGTAAAAAGGTTGACAGCCGCATACCCGTAATCACAGTTAAGGATACCGGCAAGGCTCTGCTTGACCTTGCGGGATATTACCGCGGTACGCTTGATAATTTGACGGTAGTAGGCCTTACCGGCTCGGTCGGCAAAACTACGACAAAAGAAATGACCTACGCCGTGCTTGCCGAGCAGTTTAAAACGATAAAGACCGAGGGTAATCTCAATAATGAAATCGGAATGCCCAAAACTTTGCTTCGCCTTAAAGATGATACCGAGGCGGCGGTTATTGAAATGGGTATGAATCATTTCGGCGAAATCGAGAGAATGACAAAAAGCTCTCGTCCCGACATCGGTATAATAACCAATATCGGCGTTTCGCATATAGAGTATCTCGGCTCGCGTGATGGAATCCTAAAAGCGAAGCTTGAAATTCTCGAGGGTATGAAAAAGGGTGCGCCGCTTATATTAAACGGCGATAACGATAAGCTCGTTACCGTAAGAGAGCCCGACTATAAGCTTGTTTTCTTCGGAATCGAAAATCCGAATGTTGATTTCAGAGCGAAGGATATCGAAGAAAAGGACGGTTTTACATCATTTACGGTCGAATTTTACGGCGCATCACAGCGCGTCACCGTGCCTACCGTCGGTATTCATAATGTATACGACGCTCTTGCGGCGTTTGCCGTGGGGTATGAAATGAGAATGGAGCCGCAGAAAATAGCGGCAGGGCTCAAAAGCTTTGTCCCGTCCGGAATGCGTCAGCGTATTAAAAAAGTCGGCGGAATAACGGTTATAGAGGATTGCTACAACGCAAGCCCGGATTCGCAAAAAGCGGCTCTGGATGTGTTGTCCTCGTTTAAATCAAACCGCAGGATAGCAGTTCTCGGCGATATGCTTGAGCTCGGGAAATACAGTGATGTTTCTCATGAAAATGTCGGAAAATATACCGAAAACAAAAATATCGACATTCTTTTTACATACGGCGCAAAAGCAAAACACATTGCCGAGGGAGCAAAAGGATTTGTCGATGAAATAAAATCATTTGACGATAAAACCGAGCTTGCAAAAGCGCTTCTCGAAACGCTTAAAGACGGAGACGCAGTTCTTTTCAAGGCGAGTCGCGGAATGAAGCTCGAGGATGTTATAAACAGCTTATACAGAGAGTGGGAAGAGTAAATGAAAATTTGGGTTGCGTTAATATTCGGCGTTCTGCTTAGCTTTTTAATAGCTTTTTTGCTCGGATTTGTTATAATTCCGTGGCTTAGAAAGCTTCACTTCGGGCAGACTATTCTTGACATAGGTCCTGCATGGCATAAATCAAAGCAGGGTACTCCCGTAATGGGCGGTCTTATGTTTATAATAAGCATAATTGTATCGTTCGCTGTCGTCCTGATAACCGATAAGCTGCTCGGCGGTCATATTCTGACTTCGGGAAGCGTTGTCATAGGCGACGATATGAAGGTCAAAATATTCGCGGGACTTTTAATGGCTGTCGCTTTCGGACTTATCGGCTTTGCGGACGATTATATTAAGGTTGCCAAAAAACGTAATCTCGGCCTTACCATAGCGCAGAAAACCGGTGCGCAGATTCTTGTGATGCTGGCGTATCTTGCGGCACTCTATATGTCGGGAAACACGTATATGTTCATTCCGTTCGTCGGAAATGTCGACCTTAAATTTTTCTTTTGGATATTCGGAATTGCCGTTATTTATCTCACGGTAAATGCCGTAAACTTCACGGACGGCGTAGACGGCTTGTGTGCAAGCGTTACCTCCGTGGCGGCAATTTCATTTATAGCGGCGGCACTTATCAGAGGTTTCTTCGGTGTAAGCCTTCTTGCGGGTTGCCTTCTCGGCGGATGCCTCGGATACCTTATTTGGAACTGGTATCCCGGAAAGGTTATGATGGGCGATACCGGCTCAATGTTCCTCGGCGGTATGGTTGTAGCCCTCGCTTATGCCATAGACTGTCCGCTTATAATCTTGCTTTACGGAATAATCTATGCAGTCGAAATGTTCTCGGATGTGCTTCAGATATGCTACTTCAAGGCAACGCACGGCAAACGAATTTTCAAAATGGCGCCCATACACCACCACTTTGAAATGTGCGGCTGGAAAGAGCGCAAGATATGCGTCGTGTTTACACTCGTTCAGCTTTTCGGCGGAATTATAGGAACCGCTCTTTTGTATTACGGAATGAAATAATTTTATTTGCCGATTTCGGCAGATGTCCGTTTTAATTTTTAGGAAAAGGAGGAAGAATTATGGCAGGGAACGCCCAAAATGCAAAACCGCGTCCTCAAAAGACAAAAAAACGCTCGCGAAGACCCGATTTTCTTGCACTCGGCGGAATTGACGTATTCTTCCTTCTTCTTGTAATCGCAATACTTACAATAGGACTTGTAATGCTGTTTTCGGCAAGCTACACCTACGCCTTTTACAACAAAAAGGGGGATAGCACATACTTTTTTAAGCGTCAGCTGATTTTTGCCGTTGTCGGCGTTATTTGTATGCTCCTTGTTTCAAAGCTCAGGTATGATTATCTTAAAATACTTGCTGTTCCCGGTCTTATTGTCTCATGGGGTCTGCTTGTTATAGTTCTTATACTGCCGGCGTCGTTCGGTGAATTCCACCGATGGATAAATCTCGGCTTTTTTACCTTCCAGCCGTCGGAAATAGCAAAGCTTGCCATAATTTTGTTTTGCGCATACGAAATGGACAGAAATCATAAAAAAATAGTCGGAAAGTCAATAAACCGTTCCAAATTTGCAGACGGAGTAAAGGAACTGTCAGGCGGACATATCGTCGTGTATAATTCGTTTTTACAGCTCCTTTTCTATGCCTTGGTTATAACGGTTACGGCAGGTCTTGTCTATCTTGAAAATCACCTTTCCGGCACCATCCTTATTCTCGCCATAGGAGTAATTATGATGTATCTCGGCGAGATAAAGAGACATTGGTTTGTGCTTATAGCGGTAATTGCCGCCGTGGCAATTATCATATTCGTGCTCAATCCGCAGCTTCTTGAAAAATACGCGGGCGCGCGAATTACGGCGTGGCTCGATAAAAGCTACGACCCCAAGGGAGCAAGATGGCAAACCAACAACTCGCTCTATGCCATAGGTTCCGGCGGACTTTTCGGAACCGGTCTCGGTAACTCAAAACAAAAGCATCTGTATGTTTCCGAACCGCAAAATGACTTTATTTTTGCGATTGTCTGCGAGGAGCTCGGCTTCATCAGAGCGGTAGGAATAATTTTGCTGTACGTTTTGCTTGTTTGGCGTGGGGTCGTTATAGGACTAAAGGCAAAGGACCGCTTCGGTGCCATGCTTGCAATGGGCATCGTCTTTCAGGTGGGACTTCAGACGGCGCTTAACATCGGCGTTGTTACTGATACGTTGCCGAATACAGGCATAAGCTTACCCTTCTTCAGCTACGGCGGTACATCGCTTATGATGCTGCTTGTTGAAATGGGAATAGTGCTGTCGGTATCAAGGTATTCGCGAATAGAAAAATAAAAAGCCTAAGAATAAGGAGTAAACATATGAAAGTCATATTCGCTGCCGGCGGTACCGGCGGACATATAAATCCGGCGCTTGCGTCCGCAGGCGAGCTCAGACGCCGCCATCCGGATGCCGACATACTTTTTATAGGTACAAAGGAGCATATGGAATCAAAGCTCGTACCTGCGGCGGGTTTCGCCTTTAAAACCATTGAAATTACCGGTTTCCAGAGAAAGTTTTCCGCTAAAAATATAGCTAAAAACATTAAAACTCTTTTCCTTATGATAAGTTCCTCGAGAGAGGTCAAAAAAATAATCAAAGAATTTAAACCGGACGTTGTAGTAGGCTTCGGCGGATATGTCAGCGGTCCCGTTGTCAGAACGGCCTGTAAGCTTGGCGTAAAGACAGCCATTCATGAACAAAACGCATATCCCGGCGTTACAAACAAGGCTCTCGCCAAAACGGTGGACAAGGTTATGCTCACGGTTAAAAAGGCAGAGGAACACCTTGAATGTAAAAATGAACCGGTAGTTACGGGGCTTCCGGTAAGAAGCGAAATCATAGAAGCGGACAGGGAATTTTCACGTGCAAAGCTCGGTGTCTCGCCCGACAGCATAATGGTACTCTCGATGGGCGGCAGTCTGGGTGCAAAGGCAATAAATGAAAATATGACTGCCTTGATAGCCGAGCGTTGGCAAAATAAAAATCTGTTCTTTATGCATTCTACCGGAAAATACGGTAAATGGGTTCCCGAAAAGCTAAAAGAGCTCGGCGTGGACGAGAACAAAGCAAGCAACGTGGTAATACGCGAATATATAGATGATATGGATGTCTGTCTTGCGGCAAGCGACCTTGTTATCGGCAGAGCCGGTGCGTCGTCACTTTCCGAGATCGAAGCAGTCGGCAGAGCGTCAATACTTATTCCATCACCGAATGTTGCCGAAAACCATCAATACCATAACGCCATGGCTCTTGTGGAAAACGATGCCGCGCGCGTTATTGAGGAAAAGGATTTAACCTCCGAAAAACTCATATCCGAGTTTGACTCACTTGTTGCAGACCGCGAGACTCTTGTAAGACTCGGCAGGAATGCAAAAAAAATGGCGGTTGAAAACTCTTCTGCGATGATTTGTGATATAATAGAAAAGTTAGCGGAGAAAAAATAACAGCTGTCGTTTCCAAAACATACAGCCCTGCATAATATGAAAAAGGGTTACCTTTTTCTTTAAGGGGTGTGTATGTATTGGATAAGATAATAATAGAGGGCGGACGAAGGCTCTGCGGAGAAATTGAAGTCCACGGCTCGAAAAACAGCGCGCTGCCGATTTTAGCGGCTACGGTCTTGACCGGCGACAAATGCAAAATACATAATTGCCCGGCTCTCTCGGATGTAGACGCCGCTATTCAAATACTTCGGCATCTCGGCTGCAAGGTGATACGCGACGGTCACACGGTAGAGGTGGATTCGTCCGTTATCACCGTAAGTGAAATTCCCGATGATTTAATGCGTGAAATGCGCTCATCGATAGTCTTTTTGGGTGCTGTGCTCGCGCGTACGGGAAAAGCGGAAATATCTTCGCCGGGAGGCTGTGAAATAGGCCTCAGACCTATTGACCTGCATTTATCGTCGATGCGAAAGCTCGGTGCCGAAATTACCGAAGAACACGGCAGACTGTACTGCTCGCTCGGCAAATGTCTTCACGGTGCCGATATTACGCTTTCTTTTCCGAGTGTCGGAGCCACAGAAAACATAATGATAGCCGCCGCCGCGGCGGACGGAACCACTGTTATTACAAATGCGGCGCGAGAACCGGAAATCAGCGACCTTGCCGATTTTTTAAACGGCTGCGGCGCTAAAATTTCCGGCGCCGGCGACAGCACGGTAGTAATAGAGGGCACTAAAAAGCTTCACGGCACATGCCATACCGTTATACCCGACCGCATAGAGGCGTCGTCTTATCTTATAGCCGCATCGGCAACCGGCGGCAGAATTTGCATAAAGGACGTAATTCCGGCACATATCGGCGCGCTGATTCCGGTGCTTTCCGAAGCGGGCTGTGATATAACGACGAGCGGCAGGTGGATATGTCTGTCTGCACCGCCGAGACTTAAAAGAGTAAAAATGATACGCACCATGCCGTATCCGGGCTTTCCGACCGATGCTCAGGCAATAGTCGGAGCTATGCTGTCTGTAGCGGACGGCACGAGCGTAATAATTGAAAATATATTTGAGAGCAGATTTAAACACGTAACTGAGCTTATGCGGCTCGGCGCAAAAATAAGCGTCGAGGGCAGAATGGCGGTTATAGAGGGTTCAAAGTATCTGACGGGCGCAAATGTTGTAGCTCCGGATCTTCGCGGAGGCTTTGCGCTTATAACGGCCGGTCTCGCCGCAAACGGCAAGACGGTTATTACAGGTACGCAGCATTTGGACAGAGGATATGAAGCTCCTGAAAAGGTACTGAAACTGCTCGGAGCAGACGTGAGAAGGATAAATGAAAATGACGGGACCGAAAAACAAGAGACAAGGCAGCTCGCCGAAAACGTCGGGAAACCCGCGGGGGAGTCGGCAGAAGACTACACCGACCGGCACTCGCAGGAGGCAGACGACCGATGTAACATACGGCAGGGCAAATGAGCGCACGCAGGGCGGCAGGCAGCAGCTCTCGCGCGATGAAATGCGCCGTCGCAGCAGGCTCATTAAAATGAAAAAACGCAGGATAAAAAAGCTGATTGCTCTTGTCCTGGGTATTATAATTATAATTGCCGTCGCAGTAACTCTTTCGCTTACAGTCTTTTTCCGTATAGACAATGTTGCGGTTACCGGTGACGAGATATACAGCAATGAGGATGTTATAGCTGCGTCGCAGATAAATATAGGCGACAATATGTTTATGACAAGCAAGAAAAAAACAGCCTCCGGAATCGAATGCACCCTTCCTTATGTTGAGTCGGCCGAAATAAAACGCAATCTTTCGGGAACAATAACGATAAAAATCACGGCTGCAACCGCCAAGCTTGCAATAGACAACGGCGACAGCTTTACGTTGGTTTCCGACAAGGGCAAAGTGCTTGAGGACGGACTTATGACTATCGGCGACGGTATTATCATAATTGATTCCTCGCCGGTGATTTCGGCGGTACCGGGGGAAACCGTGGAATTTCAGGATAACGACGACCTCGGCATTATAAAAAATGTGCTGACATTGCTTGAATCAAATGAACTCAGCGGAATAACAAGTATAGATGTGAGCAACCATTCCAATATTAAAATGGTATATAAGGAGCGCGTTACCGTGCTTTTGGGACTTTCGTCCTCCGTGAACGATAAAATGGACTTTGTAAAAGCTGCCCTGACAAGGCTTGACAGCGATAATCCCGATTTTACGGGCAGTATAGATTTCACGATTGACAAAAAAGCATATCTCAGTCCTCAGCGAGAGGATAACACAACGGTCCCGTTTATATCTCCGTAATTATATACAATATAAATGCAAAAAAACGTTGAAAATAACGGGATAATATGATATACTAACCTAAATAGGTATGAGTTTAACTTTATTTAGGTGTGAAATAAAAGACTTTACATAATGGAGGATGTTCTCAAATGGATTTTGAAATGGACAACGAATTTAATGACGTTACTAATATTAAAGTTATAGGCGTTGGCGGAGGCGGCGGAAATGCTGTCAACAGTATGGCAAACAATGACTTCGGCAGAGTTCAGCTTATAGCTATAAATACCGATAAGCAGACGCTTGCTTTTTCAAAAGCCGGCCAGAAAATTCAGATAGGCGAAAAGATTACGCAGGGCAGAGGCGCCGGAGCAAAGCCCGAAATCGGTCAGAAAGCTGCCGAGGAGAGCCGCGACGCAATTATCGAAGCTCTCAATGATACACAGATGGTGTTTATTACCGCAGGTATGGGCGGCGGAACAGGCACAGGCGCAGCTCCCGTTATTGCCGAGATTGCTAAGGAAAAGGGAATACTCACCGTAGGTATAGTTACAAAGCCTTTCGATTTTGAGGGTAAGGTACGTATGCAGCAGGCAGAGGCAGGTATTGCAGAGCTTGCAGGTCATGTAGACAGCCTTGTTGTTATTCCCAACGAAAGATTAAAGCAGGTATCCGAGCAGAAGATTACTCTTCTCAATGCGTTTGATATAGCAGATGATGTTCTTCGCCAGGGCGTTAAGAGTATTTCCGACCTTATTATTAAGCCGGCTCTTATAAACCTTGACTTTGCTGATGTAACCGCAGTTATGAAAGATGCGGGCCATGCTCATATGGGCGTGGGTACAGCCAAAGGCAAGGATAAGGCTGAGCAGGCGGCTCAGAGAGCTATTTCAAGCCCTCTTCTTGAATCCACAATCGACGGCGCTAAGGGCGTTATAATAAGCATTTCCGCTTCTGAGGATATCGGCCTTGACGATATCGACACCGCGGCAGGTATAGTTCGTGCAGCGGCTGATGAGGATGCTAACATCATCTTCGGCGTAGATCTCGATAAAGAAAAAGAAGACGAGATGACAATTACCGTTATCGCAACAGGCTTCGGTACTGATGAGAACGGTATGCCTAAAAAGCCCAATAAGACCGATGATTTTTCGTTCGGCGGCAAGGATGACGGCTTTGAGGATGTAAGCAGCACTACCGACAACGGCAAGGGCTTCGGAAGCGACGACGGATATATGGACGTTCTTGACATCTTCAACGGTAAGAAGTAATTTTTTACACAGTATTTTTTCTTATTAAATCCCTTAAAAAACGGGCTGTAAAAATTTTACGGTCCGTTTTTTGTCGAAAAAATATCCGCACTCGATCTTTTACGAATGCGGATATTTTAGTTGTGCTATTCTTCTCTTTGTGTGGCTTTACGATATTATTACGGGCTCGGTCTGTTTGCCGTTTAAAGCATCCAAAACGGTTATGGGTATTTTTTCAAAATCCGCAACTATGGAATTCGGTTTGTTAATGCAGTCATCCTGCCTCATCGGTACGAAGTAAATATATTTGCAGTTCATTAAAAGACCTATGTTTTTAGCGGTGGCACCGAGCGCGTCATTTGTGGAAACGGCTATTACCACCGGACGTCTGTTGCGAAGGTGCGCTTTAGCTGCAAGCGTTACGGTCGTATCAGTTATGCCGTTCGCCATTTTCCCGAGAGTGTTTCCCGTAGTCGGCGCGATAATAAGTAAGTCGAGCAGCTTTTTGGGGCCGATCGGCTCGGCCTTCGGCAGAGTACTTATAATATCGTTTCCCGTTATTTCGGTTATTTCGTCGGCGAAGTCTTTAGCCGAGCCGAAACGTGTATCGGTCGTAAATGCTGTTTCAGACATTATGGGCACTACGTTAAACCCGTCGCTTTTAAGCTTAGCCATAATCGGGATCACCTTTTTAAACGTACAGAACGAACCGCACATTGCAAATCCTAAGTTCAGCACATTTTTCCCTCCTTACAGAAGCGGTTGAGCTTTCTTAAATATCAGCCTGCCGGCTTCTTCGGGGGCGTATTTTCCGGGTAGCCCCAATGCTCTGACAGCGTTTATCCCGTAAGAGTCGGCAAGCCCGATATCCACTCCGAACGGGGGGGAAGCTATATCTATAAGCAGAACGTCTTTTCTCAATCGACTCAAAATATTTTTATCTATTATTTCAGCGGGAACGGTGTTTATTAAAATATCCGCGTCGTGTGCTATGCAGTCATAATCTCTCAGCAGGCATATGCTGTATCCCTTTTTGACCGCGTCTGCGAGTGCGTGAGGGTCTCTTGCCGTTATCAGTACCTTTGCGCCGTTTTTCTTCATGAATTCGGCAATAGCCTTTGCGGTTCTGCCGTATCCGGTAATCGCCGTCTTTTTGCCGCTGAAATCATATATGCCGTTTTCATTTAACACAAATTTAAGACATTGCGCGGTCAAACGGGCATTGTCCGTAATAAATTCCTCATCATAGTAATCATATACTTTTGTGCCGTTTGCCGACAAAACAGTGCGACTGTCGCCGATGATTCCTCCTGCTACCGTGTCACTTTTTTCGAGACATTCGCCGATTTCCGATAGCCTGACGTCTTCGAACGCTTTGCCGGTGTTCAGGTGAATTTTATCGCGGCTTACGGGGAGCGGCAGTATCAGCAGTATATTATTGTTTTCGCGCAGATAACGAAGAAACTCGTCTTTGGTAAGACCGCCGTTTACTGCATATGACGCGAAAGAATACCCGCTGTTAAAAAGCAACTCGGCGAGACAGCTCATCCTTTTGTCTCCGCCGGCAATAACGATTTTTTTCATTCATTTCCCTCCTTTTTCGGATGGATATCTATACACTATAATATGAATGCCGAAAATATATTGTGAAAGATAATTTTAGGGTTTAAATTTTTGCCGAAATGCAATATAATATATTTTAGTCGGAAATACTGACACAATAAACCGAAAGGTATGACTTATATGAAAGACATAGATACACTTTTAAAAGAAGTAAAGAGAGTACACTTTATCGGGATAGGCGGCAGCGGTATGTGCCCGCTTGCCGAGATACTTCACAGCTGGGGCTATGAACTCTCCGGTTCGGACAATAACGAGAGCGATACGCTTGACAGAATACGTAAGCTCGGTATCCCCGTTACCATGGGTCAAAGGGCGGAAAATATAAAAGGCGCCGAGATGATAGTTTATACCGCGGCCTTACTTAAAGATAATCCTGAGCTTGTAGCCGCTAAGGCAAGCGGAATACCGACCTTTGAGCGTTCGAAGCTTTTCGGCGCAATTTCGAGAATGTATAAAAACTGCATAGGCATTTGCGGAACTCACGGCAAGACCACAACTACATCTATGACTACGCAGATAATGATAACCGCAAAGCTTGACCCGTCTGCCGTAATCGGCGGAAAGCTTCCGATGATGGGCTCAAGCGGCAGAGTGGGCAAGAGTGAAAATTTTGTCTGTGAAGCGTGCGAATTTGTCGATACATTCCTTGACTTGTCACCGGATGTTGCCGTTATACTCAATATAGACGAGGATCATCTCGACTATTTCAAAACACTTGATAATCTGATTAAAAGCTTCCATAAGTTCGCTTCTATGGCGACAAAGGCGGTAATTTACAACGGCGATGATGCCAACACATTAAAGGCTATGGAGGGCATTTCCGGCAAGGATCTTATTACCTTCGGCATGGCTGAAGAAAATGATTATTATCCCGAAAATATCGCTCCCGTACACGGCGCTTATTATGAATTTGACGCTATGCACAAGGGTGAATTTCTCTGCCACATAAAGCTCAGAGTTCCCGGGCTCCACAATGTCCTTAATGCACTTGCAGCCTTGGCGGCTTCAATGTATTCCGGCGCGGACGCCGAGTCTTGCCGTGACGGACTTGATGCATTCAGCGGTGCTCACAGACGTTTTGAGCTGCTCGGCAAATATAAGGGCGTTACTTTTGTAGATGACTACGCTCACCACCCGGCTGAGCTCAAGGTTACCATTGACGCCGCTATGGAGATGGGATACCACAGCGTTTGGGCGGTGTTTCAGCCGTTTACCTATTCGCGCACATATATGCTGATGGATGACTTCGCAAAGGTACTCAGCATACCCGACCATTGCGTTATGACCGAAATAATGGGTTCGCGTGAAGTCAATACCTATAATGTATACACTTCTCAGCTTGCCGCTAAAATTCCGGGTTCCGTGTGGTTTAATACATTTGAGGAGGTTGCCGATTATGTTGTTAAAAATGCCGAGGACGGCGACCTTGTCCTGACTCTCGGATGCGGTGATATATACAAGGCGGCTCATATTATGATAGATAAGCTTAAATAAGTTAAGATAAAATACAATATAAAACGGGGCTGTAAAAACGAGAAATTTTTACAGCCCCATTTTTATAGCTTTTATCAGTGCCTTTGCGACATATCGTCGTAGATTTCGCAAAACCGCGCGGCAAATGCGGGCTCTTCGTTCCCTGCGTACAGATGAGAAATATCTCCGAATGAGCTGCAGCGCCATACCGCTATGCCTTTTTCTCGCTCCTCGGTGTACAGTGTAGTGACCGAGGTCGGAGCAGCGCAAAAGCCCTGCCACAGGCATACGGGCGAAATGTTGAGAAGATGTGAAAGCATTACACATTCCACGCCGAAATGACAAAAGAATACTATTGTGTCTTTGTTTGCATTTACGGCCTTGTAGTATTTATCTTTTCTCTCGTATCCGTGCGCTTTAAGTACCTTGTCAAGACCCTGAGAAACTTTTCTGTACTCCTGCTTTACTCTGCCTTGCTTCATAAACTCTGTGTCCGCCCACTTTTTCACATCGTAAAGGTCGTCCTCTTTAGTGAAAAACGACGGCATAAGATCCCACGGACCGCGGAGCTTTTTTGTCTTTTTGTCATATATCGGCGCGTGAAATTCCCTGAGCCAATGATAAGTTTTTGCGCTTCTTCCGAGCCTTTTAAGTGTAACGCTTGCAGTGTCCTGCGCTCTGCCGAGCGGAGAGACATAAAAAGCCGTAACGTCGGTCTTTTCCATTTTGTCCGCAAGAAGCTCGGCCTCGTGCCACCCCTTTTGAGTCAACGAATCCTTTTCGTAGTCGGGGTCACCGTGCCTTATAATGAGAATCCTCATTTTTCGTCACCGTCAGCAGCTCTTTTTTCAGTAATATAGCTATGAATTTTTTCGGCAAGCTCGCCGTGAATTTTAAACTTGCTGCGGAAAACTATCATTGAAATTATTATAAGTATTGGCGGTATTCCGAAGGCTATTGTGCCTATCGCATTTTTGGTGGCGTTGTTTATAACGCCATCTTTAATTTGCTCGTTGTAGCCGAATATACCAAGACCGCCGAAAAGAATAACAGTCTGAATGGTGTATGCCATTTTTTGTAAAAAGCCCTTCATAGAGAAGGTTATACTCTCGCTTCGCGAACCGTTTTTGTACTCGCCGTAATCGACTATGTCCGCAAGGAATACAGTTTGCGAAACAAACATCGAACTTATGCCCACCGAGGCCAAAATATAGCAAATATCAAGTGCTATTGCGATTTTAAGCACCGGGCCGAAGAGGAACATCAGGGCGTATCCCAAAATAGTCATCGAGAGCGATATGGTGTATATTGAGCGCATGGTAAATTTTTCCGAGAGCATGGGTATTACCAAAAGGCCGACTACCGAGCCGACTGCGCCGATTGTTTGGAAAAGCGATTGACCCTTAGGCTGGCCCAAAACATCGGTGAAATAGTAAACAGCCGTGGAGCTTGTCAGGTACCAGCCTGCATTTGAAAGCATGGCGAATATCATAAATACGACGAGCTGATCGTTGTGAGCCACGGTTTTGAATATCTGCTTGAAGCTGAATTTTTGCTTTTCGTTGTAGACAACGTTTGTCTCTTTTGTATTGAATACGCATGTAGCCGAAAAAAGTATAAGTGCTATTCCGCATATCATAGCCCAACGCGAAAATCCGGTTGCGCTGTAACCCTTTTCTGTGGTCATGCCTGTTGAGAGCAGAGGAAGAATTATGGGAGTCAATATTGTTATGATTCCCTGGCCGAGACCCGAGAAGGTTCTCGCAATTGTTGCTACTAAGCTTCTCTCTTTAGCTTCGCTTGTAAATGAGGGAATCATCGACCAATAGGGAATATCCGCCATGGTGTTGGTCATTCCCCAAAGAATATACATGGCGGCTATATATATGTAGAGCTTTGTTCCGCTCATACCGAAGGATGTAAAGAGGAGTGTAAGAACCACCGCGTTCGAGAATGCACCTATGAGTATCCACGGGCGGTATTTACCGAATTTTGTGCGCGTATTGTCAACTATCGTTCCCATCATCGGGTCGTTAATACCGTCCCAAATACGTGCTATCGGGGTGAGTATCAAAAGAAATGCGGGTTTAAGTCCGAGTACGCTTGAAAGGTAGTAAGACAAAAACGAATAGAACATTCCGTAGCTGAGGTCAAGCCCCACGGCACCTACGCCGTAGCCTATGTACCCCGGTAATTTTTTCAGTAAACTGTTTGATTTTTTCACGCCGTCATCCTCCGATTTCAGACAAATACCTGTCTCTTATACACATCTCCGAGCCCA
>ENA-OZBH01000341-OZBH01000341.1-human-gut-metagenome-genome-assembly--contig:-NODE-341-length-27808-cov-29.131301_pt1 | contig 27808 bp, 18 predicted proteins | sample MGYA00243978_ERZ653518 | MGnify/ENA primary metagenome ERZ653518 (study PRJEB26926, sample SAMN06164923) | human gut metagenome | biome: ENVO:00009003; feature: ENVO:2100002; material: ENVO:00002003... | reverse complement strand
GACGGCGGACACCGCAAGTTCATTCTTGTCGAGATGATGGACTACGCCGACAGCATCACCGCCGAGCGCGTGAAGCGCGTAATCCGTGGCTACGGCGAGGGCAAGAACGCCGTAGAGGGTACGGGCGGAAATTTCAGCTTCTATGACCTGGGCGAACCACTGCTTGTGGGCGATTGCCTGAATGAAGCCGTTGCCCCGGAGAAAATCCGGGAATACATCTGGTTCATGGAAACCAAGCAGCCCTACACCCCGCCCAACGGCGGCAATCCGTATTACCTCGGCAAGCACAACAGTACGGGCTATTACTTCTACTACGAGCCGCAGCGCGTGACGGTGCTGGACTATGCGTTCCTCTCCACCATTACGGAAAAAGCCGATGGAACGGTGATCTATGCAGACCGCAGTTCCATCAGCGAGGACAAGCTGGCAAAAATGGGCGTCACATTCAAGAAGATTCCGAGAGACATTAGCAGACTCTAAAAGAAGGTGAGTTCAAATGGCTTTTACATATTTTCTCCCCGATGAGAATGGAAATAAGACAGAACACGAGACTACCTCAAACGCAGTAATCATTATCGGAGCAAATGGATCTGGAAAGAGCAAGCTGGGGGCATGGATCGAGCAGCAGGATATGGAGCAAATCCACCGTATTGGGGCACAGAGAAACCTTAACTTTCGGGAAAACATCCCACTCAAAAGCTATTCACAGGCAGAGGACTTTGTTTTCTATGGAACAGATGATAAATCGGGTAAACGCGGTAAGGGATACCGTTGGGAGTGGGGAAAATATACTACCAAACTGATAGATGACTTTGATAATGTACTAGCTGCGCTAATTGCTCTTAAGAACAACGATAACGAGAAATTTGTAAATGAATGCAAAGCAGCACCCACCCGTGAAGAAAGACCTGACCCTCCATTCACCTCAATTGATAAATTAACCCAGATATGGAATGCCATTTTTCCGCAGAGAAAGCTACGAGTTGAGGATGCTAAGTTCTTAGCTTTTTTGACTCGTGACGATTCTGAAATTCAGTATAACTCGAACCAAATGAGCGATGGTGAGCGTGCAGTTCTATATTTAGCTGCCCAAGTACTTTGCGTTCCAGCAAATAAAACGCTTATTATCGATGAGCCGGAGGTACACTTACACCGTTCCATTATGAACAGATTATGGTCTGCGCTTGAAAGTTATCGACCAGATTGCCTGTTTATTTATATTACTCATGATACGCAATTTGCTGCCGCGCATGGGCAGTCTGATAAAGTATGGATCAAGGAATTTGATGGGACGCACTGGAAACTCGAAATAATTGATGACCATGAGCTTCCCGAAGAATTACTCTTTGATATATTAGGCAGTCGAAAAAATGTATTGTTTGTTGAAGGAGAAAGGAACAGCTATGACACTCAGTTATATAGCATTTTATATCCGAGCTACTATGTGATTGCCTGCGGGAGTTGCACCCAAGTTATTTCAAGAACAAAAGCTTTCCGAAACAGCCCATCACTACACCACTGTCAAGTGTTTGGCATTATTGATCGGGATTACCGATCCGATTATGAAATCGAAAAATATAAGAATGACGGGATTTACGCGCTCAAAGTCGCAGAGGTAGAAAATCTGTTTTTAGTAGAGGAACTGATACGCCTGATAGCGGATCACTTAGGACAATCACCTGATGAAAGCTTTGCCCCAATAAAAGAATACGTTATCCATACTCGCTTTGCCCATCAAATTGATCGGCAAATTTGCCAAAGTGTAGTTGCGCATTTGAAATACCAGTTAACCGCCATCGAGCTATCGAAAAAGAATGATGATGAAGCTAAAAACAGCTTAAACACTGCATTACAGAATATTGACTACGAGAAAACAAAAGCGGAGGAGGAGTCAAAATTCAGAGGCGCGTTATGTGAAGATGACTATGCTAAAGTACTTAGCGTATTTAATGAAAAGGGCTTAACAAGCTCCATTGGGCATTTCCTTGGATTGGTAGACAAAGAGTACTGTAAAAGTATACTGGCGCTTCTCAATGGAAAAATGCGCAATGAAATTTCAGACGCTATTTCGATTTATTTACCTCCTGAAATTCCGAGATAAAGAGGGCTGCTGTATGGAACTGAAATCATATCAGAAAAAGGTGATAGCGGATTTGACCCGCTATCTGGAACTGCTGAACGAAACAAAGAGTGACGCAGCGGCGTTTCGCCTGTTTTGGCAGGAGAAATCAGCCCCGGCTTTAGGGCTATACCAAAACGTTATACCCGGTGTCCCGAACCTTTGCTTCAAGGTGCCGACGGGCGGCGGCAAGACCTTTATTGCCTGCAACGCCGTTCGCCCTATCTTTGACGCACTCCCCGCTACCAAGACAAAGGCGGTCGTGTGGCTTGTTCCCTCTGACGCGATTCTGACGCAGACGGCGAAAGCCCTGAAAGACACATCCCATCCCTACCGTCAGAAAATCGACGTGGATTTCAGCGGGCGCGTGGAGGTCTACACCAAGCAGGAGCTTTTGAACGGTCAGAACTTCAACCCCACCGCCGTAACGGAGCAGTTGTCGGTTATGGTGCTGTCCTACGATTCGTTCCGTGGGCGCGGCAAGGAGGTCTTGAAAGCCTATCAGGAGAACAGCAACCTTGCCGAGTTTGCAAAGGTGCTGGGCAAGCCTGACAGCCCCATTGAAAAAGCGGACGAAACTGCCCTGTTCCAGATTATCAACCAGCTTAACCCGCTTGTCATCGTGGACGAGAGCCACCATGCCCGGTCGGAATTGAGCCTTGAAATGCTGGAAAACTTCAATCCCTGCTTTGTGCTGGATTTGACCGCCACGCCGAAAAAGGAGAGCAATATCATTTCCTATGTGGACGCGGTGCAGCTGAAAAACGAACACATGGTAAAGCTGCCCGTGATCGTCTATAACCGGGACAGCCAATCTGAGGTGCTGATTGACGCGATTGACCTGCGGAACAAACTGGAAGAAATCGCAAGCGCGGAGTACACCAAGACGGGCAAATATATCCGTCCTATCGCGCTGTTTCAGGCGCAACCGAAGGGCAAGGAGGACGCGACAACCTTTGAAAAGCTGCGGGACAAGCTGGTGGACGCCGGGATTCCCGCCGAACAGATCGCCATTCGAACCGCCGATGTGAATGAACTGAAAAACACCGATTTGATGTCCCCAACTTGCCCGATTCGCTATATTATCACGGTCAATGCGCTGAAAGAGGGCTGGGATTGCCCCTTTGCGTATATCCTTGCGTCTCTTGCCAACAAGACAAGTCAGGTTGACGTGGAGCAGATTTTGGGACGGATTCTCCGCCTGCCCCACACGAGTCAGCATACGCAGAGCGCGCTTAATATGTCCTATGTGCTGACTTCTTCCAACGACTTCAACAATACTGTGGCGCATATCGTCAAGGGCTTGAACAGCGCGGGCTTCAGCGATAAGGACTATCGGATCGGTCAGTCCGCAAAACCGCAGATTCCCGAACAGCCAGCGGAACAAATTACCTTACCTGACCAGCAAGGGTGTCCTGAAATGGAAACCCCTTTGGAAACCGCCCAGGACGATTTTTCGGGGCTGGATGGGAAATCTATCGGGGCAGAGTTGGAGCGGCGCAGAGAACAGGCGCAAACGCCCGAAATCGCCCCGAAAGCCGACATCATGCTGGACGCTGCCGCAGAGGTCGAAAAGGCATATACAGACGCAATTCAGCAGACCGGCAATGATCCGGTAATGGACAATCTTCCGTGGGAGGTGCGGGATAAGGTGAAATCATTTCAGGTGAATCCGCAGTTCCGGGAGGATATTGAAACGCTGCAAATTCCGCAGTTTTTCCTGAAAGTTGAGCAATCTTTGTTTACGGACGGTTCTTTGGAACTGCTGGACAAGGAAATGCTGGCAGAGGGCTTTACCCTCAAGGGCAAGGCATACGACATTGATTTTGCCGCCGCAGACGATGAAATCCGCGAAATCGACGTGCGGGAGCAGGAAGGCGGTTTGCCGAAGGTGTTCAAGATGGAGAGCGCCGAGCAGCGGTACTTCAAGGAATGGTTCAACAATCTGCCGCCGGAGAGCCGGGTACGTCAATGCAAGGAAATGATGTTCAGTCAGCTTAACAAGCTGAACATGGTAGACGCTGCCGAACTGAAAGCCTATATAAACCGCATTGTGGACGATATGGATAAGGCGCAGCTTGCCGCTATGGAGAAAGCCCCGCTGGGCTACGCGGCGAAGATCCGCGCCAAGATCGAAACGCTGCTGGAAGCCCACTATCGGGAAACTTTTGATAAATGGCTGGAAACGGAACGTATCGTCTGTATGCCCTCGTTCCGTCTGCCCACATCTATTCATCCCGCCAGCAATACCGCCATATACGCCCGTTCGCTGTACACGGCGGAGGATGGCGACATGAACAAGCTGGAACAGAAGCTGATTGTGGAGTTGACCGCCCTGCCGAATGTCCGCTGGTGGCACAGGAATATTGCCCATCAGGGTTTTGCAATCAACGGCTTTATCAAGCACTACCCCGATATTCTGATTATGACCCAAAGCGGCAAGCTCATCTGTGCGGAAACCAAGGGCGAACACCTGAAAAACGACGATAGCCGGGAGAAAATCGCGCTGGGTCAAGCATGGCGCACAGCAGCGGGCAAGGATTTCCGCTATTACATGGTATTTGAGAATGAGGAAAACCTCTTGCCGGGTGCGGTGAGCATGAGCCAGTTTATCGACACGGTTAAGGCGCTGTAAGGGAGGTGCGTGTTTTGAAACTGCCGTATGAAAACGAACTGTATGAGCTGCGAAAGTGGATAGACTTTACAAACGCAAACTTGCAGATGCAGTTTCTCCACACACCTCAGGAAATTCAGCGCGTCCACCAATGGATCAATGCAATTACGATGGGAATACAAGCGGACTATCCTTTTTATGCTGCTACGCTACCCCGTATTGCAAGTATTCTCTTCATAGATAGCGGAATGGGAGCATTCATCTTAAACCAAGCTGCTTTTGGAGAGCTTGTAATTATTATTCGCCATATCGAAGCAGAACCCGTCGTTGCTCCTAAGCCTATAGCACAGGCAATTTCTCAGCAGCCGAAAAGCATACTGACACAGCCGCAGAATCCGGTAAAAAACACCCCTAAAATTGATCTTTCGAGTGTTAAAATCGGCAGTATGCTGACGCATAAAGCGTTTGGCGCAGGAGCGGTAAAAGCAATTGATGACAAGTACATAACGGTAGACTTTGATGGGATGGAGAATCGGTTTATGTTCCCGGCAGCTATTATGCAGGGTTTCTTGAAACCGCAGTAAGGAAAAAACGACCATATTAAAACAGGTCTATGAAGAACTTTATATAGGTTTGTTTCTAATGCCTATGAACGAACAAGTTTTAGCTCGGTATGGGGGTTAATGATGGCTGAAAAGAGAATAAAAATAGCGTCGATTAGAATTAAAAATTTCAGGTCGATTAGGAACGAAACAATCGCAGCAAAGGATTTTAATATCTTTGTGGGCTTAAACGACGCCGGAAAATCTAATGTGTTGAAAGCACTCAACCTTTTCTTTACAGATGAGACCGACTACGGAAAAAAGTTTTCTTTTGAGAATGACTTTTCATACTTATTCCCTAAAACAAGTCATTCTACAAAAGAAATAAGAATCACCATAAAATTTGAAATACCAGATACCTATACTGATTCCGGAGAATACACATGGACTAAGGTTTGGCGCACAGGAGGCTATTCTGAAGAATCTATTACGAACTCCGAAGGAAAGTCGCCTGCGCCAAAATCAAGAGTCCCTAGTGCATTGCGGCGCATTAAATATCGTTATGTTCCAGCAGTCAAGAGTCCAGAGTATTATAAAACATTACTAGGGGACCTGTACTCTGCTGTATTCTCATCCATTAACAACCCATTGGAGCAATCTGTAAAATCATTCTCTGAGGCACTAAAAAAGTATACCGAAGAATTAAGCTCGGAAGTTGAAAAACAGTTGTCGTTAGAGAGTATATTGGCGTTTCCGGACGATCTTAATGAAATTTTCAAAGCACTCATATTTGAGACTTGCCTTAACAAAGATTCTATTCATGTGCCGCTGACAGCGCGAGGTGATGGAATTCAAGCGCGGCATATTCCAATTATTTTGCGTTATATTGCTCATGAGGATCAAAAATCCCGTAATAAGGGTTCTATGAAGGTGTGTACTGTTTGGGGGTTTGAAGAGCCGGAAAATGGCTTGGAGCTACTTAAAACATTTAAGTTGGCTGATGAGTTTGAGGAATACTCCGACGAAATTCAAATGTTTGTCAGCACACACTCTCCGGCGTTTTATATGAAGAAGGAGTCTGAAAAATCAAACATATTTTATGTATCCAAAAAACTCGATAGTGATGAGACGAGCATCTCATCTGGGAAAGGAACACATGTAATAGCTGAGAACATGGGATTGATGCCGTTGGTGGCTCCGTTTATTGAGGAGCAATCCAAACGACTGATTATTGCAGAAAAAATCTATCATGAGAATATTCTTGTTGATGTTCCAACTATACTTGTGGAAGGCGAAACAGATATAGAATACTTAAAAATTGCATTTGCTGAGCATTCACCTGCTCTTCATAGCATGATTGAGAAAAAACAATTGAGAATCGTATGTAAAAATGATGGTGCTGGCACAACAACGCTAGCGGACTGGTCGTTGGCTTGGATCTATAGCGGATTCAAAAGCAAAATGCTTGTTCTCTTAGACAAAGATGAGGCTGGAGTTAAGGCAAAAAATAATATTGAAAAAAATGAAGCGTTTATTCATAAGCAGAACTCAATTGCCGTCCGCCTTCAGCATATCGAACCCTCAGATGAGATAATTATGCTCTTACAGAAAAAGATAAAATTTGAGTTTGAAATAGAACACTTGCTGTCATTTGAGTTCTGGAAAGAGATTAAATCCCATGGCTATGAGGAACTTAGATCTACAGAAGAAATCGGAAGAATGTTCAATGGTTTGGTTCCACGCGACAAAACATTGGACTCAATTATCGATGAGCTTGTTGAGAGCACAGATGTACGTGATACTATATTGTCTTTTGAGCCTAAATCTTTGAAGAAAAAGCGTATTCTAGAATTACTAAAAGGTACAGACGACAAAAAATCTGCGACAGTGGGACTCTTGAGAACCGTTCAAAAAATCGAATCGTATTTCTGTGGGAATCAACTTACTCAGTAAAATTCACACAGAAGTTTTAAAATCCGGGTTGACATCTACTCGGATTTTGATTATACTATGCTTAACCCGAATTGGAGGTTGAGTAACATGAAACAACTGGGTATGCGCCTTCGCGCATTGCGGGAAGGCATTGGTTTATCCCAATCAAAATTCGCCGATGTGATCGGCTCTACACAGTCCAGCATTAACCGCTATGAGAATGGCCAGGCAACGCCGACTGTCGATCTTCTACGCAAGTATGCGGACTACTTTGACGTTTCAATGGACTATATCTTTGCCCGCTGCGATGACCCGCACGGCAAGCTGTATGAGGCAAAACCTCCGGTTGACGCGAACAATCCTGAACTGAGGAAGTTCGTTGAGATGTGCTTCGATCCGGAATCACCGATGAACGAAAAACTGAAAGAAGCGATGCTAAAAATGCTGGGGGAGGCGAAGACATGAGCAGTGAATTAACCCATAATCCGGGACAGTTTGACGAGGTCATCCATATCATCGATAATGCCCGCAGCCGCGCCATAAAAGCGGTCAATGCAGAGCTTATTCAGATGTATTGGAGCGTCGGTGCGTATTTGTCAGAGCTTTGTTCTGCATCAAGCTTTGGCGATAAGATCATTGACGAAGTTGCCGCATACATCGCGCAAGAAAACCCCAACATCAAAGGTTTCAATCGTCGCGGTCTCTATCGTATGAAGCAATTCTACGAGACTTACAAGGACGATGAATTTGTGACACCACTGGTGACACAAATCAGCTGGACAAACCATCTGCTTATTATGTCCGGCTCTAAGACAGCAGAGGAACGGCATTTTTACATGGCACTCTGCGCAAAGGAGCATTATTCCAAGCGCGAGTTGGAGCGTCAGATCGGCACATCGTACTACGAGCGTTCGATGATTTCCGCCAAGAAGCCAATGCCTGAATCCGTTTCGCATAATGTGCGTGAAAGCATCCTCGATACCTATGTGCTTGAGTTTCTAGACTTGCCGGAGCAATTTTCTGAAAAGAATCTCCGCAAAGCGATCATCGAAAATTTGAAGCAGTTTATACTCGAATTTGGTCGGGACTTTACCTTTATCGGTGAGGAGTACCGTGTTCAGGTCGGCAATACAGATTTCTTCATCGACTTGCTGTTTTATAACCGTGCGCTTTCCTGTCTTGTCCCGATTGAACTGAAAATCGGAAAATTCAAGCCGGAACACATCGGGCAGATCAATTTTTATCTCGAAGCACTTGACCGCGATGTGAAGAAGCCAAATGAAAATCCAAGTGTAGGCGTTATTCTTTGCGCCAGCAAGGATGACGCGGTTGTCGAATATGCTTTAAGCCGCAGTATGTCGCCCACACTTGTTGCAGATTATCGGCTTTGTCTTCCCGACAAGACGCTTCTACAAAACAAGCTGCGTGAACTGACAGAGCTTGCGTTGGAAAGCGGCGAAGGCAACGAGGGTGATGAAGAATGAACGCTGTTATCTACGCCCGCTATTCCTCAGACAGCCAGCGCGAGGAATCCATTGAAGGTCAGCTCCGTGAGTGCCGGGACTATGCTGAACGCAACAATATGACCATCGTTGGAACGTATATTGACCGGGCTTTATCTGCAAAAACAGCAGATCGACCGGAGTTCCAGCACATGATCAAGGACAGCGCAAAAGAGCTGTTTGAGATTGTGCTTGTATGGAAGCTCGACCGCTTTTCCCGTGACCGTTACGACAGCGCTCACTACAAGCACATTCTGAAAAAGAACGGCGTAAAGGTTATTTCTGCGAAAGAGCATATCTCAGAAGGCCCGGAAGGAATCATTCTGGAAGCAATGCTGGAGGGCTATGCCGAGTTCTATTCTGCTGAACTATCAGAGAAAATCCATCGCGGACAGAAAGAGAACGCGCTGAAAGGGAAAAACAACGGTGGTGGCGTTCCGCTCGGCTATCTGTTGGACAAGAAAGCACAGAAACTTTTGGTTGATCCTACGACTGCGCCATTAGTGGTTGAGGTATTTGAGAAGTATGCTGACGGAAAATCGGTTCGTTCTATTGTGGAAGATTTCAATGTCCGTGGACTCAGAACGAAAAAGGGACAGCCGTTCAATATCAATAGTTTCAGCTCTCTGCTGAAAAACCGCAAATACATTGGCGAGTATCGCTATCAGGATGTTGTAATTGAGGGCGGCGTTCCTGCTATCGTTCCGGAAGACCTGTTCAACCGTGTGCAGGAACGCATTGAGAAGAACCGCCATGCTCCCGCAATGGCAAAAGCAAAAGAGGACTATCTGCTGACAACAAAGCTGTTCTGCGGTAAGTGTGAGCGCATGATGGTTGGAGAAAGCGGCAAGAGCCATACCGGCGCTATGCATTATTATTACAAATGCAGCGGTGCGAAGCGCCTGAAGGATTGCGACAAGAAGGCTGTTCGCAAAGACTGGATTGAACGTGTTGTTGTCTGCCTGACCATGCAGCGCGTCATGGATGAAGAAAAGATCAACAGGCTCATTGACGCAATTCTTGTTATGCAGGAGCAGGAAGACACAACAACCCCTGCGCTTCGCTCACAGCTTGCGGAAACCGAGTCCTCCATTGGAAACATTCTGAAAGCAATCGAGCAGGGCATTTTCACGCCGTCCACTAAACAGCGGCTTGATGAGTTGGAAGCACGGAAGGAAGAAATCCTTGTGAATATCCAGACTGCTGAACTGCAAAAGCCAAAGCTGACCCGCGAACAGATGACGGCATGGTTTGAACAATTCCGTCACGGGGATCCGGAAAACCGGGATTTTCAGAAACGCCTAATTGACACGTTCGTGAATTCGGTGTATGTGTTTGATGACAAACTGGTATTGACCTATAACTATCAGCACGGGACGCAGACGATCTTGCTTGAAGAGATCGAGTCAGCGCTCGGTTCGGATTTAAGGTGTGGTTCTCCACCAATGACACGAATACTGCTTTTGCGGTGTTCGTGTTATTTTTATACCCACGCCCGATTTCCTAATCTTCGTTTAATCTTTACACGCTATGATAAAATTTGTATAATTATACCGGAGGGTGATCCAATGCGTATTCTGCTTGCCGAGGACGAGAAGAGTCTCAACAGGATAATCACAAAGCAGCTCAAGGCTGCCGGCTACAGCGTGGACAGCTGTTTTGACGGCGGCGAGGCATATGATCTGATAACATCGACCGACTATGACGCGGCGGTGTTCGATGTCATGATGCCGATAATGAACGGGTTCGAGCTTGTCAAAAAGATAAGGGCGCACGGCATCGACACGCCGGTGCTGTTCCTGACTGCGCGCGACAGCATCGAAGACAGGGTCACGGGGCTCGACATCGGTGCCGACGACTATCTGATAAAGCCGTTTTCGTTCGACGAGCTCTCGGCGAGACTGCGCGTCATGACGCGCAAAAAATACGGAGAAAAGACGGGCATAATTTCCGTCGGCGACCTAACAGTCGACACGGCAGCGAGGCGCGTTGAACGCGCGGGCAGGGAGATATCGCTCTCGGCAAAGGAATATGAGCTGCTGCAATATCTTGTGATGAACAAGGGCGTTGTACTCAGCCGCGAGAAAATTGAGGATCACATTTGGAACTACGACTACGAGGGTGGCACGAATGTTGTCGACGTATATATCCGATATCTCCGCAAGAAGATAGACGAGGGCGAGGATATCAAACTCATTCACACCGTGAGGGGTGCAGGCTATGTTATCAAATAAAAAAACAAGACCCGCGCGCCGCCGCTCTTCGTTCAAGCTGCGGATAACGGTGTGGATAACGCTGCTCATCGCCGTTGTCAGCTCCCTCGGCATCGGAGGAATACTGATAACAGGCTCGCAGATTGCCGATTCGCGCCTGCAGAATGAGCTGATAAGCACGGTCGAGCGCAATGTTGACGAGATAGAATACAAGAACGGCATTCTCGAAATCGAGAACGATTTTGCCTTCTTCGTCGACGAGGTCTACTGCAATGTCTTTGACTCAAGCGGCAGATATATCGACGGCGAGTCCCCCGCTGCGCTGATAAACAGCGAGAATCGCAAGAACGGCGTGGTCGGAACATTCGAGACAGACGGAAACAAATATTATTATTACGACACCCGTCTCGATTTCAACAAATACGAATACGAAATCGACGCCTTTTCTGGGAAGATAATCAAATATGAGGCAGACACCGCGATGTCCGGGCTCAGCGACCCGGTCTACAAAAGCACCGAGTTCAAGGACGGAATAAACAGCGAAAAGGCGATTGATATCGCGCTCGAGCACGCGGGTCTGACCCGCGACGAAGTCAGCTCGCTGAGCGTTGAACTGCCAGCAAACGCGGACAGGACGGTTTTCAAAGTTGAATTCATATGCAGTAACTCGACCTATCCCCCGGTCTGGGTACGCGGATTCATCAACGCCGACGCCGCCAAGAGCGCGTTCGACGCAATAACCATGACGGTCATATACATTCTCCCGGCGTTTATTATTATCGCCGCCGTCGGGGCATATTTAATATCGCGCAAAACGATGAAGCCGGTCGAGAATATCTGCCGCTCGGCGCACGAGATAACCGACGGGACCGACCTCTCGAAGCGCATCGAGATGGAGAAGAGCGCGGGCGAAATATACACGCTTGCCGAGACCTTCAACGACATGCTCGCAAGGCTTCAAACCTCGTTTGAAAATGAAAAGCAGTTCACCTCCGACGCCTCGCACGAGCTGCGCACGCCGCTCGCCGTGATAAAGGCGGAATGCGAATACGCGCTGTCCGACAACGCGAGCGAAGAAGATATGCTCGAGGCGCTCTCGTCGATAGACGAGCAGACGGACAAGATGACGAAGCTCGTCACGGCTCTGCTGACGCTCTCGCGCACCGAGCAGGGCGACAAGCGCTACAAGCTCGAGGACACAGATTTAAGCGAGCTCGTCAAAAAAACATGCGCCGATTTTGTCCCCGCGAAGAACATCACGCTCACTGCGGACATCGAAGACAATATTATAATCCCCGCGCAGGCGCAGCTGATCTCGCTGATGCTCGAAAATCTGCTCTCGAACGCCGTCAAATACGGCAGAAACGGCGGGCACATTGAAGTCAGGCTCAAGAAAGACAACGGCATCGTGCTCTCGGTGAAGGACGACGGAATCGGGATAAAAGAAGAGGATCTGCCGAAGATATGGGGCAGATTCTACCGCGCGGACGAATCCCGCAGCCGTGAAAGCGGATTCGGCTTGGGGCTCTCGCTCGTCAGCCAGATAGCGGCGCTCCACGGCGGAGAAGTCTCCGCATCCTCCGTTTACGGCGAGGGAAGCGAGTTCACCGTAACCTTTTGACGGCGGTATAACAGCATAAACAAATGAACCGGTTGCAGTAGATTTTCTGCGGCCGGTTTTGTTGTTTTATATTGTTTGACATCGGGGATGGACAAATCCCAATTTATCAACATCACAGCACACTGTTTTACGGACTTCAAACTTTCCGAAAAATTTTTGCGCTCTAATCTTTCTTTAATTTTCGCGGGTTATTATATGGGTGTACTAAGGGACACGATCCCGATAAGAAAGGACAGATACTATGTTTGCAAGTATTTTCAAATCCATCGGAGTCGCGCTCATGTCAGTCATTATGGCTATCTTCTCTGCGTTCGCGCCGCCGCAGGATAAGCCCGACACGGGCTCGGGCAACTCCGGACAGATCCAGCAGGAAGTAAAGATAAGCCTTGACGCCGCGATAGACATTGCAGTCGCCGATGCGGGCGTTGCAAGAGCCGACGCGAAGTTCACCGAAGCGAAGCTCGACAGCGACGATCTTGTCGCCCACTACGATATCGAGTTCATCGCCGGGGCGAACGAATACGACTACGAGATAGCGGTAACGGACGGCAGCATTCTTAAAAAAGAAGTCGAGCCCGCTGACCCCTCGAAGCCCTCAAAGCCCCAGCCCGATGTCTCAGGCTATATCAGCATCGACGAGGCGAAGGCAATAGCCCTCAAGAAAGTTTCTCTTGACGCATCAAAGGTCACTTTCAAGAAAGCTGAGCTTGACGCGGACGACCGCACCCCGCACTATGATATAGAATTTGTCTCGGGCGGATATGAATATGAGTTCGAGATAGACGCAAAGAGCGGAAAGATTCTCGAGTTCGACCGCGAGCGCGTGGATAAGAAGCCCTCAGTTGACACATCAAAGTTCATCTCCGTTGAGGAGGCAAAGGCCGCCGCGCTCAAAAGAGCTTCTCTCGACGCTTCAAAGGTCACATTCACCAAAGCTGAGCTTGATATTGACGACCGCACCCCGCACTATGATATCGAGTTCGTTTCCGGCGGATATGATTATGAAGTCGAGGTCAACGCGAAGAACGGCAGAATAATCGACTTCGACCGCGAGCTTGACGATTCCAAGCCCGCCGACCCCTCGAAGTATGTCTCCGCGGACGCCGCGAAGAAAGCCGCACTCGACCATGCGGGTCTCACCGAGGCTCAGGTCACGGAGCTCGAAACCGAGCTTGACACTGACTCGCTCACCGCGCACTACGATGTTGAATTCAAATGCGGCGGATTCGAGTATGAGTACAAGATAAACGCAAAGAGCGGAAAAGTTATCTCGTTCGAAAAAGAGAGAGACTAACAGATTTTTATTCAGTCCCGGATGTTAAGTCCGGGGCTGTTTTTATTTGTAAACTTTTTTCGTTTTCCCTTGACTTAAAGCCGACTTCAGGTTCTATAATAAAGTCAAATCAAAGGAGGAATTATCATGAGAAAAGATTTCGGCGCAAAGCCCTTCACCTATCCGCAGCCGGTGCTTATCCTCGGTTCCTACGACAAGGACGGCAACCCCGACGCTATGAACGCCGCATGGGGCGGCATCAGCGGCGGCAATGAAATATCCATGTGCATAAGCGCGGGCCACAAGTCCACGAAGAATATCCTCGAGAGAAAGGCATTCACCGTGAGCATGGCTGACCTCGAACACACGGCGGCGTGCGACTATGTCGGTCTTGTCTCCGCAGGGAATACGCCCGATAAATTCGAAAAGGCGGGTTTCCACGCCGTCAAATCGAAATTTGTTGACGCACCGCTGATTGAAGAGCTGCCCATCGCCGCAGAGTGCAGGCTCAAGAGCTACGACGCAGGCACCGGGCGCATGGTCGGCGAGATAGTCAACGTCTGCGTTGACGAGCGCGTGCTCGACGAGAACGGAAACGTCGATGTTTCAAAGGCGCAGCCGATAACCTTCGACCCGTTCAACAACACCTATGTTGTCCTCGGCGAGACGGTCGCAAAGGCGTTCAGCGCCGGCAACTCGCTCAAATAAAAATATACGCAAAACGCCCCGCACGTTTCCGTGCGGGACATTTTGTTTTTCGGATGTAACTTTTAATATTTTATCGTGAAGTCGTTTATTGTTGTCATGCCGACTTTTACTCTCGTGTTTGAGCCGAGCAGGTGCGCTGTGAGCTCGATGATGACGGGATAATCATAGTGGGCATAGACTAAGTTGCCGGTAGGCTTGCTGAATCTTGCTACTATCGTTCCGTTATAATAGGTGAATTTCTGGTCGGTGAGCGAGAGGCCGGGATAGTCGAAGTTTACCACGTCGGCGGTGAGCACGCCGAACGCTGCGGCATAGCCTTTTTCGCCGGAGGGATTGACCTCAGTGCCGAAGGTCAGGGTTATCTGATATTCGCCGCCCTTGTCCTCGACCTTTGTGCCCTTGACATCTGCGGGAGTGAGCTTGCTGACCCAATCCTTGCCGCCGACGGGAAATACGTTTCTGATATCCTCTTTTGAGGTCAGGACTATCGCCTTGTCGTCGCGCTTCATGAAGGTCTTCATCGCGCTCTTGCCTATTGCATCTATCGCCTTGGGCAACTCAGTCTTGTCGGCGTTGTTCTTCGTCTCGGTGTAGTTGCGGGTGACGGACTTCGCCTGATATTTTACTCTGTTCGCGCCGGCGTTGAAATAGGCGATTATCTCGGCCTTAGTCCAGTCTTTTGCATTCTTCGAGGGCGCGACGGTTACCTGATTCGAAGCGGTCTCGCCGGGCTTTGCGGGGTCGGCCGATTGAGTTTCGTTTGTCTCGCCCTCCTGCGCGGTGCTGTCCTCGGGAAGGGCGGTCGTGTCATCGACAACATCGCCCGCCGCGCTCGTCTGCGCTTCGCCGGTGGTGTCTGCATTTGTTTTTGTGTCGTCCTTTTTGCACGCGCACAGCAGCGACACAAGCAGGACAAGAATCGCCATAACGGCGGCTATCGATCTTTTCATGGATTTTCCTCCTCAGAATTCATATTCACCTGCTCCGACGGTCTGTTTTCTTCCGTCGGGCAGAATTATATCCGCTTGGCAGTTCGACGGGACGGATATTTTATATTTGTATCCCCCGTCCGTTTTGTCCCAGCGCACGGAGATTTTTCCGTATACGCTGTCATAGCTCGCTTCGGCGAACTCAAAATGTCCGCCCGGGCGCGGAGATATTTTGAATCGGTTCTCCCCCGCGACATTTATTCCGCACATCGTGCCAAACAGCCACTCGCACACGGCGCCCTTGGAATAGTGATTGAGCGAGGCTATGCCGCCCTGCGCGGCGGTGCCCTCCCACGACTCCCAGACGGTGTTTGCGCCGTTTTTGGGCATGAACAGCCAGCCGGGCATCTGCTCATTTTCGAGCAGGCGGTAGGCATATTCAATATCTATATCCGCCAAAACGCTCAGTATCAGCGGAGTTGAGAGGAATCCCGTGCCGAGCCTCCACGAGTAGTTGTCGAGGGCTTTTATGAGCCGCTTTTTCGCATATTCCGTCTGCTTTTCGTCGAGCAGACCGATATAAAGCGGGCGCACAAGCTTCGCCTGGCGGTCGGTGTCTATTGAAAACTTCTTCGTTGTGACGAGCGCGCTGTAGCCCTTTCTCGCCCTCGCCGCATTCTTTTCGTAGAGCCTTCTGTCGTCGTCTTTGCCCAAAATGCGGGCGATATCCGCCATCGCCTCGAGCATGAACACTATGTAAGCCGTCGTCTCCTCCGGGTTCGGATTGACAAAATCTTTAAATTTAAGAGCCTTGACATCGGCGGGTTCCGCCCATTCGCCGTAGGACTGGCGGTAGTTTGAAATATTGCGGAAATTTTTGAGCCCGACGCCCGTCGGCAGGGCGGTCGGATACCACTTGCCGAGGGTCTTTATTTTATATTCCGCGAAGGCGCGCATATTCGGATAGAAGCGCTCGAGAATTTTTCTGTCGCCGTACTGCTTATAGAGCCTGTACGGGATGAACACACCCGCATCAGACCAGCCGGCCGAGCCGTCCATAAAGGTCATATAGAAGTCCACGCCGCCGCGCGGGGATATCTGGCGGAAGTTTCCGTTTTTGAGCTGCTCGTCGCACATATCGCGCACGTACTTTTCCGCAAACGGGGCGTAGTCGAAAAGATAGCTCGCGGTTTTGCAGAATATCTGCGCGTCGCCCGACCAGCCGTGGCGCTCTCGGGTCGGGCAGTCGGTGGGCAGGTCGGTCGAGTTGCCCTTTGCCGACCACTTTGTCACCTCGACGAATTTGTTCAGCAGCTCGTTTGAGCTGTTGAAGAATCCCGTCTCTTCCATGTCCGAATAGACGGCTATGGCGGTAAAGTTCTCCGGAGCGATATCTATATCCGTGTCGACGCTGACATACTGAAAACCGAATATCGCGAACTTCGTCTTGTAATGATTTTTGCCCTCTTTGCAGATATACTCAACTCTCTGCAAAGGCGTTGTCTTATGTTTGTTCTTGCACTGTATGTTTTCGAGCGTCAGCTCGCCGTCACGCAGCAGCTCGCCGAACTCGAGAATAATTTTCTGTCCCTTGCGGGCGGTTACCTCAAACTCGGCATAGCCCGCCATATTCTGCCCGAAGTCGAGCAGCTTTTTCCCGCTCGGAGTGACGGACAGAGTGGGCTTGAAGCGCTCCTTTTCGGCTATCGGGAAATTGTTTGACGCGCTCGGCAAAACCTTGCAGACGGTCTCTTTCGCGTGATTTTTATATGACGGGATATTATTCGCGTTGACCCGCTCGCCATCCTTGTTGTCGGCGAAGCGTATCGCGCCGTCGTTGCTCCAGAGCCACGAGCCGTCGGATATGACGGTCTGCGCCGTGCCGTCGGTATATTTTATCTCAAGCTGAGCGAGCAGTTTAGTCTCGGTGCCGTACTGATTTTTGAGTCCCCATGCGCCTACGCTGCCCCTGTACCAGCCGTCGGCAAGCTCGACGCAAAGCACATTGCTTCCCTCATGCAAAAGCGCGGTCACATCGTAGGTCTGATACTGTATGCGCTTTCTGTATTCCGTGATGCCGGGGGCGAGCGGCATCGAGCAATCAGCGCCGTTAATCTCGGCTGAATAGAGTCCGCAGGCAGTCATATAGAGCCGCGCAGATAAAATCGGCTTTTTGCACTCGAACTCTTTTTTGAAGCAGTCGACCGGGTAACGCTGTTTTCTGTTTACATTATAGTTTCCTGTTATCCACTTCGCGCTCCAATCTGAGGCGTTTCTGAGCCCGATCTCGAAGAATGCCGGCTCGCTCCACTCGCCCTCAAGCCCGTTTTCGTCCCAGAGCTTCACTTTCCAGTTCACTCTCAGGCGCGACGGAGTGTCAAGCGGATACGGAATAAAACTCATCTGTGAAGATTCGACCTTGCCGCTGTCCCATAGAATATTGCCGCGCGTGTCGGAAGCGACTATTCTGTATGCGCTCTGAGCTTTTCCGCCCGCGCAGTTCCACATGAAGCGCGGGTTTTTAATATCTATCCCCAGCGGATTTTTGAGATACTCTGTTTTAAGCTTTACGGCTTTCATTCTGTCGTCTCCCCGTTTCTCTGCTTTATCTCCTCCTGCTCCTTGGCAATATTCTTTTCGACATTCAAAAACAGCAGAAGTATCGCAAGGACTATGCCGGTTATAGTCTCAAGTCCTACGAAAGTAAATGTTATCGCGCTCTTGACGCTCGCCGGCTGCACGGCGATGAGCTGGCCCGCCGCATCGAGATAGGGCGCGACATAGCCGGACTTCGAGAGAATGAGATTGAATATACCCGTACAGATTCCGACGCTCGCCACGGCAATGGTGTTATATATCGACATCGCGATGCCGTCGCACCTGAAGCCGTTTTTCCACTCGACATGGTCGAGCACGTCCGCGAACAGAGCCATGAACACATATGAGCACGGCAGACCGCCGATATTCTTTATAAACTGGCCGATAAGCACTATTACCATATTCGTCGGCGCGAGCCAGCATATAGCCGAACCGACAGCATAGAAGATAAAGCCGATTGCCGTTAAATTGCGTTTACCAAACTTCTTCGCGAGCGGCCAGACGGCAAAAATGCCGATGCCCATCGGGATGCCGCCGATAACGGAGAGCATGGTCTGGGTCTTGCCGTCGTTATATGTACCGAGGACATAGTTCGAGAAATAAACGAGCGAGATGTTTTTGATAGTCGAGCCGACGGTGAAAATGAGAAAATATATGAAAATTATTATCATATATTTATCGCTGAAAATCGCCTTGAGCTGAGTTACCATTGCGACGCTATCTTTCTTCTGCTCGCCGCCCTCGAGGGTTATGCGCTCCTTGGTGAAATAATACTCCATAAGCGTCAGCGGCAGCGCGATGCACGAGAGAATACTCATCGTAACCATCCACTTTGATTTGTCAACGCCGAGCTGCGGCATGATGAGCATGGGGAAGATGAGCGCGACGATTATGCCGCTCATCATGATAGTCGATATCTGATTGAAAACCGAGAGAACTCCGCGCTGCTCGGTATTTCTCGTCGAGAGCGGAACCATGAGGTTGTGGCTCATGTTATATATCGTATAGGCGAACGAATAGAAGAGGTTATATGAGAGCATGACCCATATCACCTGCACCGTCTGATTGCCCGTGGGCACGGTGAAGAGCAATATGCCCGTCACGGCGACAAGCGGCGCGGAGATCAGCAGCCAAGGGCGCGCCTTGCCCTGCTTTGTGCGCGTGCGATCGATGATATAGCCCATGACTATATTTGTTATAGCGTCGATTATCTTCGACACTATCGGGAACACCGCTAGGAACGCGCCGCCCCACACGGTGGTGAGGTTCAGAACATCGGTATAATAGACATTGAGGTAGGTCGCGAGCACGGCGTTTAAAAGCAGCGCGCCGGACGGGCCGAGCAGATAGCCCAGCCACTTCTCCTTCGCCGTAACATCGGGCGAGGTCAGGCGCGAATCAAGCGCCCGCTTTTCAAAAAATTTTGCTTTTGCCATCACGAGAACTCCTTCATTTATTTTATCTTATGGATATAAAAATATATTTGCAGCTGCCTTTGCCACAGCTTTATGCGCTTGCGGTGCTTTTTATATGATTTGAGCCGTAAACCGACCCCGTAGGGTCGGCGCGGCTAAAATGTTAAAAGGCTAAATGAATTTCTTATATAGTTGTCGCTGCGGTTTCGGCGCGTCCTCGGATTCCGTCTGAAGCTTTCCGTAACGCGCCGTTTTCCGCAGGCGATAAAATCATTGGAGACAGAAAGGTTAAGGTCTCCTTGACAATTGAAAGATTTCATATTACACTACTATTATATCTACATCGTGTCGGATTAACAATCATCAGTTTTGTTAATCGCTGTTATGAAACCGACAAAATCATCTGAAAATGGCGGGATAATATGAACACAAAAAATAACCAGCGCACGAGACTTTCAAAAATATTGCTCAAAAACGCGCTGATGGATCTTCTGGGCGAGAAAGGCTCGGTAGCAAAAATATCTGTAAGAGAATTATGCGAGCGTGCCGACCTCAACCGCTCGACCTTTTATGCGCACTACTCCGAGCCGAAAGAGCTGCTCGAAGAGGTCGAAAACGAGCTGCTCGACGCGACTCAGGATCACTTAAAGAAAATAGGCGCGGAAAACGACCTCGGCGCGCACAGATATCTGCTTTCATTTCTAATGTATATCAAAGAAAACGACAAGCCGTTCCGCACGCTTCTTGTCGACTCGGTTGACCCCGCGTTCCGTTCAAAATTCATGCAGCAGTCGATAATTCAGTTTATTGAGAACCTGAACATCGTTTTTCCGAAGGAGCAGGAGCAATATATCTACTCATATATTCTCAACGGCAGCACGGGCGTTATTATCCAATGGATACGCTCGGACTACTGCATTGACGAAAATGAGCTTGTTGATCTGCTGTTTTCGATAAATCAGAGCGCGCTTGTCAATCTCGACATAAAGCCGCGCATATAGTTGAAAGCCTACCAAGCAAGTGGTATAATTGTGAAAACTCGCGCAATAATGCGCAAAATGCAAGGAGACGACAAAAATGAGAGAGAGCAAAATCACGAGGGACGAAGCGTTTGAGCTTCTGAAAAAATACAACAAAGATCCGTTTCATATCCGCCACGCGCTGACTGTCGAGGGCGTTATGCGCTGGTACGCGAAGGAGCTCGGCTATGCGGACGAGGAGGAATATTGGGGCATCGTCGGTCTGCTGCACGACATCGACTTCGAGCTCTATCCGGAGGAGCACTGCAAGAAAGCTCCAGAGCTGCTCAATGCGGGCGGAGTCGGCGACGACATGATATATTCAATTTGCTCCCACGGCTACGGCATCTGCGTCGACATCGAGCCTGTTCACGAGATGGAAAACGTGCTCTTCGCGGCGGACGAGCTGACAGGGCTTATCTGGTCGGCGGCGCTGATGCGCCCGTCAAAGAGCGTGATGGACATGGAGGTCTCAAGCCTCAAAAAGAAGTTCAAAGATAAAAAGTTCGCCGCAGGCTGCTCGCGCGACGTTATCCGCACGGGTGCGGAGAGTCTCGGCTGGGAGCTTGAAAAGCTCTTCGAGCAGACGATACTCGCCATGCGCTCATGCGAGAGCGATGTCAACAGCTTCATGGAGACTTATCAGGCATAAAATGAGCAAAAGACTGCCGCAGAATAATATCTGCGACAGTCTTTTTTATTTGTGCTTTATATTCAGTCCAGTGCGGGCTCGGGGGTAACCGGTGCTTCCGTCGCCGGCTCGGTCACGGGATCTACCGGCTCCGACGGGATCGGATTTATCGGTTCGTCGGACGGTTTTTCCGTCGGTTTTTCCGTTGGCTTTTCTGTCGGTTTCTCCGTAGGCTTTTCCGTCTGCCTCTCGGTCGGCTTCTCCGTGGGCTTCTCGGTCGGCTCGACTACGGACACGTTTATGAGCATCTTTCCGCTCGCCGTTTCCCCGTCGGAGTCTGTAACAGTGACTTCCACGGTGTACATTCCGCTGACTTTCGGGGTATATGACATGCTTTTTTCCGATTTTTCCGCCACGAGTGCGCCGTTCAAAAATATCTTTATTTTATAAGAAGTATATTTTCCGGTTCCTCCGGAGACGAGCGCCGACGCGTGTATCTGCGGCGCGGCGGTGCCGTTGTTCGACACCTGCGCCGCCGCAACGGCTGCGAGGGTCGGATTCTTGACGGTTACTGTGCACGAAGCGGTCTTGTTTCCGTCCTCGGTCTTTACGGTTATCACGGCAGTACCCTTCGCCTTTGCCGTGACGCGCCCTGAGCTTGAGACAGACGCTACATTGCTATTGCTGCTCGACCATGTGACTTTCTGATTCGCCGCATTGCGCGGAGCGACAGTCGCCCGGAGCTGCCTCGAATCGCCGACCGTCAGGCTGAGCGAGGACGAGTTCAGGGTAACGCCCGTGACATGGTCGATATATACCGTCACCTTGCAGACCGCCACGCGGTTGCCGTCCTTTGTGGTAACTCTGATATTCGTTGTGCCCTCTTTTTTCGCCGCGACTATGCCGCCCACGACCTCCGTTATCGACGGATCGTCGCTCGACCAGGTGTAGTCCTTGTCATATGCGTCGGCGGGGATAACAGTGGCGGTGAGCACTTTCGTCTGACCGACTCTGAGTTTAGCCTCCGTCGCGCTGAGCCTGACACCCGTCACGCTCTGGTATTTTTTCTTGCTGTAAAATGTCCTTGTGCCGTTCTTGTTCTTTATCGTCAGAACGCCGTTGCTGACGGATATTCCGTAGCTGTCCCAGTCGCTCTTTCTGTCCGCATATCCGCCGCCGGTCGATGACTTCGTATAGGTGCTGAGAGTTGCGATGTCGAAATTCGTCGCCTTTATGCCGAAGCGGTCGCCCGTCTCGTCGCCACCCTTCTGCGCGGTGTATATTTCAATCGTGGAGTCGGGATTGTTGAACAGATACCACACTCCGCGCGCCTCTCTGTAGCAGGTGCCGGTGTATCTGTCCTTAGTACCGGGAGCTTTTACGAATTTCTTGTTATTGATATAGAAGCAGCTGCTGCCGAGGATTATTTTATTCGCGCTCAGCGAGCTCTCCCACGAGGCGAACGGCACGGAAATTGAGTTGCCCCAGCTGCCGCCCGAGGACGAAAGCGACTTCGAGGGATAGAGAGTATACGCCGCGACGCTCCCCGAAGACGAGGGCAGCGAGAAATTATACGAGCGCAGATTCATTCCGCTCGCGGAGTTCGACACATCGACAAATATATCGGAATAGCCGTCGAGATACCATCTGCCGGAATATTTCGCCGCGGTATTGGAATATTTCTGCGCGGATTCCTCCGCCGCCGCGGGCTGATTTTCGGACCCGCTCTCGGTTTTTCCCGTCGCTTTCCATTTCGCAGTGAGGTTCAAATCGTCGTTTATGGGCGTTGAGAAATCGAACTCGGTGTCGCCGTTGAACCAGCCCTCGAATTTATATCCCTCGCGCTCGGGAGTCGGCGGCGCAAACGCCGCTTCGCCGCGCTTTATCTCGATTATTTCGTTCTCCCTGCCGTCGCCGTAGCAGAGTACGAGCAGGACTATATCCGTACCCTCATCGATGCTGTAGGACGCGACAAGGGTGATGTCTCCCGTTATCGCGGTGTTGAAATCAAACGCCGCGCCGTTATACTGCCACTCGATGAAGGTGAAGCCCTCTTTGTGCGGATCCCACGGCTTTTTGGCGCTCTCGCCGTCGCGGATATGCTGGGTCTTTATCTGCGTTCCGCCCGAGCTGTCGAATGTCACCGTGTGTATAGTCGTTACTAATTAGAACCGTTTCGTCCAGTCCCAAATCTCCGAACAGCCGCAGGTAAATATCCACGTTGCCGTCCTTGTCCACTTCTATTTTCTGAATAATCTTTTTCAGCTGTTCGTTTGTCATTTCCCGGACAGAAGTAATGTCCTCGATACTTTGAAACGTCTTTTTAATGATTTCCTCTAACTGATCGCCTTTATCCAAATTATATTGCACCAGCTTTAAATCATTTTCCAGACGTTCCATCTCTGCTTTCATACCACCGATTTTTTCGTTTAGTTCCTCTCTGCTGATTAAATCATCAGTGTACATATCCATATATTTTTGTCGTGTCTTCTTTAATTTGGCAAGCTGGACGTTTAGCTCTTTTTCATAATTCTCGTTATCATCTTTTGCCTTGTAAACTTTTGTAAATTCCTTTACTACATGACTGATAATATTTTTCTTGTTTTTAAGAATCCCGGCAAAATAGTCCTCCAACGCATTAATTAACTCGTCCTCATCTACTGTGACAGCATTAGGGCAGCTGTCTGCTCCCTTTCCATTGTGGCCAGAACATACCCAGCGGATATAGGTGTTTTTATAGGTTCGTACGGTGCGCCGAAAAGACCAGCCGCATTCTTTACATTTAATAAGAGTGCTGAATAAGTATTTATTGCTCTGGCGTTCTCTTTTTATATGAAATGCATGGTGCCTTCCATGTAAAATTTCCTGTGCCCTTTCATATTGCTCCGGCTCAATAATACGCAAATCCGGACGGTCTGTAACAAGCCATTCTGATTCATCTTTTTCTGCTCTAGTTCCGGTTAAGAAGTCTGTCACTTCCTGTTTACCATTGATAATTTTTCCAGTATAAAGTTCATTGGTAAGAATCCTACAAACAGCATTTTGGCTCCAACTGCAATTTCGCTTTGTTTTCAAGCCTTTTTCATTCAACATATTTGCAATTTTGGCAGCTCCATAGCCCTCGGTTAAATACCACTTATAAATCTGGCGAATGACTTTCGCTTCTTCTTCATTGATTGTGAGATTGAAATAGTCCCCAATCGTTTTATCATATCCATAAACAATATTTGGAACACGGCCTTTTTCCGCGTTCATTTTCTTTCCAAACTTCACTCGTTTAGAGGTATTGGCGCTTTCTTCCTGTGCTAACGCACCAAAAATCGTTAAGACAAATTCAGATTGTCCTAACACAGTCATGTTGGAAGTCAAAAATGTAGTTTCAATCCCTAATGCTTTCAGAGTTCGGATATTTTGTAAAAGGTCTACGGTATTTCTGGCAAAGCGAGAAATATCCTTTACGACCACCATATCAAACAATCCATGCTGCGCGTCACGCATGAGGCGAAGAAATTCTTTCCTGTTTTTGGTTTTGGTTCCAGAAATGCCTTCATCTGCATATAATCTTACAAGATTATGTCCGTTCTTTTCAGTATATTCCGTGAAAAACTTTTTCTGAGCTTCCAGACTGTTAAGTTGGTCAGATTTATCCGTGGAGACACGGCAGTAGGCAGCGATATTCATATTTAAAAACCTTTCCGTTACTTATATACCTCTCTGTTACGTCTTAATTATATATTGTATCGTTCAAAGTTTCAAGCAGTTAATCATAGATTTCGTATTTATCCCATGATATACTAAGTCTTAAAGAAGGGAGGAAATGTTATATGGAATTATTAGCAACTGTTTCTAATGCAAATAGCATTACATCTACTTCAGGCATATCACCTTATGAATGTTGGTCTTTATTGCTTTCTGCTCTCGCCATATTTATATCTATTGCCATTCCGGTTACCCAGTTTCTAGTTAAAAAATTTAAGCGTTTAAAAATAAGTATCATACCATTTGAACAAACAGCAATTACTCTGCTATTTAATGAATCAGGAGCCTACATAAAATTACTCATGTGCCTAGAGTGTAAAAATCAAGATACAACAATCAAGAAAATTCATGTTAATATTACTAGAAATAGTGACAAAGAATCCTGCAACTTTGAATGGTCTACATTGGAATCAATCTATGTAAATTGGTTCGGAGCAAATGTTTCTAATAGAATTAATTCCATTTCCTATGCCCGCCCTTTCAAAATAGGAGCAGATACCTTGGAACCTCTTATTATTGAATTTTCTGGAAACGGCTCTATTGCACTAAAAGATTTTTGCCATAACCGTAATCTACAACTACAACGTTTTATGCAGTTTAGTGGTGAACAGTTCCAATCGGTTGATGATGTTTGCAAAAAATATAAAGCGGAATCATCAGAATATCCTGATTTAGTATCAGAACTGTCTAAGTATTTCTTTTGGAAGGCCGGGGATTATACCCTAACTATAAGTATTTTACATGATTTAGCAAAAACAACATCGTCAACATTTACATTCAATTTAAACGCCAAAGAATCTGAACTTCTACAGAGAAATATTGACTCAACAATCTTTGGTAGGTTATATGAAAGCACACCAACACCAATGGTATTTAATGTTATCAATAAACCTCTCTTTTAATTTAAAGCGGGGCGACTACTTTGTGTAATCGCCCCGTTAATTTTATGTAATTTCAGATTTATCTTGTTTTGTAGCTTCTTCCTGCAATATCCTTTCTAACTTTTCTTGATTTACTTCAAGGAATATTTTGAATATGTAATTAGCTGTCTCCTCCTCCGTATTTGGATTGTGAAAGCGGAAATTTAATGTTGTCCTTTTAGCAATAAGCAGACCACCTCCAATCCCCCTTACCGTTCTAACCCTTTGTCCATAACTATGAAAAATTCTGTAAAAATAGTCCTCATTTCTCTGCTCCCTTCATAATCATTTTTAGCTTCTCTAGTTTGCTTTGCGCCGCCTTTCTGCGAAAGTTGCTGCCAGTACAGCACACCGGGACGCACATTTCAATCAGGCGGTCATAAATCCGGGAATGAGCGGTGTCCGGCGGGTTCTGCAACTCCTGCAAAGTGAGGTTTGTGGTAACAATCAGGGGGCGGCGGCTCCTATACCGGCTGTCAATCACATTAAAAACCTGCTCCAAACCGTACTCGGTGCCGCGCTCCATGCCGAAGTCGTCAATGATAAGCAGCGGATAGCGGCAAAGGCGGGAAATGTACTCGTTGCGGTTCTCAAAGCTGGCGGCAAGGTTGTTGAGGATAAGGGCAAAATTCGTCATGTGGACGGGGATTTCTTTCTCCATGAGGGCATTTGCGATACAGCCCGCAAGATAACTTTTGCCGGTGCCGACAGTCCCCCAAAACAGATAGCCGATATTCTCATCTTTCATGGTATCCCAATGCTCCGCATAGAAACGGGCAGTGCCAGTCTGTGGGTTCTCCCCGTTGTCATTCTCAAAAGTCCATTCCCGCATGGTGGGGTCGATAAAGCCCCGGCGTTTCAGTTCTTCCACGGTGTCAAGGTGCCTGCGGCGTTCCTCGGCGGCCTCCCGTTCCTCACGTGCAACTCTCTGGCAGTCGCACTCTGCCGGGTGGCTGTCGCGTCCGAAGATAGCGGCCTTGTCCGGCGCAAAATAGGCTTCTTTTGGCTTGCGGCATTTGCCGCAGTACAGTAAACCGTCCTCGCCGGTGTAGTCCTCCGGATCCGGGGTGGTGGCAGTCATTTTATCAAGCATTTCCGGAAATGTGGTGTTCATAAGCTCTCTCCTTCCTTGAATGAGTAATCCGGGATGCCCTGTTTTGCGGCCCCCTTCCTGTCCCGGTCTGCCCACATACGGACAGCGGCGGCATGGTTGCGATAATCTTTCCCGGTGGCAGCGATATATTGGCTCAATTCCTCAATGAACCGTTCCAGCCTGTCCGGGTAGTCCTCTTTCAGTTCTGCGTATTCTCCTTCTGACAGGAAAATATTCTGGTATCTGCCAAAAGCTGCGGGCGGCTCCCCACTCGCTCCCATTGTTTGGTTCTCTGTAAGGTTGTTTATAGTAGTTTGGTTAGGGGACGGTTTTCCGGCCGTCATAAGGTCGGATTTCCGGCTATCAGTTAGTCGGTTTTCCGGCTCTATGAGGGTCGGTTTTCCGGCTATCAGTTGGTCGGAAAACTGTACTTGTGGCATTCGCGGCACTTTTACATAAAGCCGGTTCGGTGCGGAGAAGCCGCCCCTTTCCCGTTCCAGCAGCCCCGCCGTGTCCAGTTCACCCAGCGCCCCCTTTATGGTGGTGCTGCCCTTATCCAGTATTTCTGCTATCTCTGCGATAGGATAGATAATATAAATCCTGCCCTTATCGTCCTGCCACTTGTTCTTCTGAGAAAGGGTGGAACGGTCTAACAGCAGCGAATACAGCAGCTTGGCGGTCTGGGAAATCTCCATTTTCAGCAGGAAACGGGGGTAGGGCAGATAGATAGGCAGCGGCGTGTCTGCCATGATATAATCAGCGATAGTATCACCTCCCTATGTTCAGGTTGATTTTGGCGGTTTGTCACGCATTAGGACGGCGTTTCCGGGGGAAAAGGATAAATGTATCGCGTACCCTTTGACACCCACGAAAAAAGCCTTGATTTATGCGGGTTTGAAAGGCTCTAAAGCGTGACATTT
>ENA-OZBH01000284-OZBH01000284.1-human-gut-metagenome-genome-assembly--contig:-NODE-284-length-33034-cov-6.546621_pt1 | contig 33034 bp, 43 predicted proteins | sample MGYA00243978_ERZ653518 | MGnify/ENA primary metagenome ERZ653518 (study PRJEB26926, sample SAMN06164923) | human gut metagenome | biome: ENVO:00009003; feature: ENVO:2100002; material: ENVO:00002003... | reverse complement strand
ACAAGGCTATTCGTCGGCAGCGTCAGATGTGTATAAGAGACAGTTCCGACTTTTTTGCGTTCCAGTGAGAACACCATGTCTGGAGTGCGCTCAAAGAACCCTATATCACGCCGCCAGCTTGTGCCGCATTTGCAGTGGAACAGGCCAATGAACTGCTGCTTCATTTTGCGACCACAGTTCGGACAAACTCGTTTGCTGGCTCCCATAATAGCTTACTGGAGCTTGGCGATAATGTCATCGGCAGACATACCGCTGGCAAGCAGCTTTTTCAATACAGATTCTGCTTCAGCTTTCTTAGATTCTTCAGCGGCCTTTTTTTCGGCTGCAACCTTTTTTGCCTCTGCTTTAGAAAGTTCCTTTGCTGCAACCTTCAAAGCGGATTTTTTGCTTTTCAACTGTTCTTTCAGTACGCTGATGTTGTCAGACAGCGCGGCGATCTCGGTTTCAATTTGCTCCTTAGCTGCGGTCTTTTCAGCAACAATAGCCGCATAGTCAATATTTGCTTTCTTGGTACGCAATGCATTCTTGCTTCCTTTTGGTCTAGCCATAATAGTCCCTCCATCTAGTATTGGAATTTAGCTAATATAAGTATATTCTTTCTGTCTCGAAATGGCAATACTTTCTTAGACAACAAGAGCGGAGCCCTTTGCAAGGCCCCGCTCTTATTCATAGAGAAAACCACAAGCTATGCTTGTGGAAGAAAAGAGCCGTAGCGTCGAAACGGTAGAAAAAGAACCTCCTTTTGCTATAATTAGAAGCGGGTAACGCCAACCGCATAGGGCCTTTGGTTCGGCCTACTTTTTGGAGCTGGGCCTCTCGTGCCAGCAGCTCGAACAGAATATCCCGGCCCTCTTCACCGACCCCGCGTGCGGCCATGTGCTGCGGGCGAAAGGTTTCGTACAGGACGAGAACGGCTGGGTGGAGCTGAACGCCACCGCCGACGGCCTGACGGCAAACGCTATCCCCAAGGGGCAGAAAGTGCTCATCGTGATCGGGGAGAGGCTGGAGAAAGAACGGATTGAGGTGAGATTAAAGGGGTAAGGCGGATCCCCCGTATATCGTTGTATCTTTCCATAAATAGTTTGTCTCCCGCCCAAAGTAGGCGTATAATAGGGGAAAAGAAACGCTAAAGGAGAATCCCCTATGAACGGCACCGCATTGCGCAAACCGACTGCCCGGCGGGTGGTGGGCATGGTGGCGGGCATCGTCATCATCGCCCTTGGCATTGCGCTTTTCAAGCAGTCCCACCTCGGCAACGACTCCATCAGCGCCCTGAACATGCGGCTGGCGGAGCTGCTCGGCATCTCGCTGGGCACCCAGAACCTGTGCACGAACATCCTGTTTTTCCTGCTGGAATTCTGGTTCGGGCGCAAGTACATCGGCCTTGGCACCTTCGTCAACGGCATCTGCATCGGGTACATCGTCACGGCGTTCTATGACCCCATTCACGCCCACTTCGGCGACGCGCCGTCGCTGGCGGTGCAGTTGGCGTGGGTCATCGCGGCGGTGCTGGTCACGGCGCTGGGCGCTTCGCTCTACCAGACCGCCGACCTCGGCATCGCGCCCTACGATTACCTTTCCCTCGGTCTGCGGGACTACACACCCTGCCCGTACTTCGGGTGCCGCATCTTCACCGATGCGCTCAGCGCCCTGCTGTGCTGGCTGCTGGGTGGCCTTGTGGGCCTTGGCACCTTGATCTGTGCGTTCTGCCTTGGGCCCTTCATCCAGTTCTTCGATCGGACGTTCTCCCAGAAGGTGCTGCAATACAAACCGAACAATTGAGAAACCCCGCGGCGTCAAATCATACGCTGCGGGGGTCTTTTTTATTACTGCCGTTAAGCAGAAAATGAAAATGAAGGAGATTTATCTTTCAAAACCGCCTGTGGACTGCTGCGGCGATGGGGAGCCATAACAAACCCATCAGACAGGCTTTGGAAGAAGTAAATAGGGATGTGAGAAATGCACTGTCACAGGTTGATGCCGATTCCAAGGATCACGAATAGGATCGCCAGACAGATGCAGCTTATGCCCAGTACATGACGGCGTTCAACCGCAACTTCGGCGGCTCGTCCGGCAGCGGTGGTGGTGGCGGAAACCACAACAACAATGGCGGTGGCGGCGGGGACGGCAGCGGGTGCGGCTGCCTGATCGCTATTGCAGTGGTCGTGGTGCTGATCCTGATCGTCTTGGGTGGCTGAATCAATCCCTGCAGGTGAAACACAGGTTTTCCCTGTGGGGATTTTTTGAATCCGCTTGTAGAAAGCAACGGTCTATGGTAGCATGAAATCAAAGAAAAACAGGAGGGCTTACACATGGTTTTACTGGTTGTGGATACACAGAAAGGTATCGTGGATGAACGCCTGTATGCGTTTGAAAAGTTTGTCAGCAACATCAGGAAACTAATCCGGACTGCCCGCGAACAGGGAATTGAGGTCGTCTATGTCCAGCATGACGATGGGCCCGGCACCGGTTTCTCCATCGGGGACGATGAATTCGAGGTCTATTCCGGGTTTGCGCCACTGCTGACTGAAAAACGGTTCGTCAAAACCGTATGCAGTGCGTTCAAAAAAGAAAGCGGTCTGCTGGAATATCTGACGGAAAAGGGCGAAAAAGATGTGATGGTCTGCGGCATCATGACCGACTTCTGCATCAATGCAACGGTGGAGGCGGGCTTTGAGCATGGCCTGCACATGATCGTTCCTGCCTATGCAAATTCCACGCAGGACAACGAGTACATGACAGGGGAGCAGAGCTACCACTATTACAATGAGTTCCTCTGGCCGGACCGCTATGCCGATTGTGTGCCCATGGACAAGGCGCTGGAGCTGCTCAAAAAGTGAGGTGTTTACAATGATTTCTGAAAAAGTAAAAAATCAGATTCAAGTGGTGCAGGGTGACATTACTAAACTGGACTGTGACTGCATCGTAAATGCGGCCAACCGCAGTCTGTTAGGTGGCGGTGGTGTGGATGGTGCCATCCACCGGGCAGCCGGGCCGGAATTGTTGGCGGAGTGTCGTACGCTGCACGGCTGCCGCACCGGCGAAGCAAAAATCACCAAGGGCTACCGGTTGAGAGCAAAGTATATCATTCATACGGTAGGCCCGATTTATTCCGGCACAGCAGAGGATGCTGCGCAGCTGGCGGACTGCTACCGCAATTCGCTGAACCTTGCCAAAGAGCATGATATCCACGGCATTGCGTTCCCGGCAATTTCGACCGGCGTGTATGGCTACCCGCTGGAAGATGCCACGGAGATTGCAGTCAAAACAGTGGCACAGTGGCTGGAAGATCACGCGGATTACGCCATGCAGGTGATTTTCTGCTGCTTCGATGCCCGGACGGAGCGGGTGTATCAGGCAAGGCTGTAACCGGAAGAGGTGTGAGAGATGGGCTTTTTCAAAAAGCTGTTTACAGGGATCGGGTTTGCGGCAGGTTTTCTGTTCTTCGGATGCTTATCGATGATTTTATATGCGTCCCGTGGACGGCATAAACCCTACCATCGGCGCAGCAGCTTTTGGAACACATTGGAGCGCTACCTGATTTTTTCGTGGATCTGTGAAGGTGTGCGCAGCAGCCGGAAACGAGCGGAGACGTCCTATTATCAGCGCACCGGCGGCGATTTCTGGCAGATGCAGACACAGGCTCGACCGGCAAGTGTCAAGAATTCTGCTCCTGAAGTGAAAACACCAAGGCCGGAAGCGAAAAACACGGGCACAGGTGCAATGTGGTCGGTAAAACCAAAGAGAACGGAGCGTCCTTCTGCGGCACAGAAAGCATCGGCAGCACAAAGCGGTGCCAAAAGCGTGTCGGTGCCGACTGTACTAGGGCAAAACGTTTCGGAGGCTGACGCAGAAAAGCACAGCGAATGGTCAAAGCCTAAGCCAGAGCCCAAGCAGGAGCATGCTGCGCAACAGTCAGAAGCCAAAGAAGTACATCAAAAGTCCGCACAGCAATTGGAAGCAGAACGGCAGCAGAAACTGGAAACTCTGCGCACTGCGATGCAGAAACAAATTTGCGCCATCCATGCAGATGTAGAACTCCCGGCCAACGGTCAGAATGACAGTGAAGCGGCGGAGCAGAAACTGCATATCCTGCTGTATAAATCCACACTGCCTGAGAATGACCTGAATCAAGCGCTGGATGAGCTTCGGACGGAGCGCAGACGGCAAAAGGCAGAGTATCAGGGGGCACCGTTTGCGGATGTGTTTCTGGTGAACCTGATTTTGTCCGATGAGGACAGTGAACGGGCCTGCATCGTGGATGTGGGGGATACGGGCATGAGCTATGTCATTCCATGGAGCAGCATCCCGCAGGAGCTTCAGCAGCCGCTGCGCCGCTATGTGGCACAGGCGGACGGAAAGCTCTGCGGCTATTGCAAAGAGGACCTCTGCAACACCGAAAACGGACGAATGATCGTGGAGCTGTATCTGGGCAAGCAGGAACATCACGTTTCAAGGATTTTGTATTGAAATAGCTGCACAACCGCAGCTATTGGATTGAAAATAAGGCTGAAGCCCCAATTGCTCCAGCCAATGTCAGAGTTTCTTACCGATGACGGCGAGACAAAGGATTACGACAAGCCGGAACATTTTGTGCAGATCACGCTGGATGCGGATGGAAACGCAAAGAGCAATCGTGCTACGGTCAAAGTAGAAGGATAATCGTCAGACATTACGCAGTTCCTACAGAGTGACAGCGTTTCAGCTTGAAATAATGTGTACCCAGTTTTCTGGACACCGGGTCAAAATTGAATAATTAGCTTTTTATATCTGCACCAGAAAAGCCGCTCCGGGTTTAGCCGGGGCGGCTTTTCTGATGGCATTGGAAAGGAGAGACCGTATTCTCAGGCGTGAAAACCGCTCACTGCCCTTCTTTTCCGTTCGGATGCTCGTCCTTCTCCAGAACAAGATCCATGAGATATTCAAAGGTGATAAGCACGCGCGCATAGAAATAGTTGGCGGTAAGGTTCCGGTCGTCCAGCATCTTGTCGTCCAGCAGCACAAAGGCAGGGTCTGCACAGCGGGCGATGGGAGAATTGTCGGCACCCACAAAGGCAATGATGCTCCGGTGCTGTGCAAAGGAGTCCTGCACCGGCTTCAGGATGGTATCGGTCTTTCCGCTTTTGCTGATGGCGATGACCAGCCCGGCATTCAGTGCGCCGCTTTCGTAGACCTCATAACTGTTGGAGCCGATGGCGCAGTAGCCCAGAACCAGCAGCTTCCGCACCATAAATTCCTGCAAAGGGGCACAGAAGCCGGTGCCTGTCACAAGGATGGGCTTTTGCCGGTTGGCGTGGAGCAGCTCCACAAAGCGGTGTATTTTTTCTTCTGGGATACCCCCGATAAAGGCGGTGATGTCGGAGGCGTGGTTTTTGTTGTCGATCTCGTTCTGGATCAGAAAACCGATGCGGTAGATCATATCGGTGTAGCCGGTATAGCCCATCTTTTTGCTCAGCCGGATCACGGCCGCCGGGGAGGTATAATTCTGCGCTGCAAACTCGCGCACACTGCATTGACCGCCGTTTTTTGCGGTTTCCAGCACCGCCTGAAGAAGCTGCTGCTCGTTGGCATTCAGATGATACTGATCCGCCAGCTTGTAAAGGTCGTGTTTCATGTTTTGCTCCAATTCTCGAATCGTACAACGACTTGTTTTTCTGAAGTATACGCTGAATCGATGATTTTGTCAACGCACATTTCGATGTATCCAACGCAGCAGCGAAACATGTTTCAGTCTTCGCAAACAAGTTTAAAAACAGTTCAAATCGGTAGATTTTTTTGTGCAGAGTGATATAATCAAGCCATCGAAACGGTAAGGTGCACCCCCGAAACGAAGAGACAATTTGAAAAGAGAGATTCATGGAACGTTAGGAGAACACCAATGAAACAAAAAGTTATGGATGCGATGCAGAGCTTTTCCAAAGCTTTGATGGGTCCCGTTCTGTTCCTGCCCATTGCGGGTATGCTGCAGGCGATTTCTTCGGTCATGAGCAACACGGCACTGGTGACAGAGGGCGGTGTTGTCTGGACCCTCGGCAAATTCATCAATGGCGGCGTTGGTGCAGTCATTGGCAATCTGGGTATCCTGTTCTGCGTGGGCATCGCAATGAGCCTTGCCAAAAAGCGCAAGGCAGATGCGGCATTTCTGGCACTGATCAGCTATCTGGTCTGGCTGGCAGCCAATGCCCGCTGGCTGGATGTGGCAGGACTGACCATCGCTGGTGATACGGCAAGCGCTTTGTACGGCACCGGTCAGACCATCTGCCTCGGCTATCACGTTACCGACATGGGCGTATTTCTGGGCATGATCCTTGGCGTGGTGGTGGCACTGGTCCACAATCGCTTCATCGACACCGAGTTTGAAGGTGCCATGGCCATGTACGGCAACAGCAAGTTCGTCTTTGTGGTGCTGCTGCCCATCGTTCTGGTCATGGCGGTGGTTGCCAGCTACGTCTGGCCTGTGGCTGCGGCGGGTATCAACGCCCTGACCGGTGTCATGGCAAGTGCAGGCGCGTTCGGCGTGTTCCTGTACGGCTTCTTGAACCGCGTGCTGATTCCCACGGGTCTGCATCATCTGGTCTGGTCGCCCTTCCTCTACTCCGCACTGGGCGACAGCATGATCATCGGCGGCGAGCAGATCGTTGGCGCAAAGCCTGTGTTCCTTGCCCTGCTCAGTGACCCCAGCGTGGCAATGATGCGGGATTCCGCACGTTTTCTGACCTACGGTCTGATGAAGACCTTCGGCGTGATCGGCGTGGCAATGGCTTTCATCTCCACCGCCAAAAAGGAGAAGAAGGCCGCCACCAAGGCGCAGATCATCCCGGCTACCCTTACCGCCTGTCTGGTGGGCGTGACCGAGCCGCTGGAATTCACCTTCCTGTTTGCAGCTCCCGCGCTGTGGCTGGTGTACTCGGTTCTGGACGGTCTGTTCCAGATGATCGTTTACCTTATTGGCATCCGGGTCTGCGCCACCAACGGCATCATTGACTTTCTGGTGCTGAACCTGCCCGCAGGCATTGGCCGCACCCACTGGCCGCTGTATGTGCTGGTGGGTCTGGTGGAGATCGTGGTAATGTACCTCGTTTTCCGCTTCCTCATCGTGAAGATGAACCTCAAGACCCCCGGCCGTGAGGACGGCGAAGAAGTCACCGACCTTGCTGCAAACGCAGCTGCTGTCAAGCAACAGATCCGCAGCGGCGCAGCCGAAAAGACTGCTGCCAGCGCAAACGATGCACAGACCGCAGCCCATATCGTGGAAGGACTGGGCGGTGCAGAGAACATCCTGAACACCGATAACTGCATGACCCGTCTGCGAGTGCAGGTCAAGGATGCCGCTCTGGTCAAGGACAAGGAGTGGTTCAAGCCCACCGGCTCCGCAGGTCTTGTGGTAAAGGGCAACAACATCCAGATCATTTACGGCCCCAAAGTGGGAAAGATGCGTGCCATCGTGGACAGCTACCTTGGTCGCGCAGAATAAGATATCCGCTTTTATTCATCATACAAAAAACATTATAATAGGAGGCTTGCCTTATGAAAACGTTCAAACTGGTCATCGCCGGCGGCGGCAGCACTTATACCCCCGGCATCGTCAAGAGCCTGCTGGTGCAGAAGGATCGCTTCAAGCTGAATGAGCTGGTGCTCTACGATAACAACGCAGAGCGTCAGGAGGCTGTGGGTGTCATCGTCCGCCATGTGGTGGAAATGTTCGACCCGGAACTGAAGCTGACCCTGACCACCGACCCGGAAGTTGCCATGACCGATGCAGATTTCATCTTTGCACAGATGCGTGTCGGCCTGTACGCTATGCGTGAGCAGGACGAGAAAATCCCGCTGAAGTACGGCGTTGTGGGTCAGGAGACCTGCGGCCCTGGCGGTCTGGCTTACGGCCTGCGTACCATCTACCCCATGGTGGAGCTAATCGATTACTGCGAGAAGTACGCAAAGCCCACCTACTGGATCGTCAACTACTCCAACCCCGCTGCCATCGTGGCAAAGGCAACCTTCCGTCTGCGCCCGAAGGCTCGTATCCTGAACATCTGCGATATGCCGGTTGCCATCGAGCGCAACATGGCCGAGATTCTGGAGTGCGACCGTCATGATCTGGAAGTGGACTACTTTGGTCTGAACCACTTCGGCTGGTTCACCAAGGTGCGCCTGAACGGTGAGGATGTGACCGAGAAGCTCAAGAGCTATGTAGCAGAGCACGGCTATATGCCCCAGAACGCCAAGAGCGATGTGTTGCACAGCGATCCGTCCTGGCTGCACACCTACGCAAACGCCAAGAACATCTGCTCTGCTTTCCATGACTATCTGCCCAACACCTATATGCAGTACTACCTGCTGGGCGATGAAGTTGTAAAGAGCAGCGATCCCAACCACACCCGTGCCAACGAGGTCATGGAAGGCCGCGAGAAGCGCATCTTTGATGCTGTGGCAGATTATCGTGCCGGCAAGAACGTAGACCTGACCAAGTTCTTCGGCGGTGTGCACGGCGAGTTCATCGTGGACGTTGCCATGAGCCTTGCCTTCGACCTGCGCAAGCGCTATCTGGTCATGGTGGAGAACAATGGCGCTGTGGAGAACCTGCCCTCCGACGCCATGGTGGAGATTCCCGCTTACATCACCGACCGCGGCCCGGAACCCGTGCGTGTGGGCGAGATTCCCACCTTCTACAAGGGTCTGATCGAGCAGCAGGAGGCTGTGGAGAAGCTGATCGTGGATGCCGCTGTGGAGCACTCCTACGAGAAGGCACTGATGGCCTTTACTCTGTCCAAGACCGTGCCCAGCCTGCTGGTCGCCAAGAAGATCTTGGACGATATGATCGTTGCCAACAAGGCTTACTGGCCGGAGCTGCACTGATAAGTACTTCGTCAGCGGCTGATACCGGACAACTGAGCCCATAAAACATTGAACGTCTCCCCGGCATTCCTTCCAAGAAGGATACCGGGGAGTTTTTTGCTGTCATATTTACAAGTAAGAGGAATCGAAGAAGTTTTTTGATGTAATTCCTAAACCCTGACAAATTCTTTCAATCGTCTCTACGCTTAACTGCCCTCCCCGACGGGCGGTGGTTTGAATCGTGGAGTACGATATTCCGCATTTCTTTGCCAATACACATAGATTCATATCACGCACTTGCATCAAATCCTGAACACGCTTGATCGTATCCACGAAAATCCCTCCCATCTTTTTAGTTCAAAACTTTTCCAACGATCTCAAATCTTTGCTCTGGAGATATAAGGATTGGCGAATATTTGGTGTTAAGAGAAACCAAAACCGGCTGGTTATCTTGCAAAAGTTGAAACGGGAAGCCGCTGCTGCTCGATTGAGTTGCTGCAGGATCTTTCGTCCTGCCTGAATGTCAGAACGGACTATCTGCTGAACGGAGATGCACCGCATAACAACCATCTGAGGGAAAGATTGACGTTTCTTGCACAGGAATTAGAAAAGATTACGGCGGACCTCCCGGTATGGGGATAGGAAAAAGCAGAATCCTCTTTTTCAATGCCCAAAAGCGTGGTAGAATAGGTAAAAGATTCAGTATCTGAAAAACGGAGCGCGCAACAATGAAGATTCTGGTCAGCGCCTGCCTGCTGGGCGAAAACTGCAAATACAGCGGCGGAAACAATTACAATCAGGCGGTCTGTGATTTTGCGCGGGGGCATCAGGTGGTTCCGGTCTGCCCGGAGGTTTTGGGCGGCCTGCCCACACCGCGGTGCCCGGCGGAAATCGTGCAGGGCGTTGTCACGAACAAAGAGGGCATCAATGTGGACCGGGAGTTCCGGGCAGGTGCAGCGAAAGCCCTTGCCATCGCAAAAGAAAATGGGGTGGAGCTTGCCATCCTGCAATCCCGCAGCCCCAGCTGCGGCGTGAAGGAAATTTACGATGGAACGTTTTCCGGGACAAAGATTCCCGGACAGGGCGTTTTTGCCAAGATGCTGATGGACGAAGGCGTCCGTGTTCTGGATGCCGGGGAATTGCCTAAAATTATCTTGAAAAATGAGGACGGAAAATGTCAATCAAACTGATTTGCAGCGACATTGACGGTACACTGCTGCAATACGGCAAAAAGAAACTGGAAGACGAGATCTTTGAGCAGATACGGGAGCTGCATCGGCGCGGCATTCTGTTTTGCCCGGCATCCGGTCGGCAGTATACCAGCCTGCGCAAGCTCTTTGCACCGGTGGCAGACTGCTGTGTGTTTCTTTGTGAGAACGGCGGCGTGATCTATAAAGACGAACAGTGCATCGCCAAGAATCCGATGCCGCGTGCATTGGCCGAAGAAATCGCCAACGACCTGTGGACCCGCAGCGACGGGCAGGGCGAAGTGATGCTTTCCGGTCAGAATACTGCATACCTGATGGAGCGGGGTCTGGGAATGCTCAAGCGTATTCAGTTCATCGGGAACAATTATCAAATCATCCATGACCCTTCCGAGGTGCCGGAGGAGATCACAAAAGTATCGGTGTATCTGCACGAAGGCGTAGAATCTTACACGGAACGGTTTGTCCCACGATGGAAAGAGGCGAACTGCGCTGTGGCAGGGCCGTACTGGATCGACACCACCTTTGCCAACAAGGGCATTGGTGTGAGCAGCATCTGCAAAACTCTGGACATCGACCTTGCCGATATGATGGCTTTTGGCGACAATTATAACGATGTGTCGATGCTGGACATTGTGGGTGTGCCCTACATTATGGATGGTGCCGCCGCACCGCTGCGGGAAAAGTACCCGAACCATACACCCTGCCCAGAGGATGTGCTGCGGGAGTTCTTGAAGCAGAACTGAATTTTGCACGCATGTGTGCAAAATTCAAAATGATACGATATAAGGAAATATTTTGACATGACGAAAGTGCTTTTCATCTGCCATGGGAACATTTGCCGCAGCCCAATGGCCGAATTTGTAATGAAAGACTTGGTGGCCAAAGCCGGGCTTTCTGATAAATTTGAAATCGCATCCGCCGCCACCAGCACCGAGGAGATCGGCAACCCGGTCTATCCACCCGCCCGGCGGAAGCTGGCCGAGCACGGCATCTCCTGCGAGGGTAAAACCGCCCGGCAGATGACCCGGAGGGATTACGAAACCTACGATTACCTGATCGCCATGGATCACAACAACCTGCGCAATATGGCGCGCTTTGTGGGCGGCGACCCGGAGCATAAAGTGTCTCTGCTGATGGATCATACCCGTCGCCCCGGCGATGTGGCCGACCCGTGGTATACCGGGGATTTTGAGGCTACCTGGCAGGATGTGCTGGAAGGTTGCACGGCTCTGCTGGAAGAACTGCGCTGACAGGAGAATTTTATGACAGAGCGTTATTGTGAGGGTGAACGGTTTGCTGACCTGTCGTTCACCGAGGAGGCTTTTGAGGATTGCGACTTTACCGATTGCGTATTTGCGGATTGCTCTTTTACCAAGTGCGAACTGGATCATACCACGCTGAACGAGTGCAAATTCGTGCGGTGTGAGATCACAGGTCTGCGCAGTACCCATTCCTCGGTGCAGTCGCTGGATTTTGAGGACTGCCGCCTGAATGAAATCGAGTGGGCACCGCTGATGTCCAATGGTGCCTTCCCGGACCCCATTCACACGCTGAAAGAGTGCGGTCTGAAATATAACACCTTCACCGAAATGAACTTTAACCGCTTCGACTTTTCGGATGGCAACGAAATTGTCGGCTCTATGTTTGCCAAATGCGAGATGCAACTGGCGAATTTCAAGGGTGTAGAACTTCACGAAACGGAGTTCTACCAGTGTGATCTGCGCAAGGCGGATTTCCGGGATGCCGCCGGTTATAAGGTGGACATTTTGGGCAGCCGCCTGAAGGATGCAAAGTTTTCCCTGCCGGAAGCGGTGAATCTGCTGGCAGATTTGAAGATCAAGCTGTCGTAAGAAGGAGAAAAAATGCGTCAACTCATCATTGCACGAAAAGATCTGCAGATGTCTCCCGGTAAGCTGGCGGCGCAGTGCTGCCACGCTTCGCTGGCGTTCCTCACCGACCCCATCGGCATGGGACAGGGCGTGGAACCCATCGAGAAAGACGGAGAAATTACCGGCTATCGGGCAGAAATCATGTTGGATAAGGCAACTTACGAAGAGTGGTTCGATGGCTCTTTTACCAAAACTATCTGCGGGGCAAAGAACCGCAATCAACTGCTGAAAGCAAAGACAATTGCCGAGGAATTGGGCCTTGTGGAAAACAAAGACTTCTTCCTTATCCGGGATGCCTGCCACACCGAGCTGGAGCCGGAAGAATTTGATGAAAACGGAGAAGGCATGACCCTGACCTGCATCGGTTTCCGCCCGCTGCCGGATGAAATTGCACACCAGATCAGCCATAAGTTCTATTTGTATTGAGTGCTGGTTCGCGGAATAATAAAAATAGTCCCGGCCATTCTCCTGTGACATACAGGAAAATGGTCGGGATATTTTGCTTTTTATTGAAGATTCATCCATGCCGCCAGCGCGTCCTCGGCGGCGGGGTCTGCGTGGTAGTAGTCGCTGACGTAAATGCCGAATGCGATGCAGACGGCCAGCAAAACAGCCAGCAGGCAGAGGAACACTCTGCGGGGAAACGATTTTTTCTTCTGGTTCTTCATAGAACTCCTTTATTTTATAAGCATTTTCCACAGTCACTGCAGCCGTTGCAGATCAACTTGCTGCCGCAGGTCTCGCAGTTTGCGCGGAAATGAGGCACATAGAGATCTTCCTGCGGGATGGGGTAACCCCAGTCGTCCACGAGGTCAAAACGGATGGGACTTCCCTGAAAGTTCATACCGGATTTATAAGCCATCCGGCTTTGCAGCTGCTTGCTGGGCAGGTGGTAGCGTTTACCGTCTTTGATGAACACAGTGCCAGTCTCGATAAAGCAGAATGTTACGTTGGCATCCACGCATTCCTGCCGGAGAGACTTGACCCAATCGAAATTGCAGGGGCGGGCACCATCGTAGTTTTCGCCGCCGCAGATGACCTGCTCGATCTGCCCGGCGGAAAGGTACTGCCGGATGCTTACTGGCCCGATGAAGGGCGCGCACATGATGCCCTTGTGCTTGAAGGGCAGGTCAAACAGAATGGGAATGCGCTCATCGGCGCGGCGCTGATTTTCACAGGTGACGTTGAAAAAGATGTTGTCCCAACCGCTGCCCCAGTCCGGCGGCAGGCACTCCCGTACCCGCTGCGGCCGTTTGGTGAGCAGAAAAAACACCACATCGCTGCGCTGGCGCATGATGTCCCACGCCTCAGCCCGCCACGGGTCGGCTTCTTCCAAGAAGAAATCCGAGGTCATGCAGACCCGGATCTGCTCACCACTCTGGATTTTGTAGTGTCCGGTGCGGTCTTTCTGGAGCGGATAGGAAAAGCCGCTTTTCGTTTTGTAGATCTCGGCTCCGTTCTGGTCCCGCATCCGGTCGAGAAAATACATGTAGCAGTTCTGGCAGCCCTCGCTGCACTTGACGCAGCCGTGCCATGGATTCCAGATGTCGTGCAGGAAGCTCACCTTCTTTCGGTACCTATTATTATAATAGCTGCGCGGACAGGAAACAAGAGCACCCCTTGCGCCGCCCCATCGGATGTGATAGGATGAAGAAAACCATGTGAGGGAGGAACCACCATGCCGTTTCTGATGATCCGCAACGACATCACCAAGGTGGCAGCGGATGCCATCGTCAACCCGGCGAACCGGAACCTTTTGCAGGGCAGCGGCACCAGCCGTGCCATCTATCAGGCGGCAGGGGAGCAGGAGCTGACCGCCGCCTGCGAAGCCATCGGCCGCTGCGATTTGGGCAGAGCCGTGTGTACCCCGGCGTTCGGTCTGCCCGCAAAATATATTTTCCATGCAGTCTGCCCGGCGTGGCACGGCGGCGGGTTCGGCGAAGCGGAACAATTAGCCGGTGCATACCACTCCGCATTGGAATTAGCCGCAGAGTACCACTGCGAGAGCGTGGCCTTTCCGCTGCTGTCCAGCGGAAACTATGGCTATCCCAAAGAACAGGCCTTCCGCATTGCGGTGGACACCATCACGCAGTACGTCATGGAGCACGACCTGACCGTGTATCTGGTGCTTTACGACCGGGGCTCGCTGGCCGTGAGCCGGAAGCTGTTCGCCTCGGTGGAGGAGTACATTGACGACCACTATGTAGCCCAGAACGATGAAAGCTATGGGTCTGGCCGTCGGCGCAGAGAATACGTGGAACGCTGGGAAGATGCTGCGCTTGCCGACCGGGAGTATCCTGCGCAAGAGTGCGCGCCGCCGGTTTTTTCGACTGTGCTGAGGCAGCAGAGTGCCCCCATGGCAGCCCGCAGTCTGGAAAACCTGATGGACAACCTTGGCGAGAGCTTCACCACCCGGCTGCTGCGGCTCATTGACGAGCGGGGGCTGAAAGACTCCACCGTGTACAAGCAGTCCAACATCTCCCGGCAGCATTTCTCCAAAATTCAGTGCAATCGCGACTACAACCCCAAAAAGAAAACGGTGCTGGCCTTTGCGGTGGGGCTGCACCTGTCCGAAGATGAAACCATCGACCTGCTCAAGAGTGCGGGCTATGCCTTTTCGGATGGCTCCAAGCGGGACTGGATCGTGCGGTATTGCCTGGAACACAAAATCTATAATATCAATCAGGTCAATACGCTGCTGTTTGAATACGATCAGGAACAGCTGGGTGCGTGATTTGTCGCCTGCCCGTTGACCTTTTGCCCTCCGGTTTGTGGTATCCTTTTGCCAACGAAAGCGATACACCACAAAACGGAGGGCATTTATTATGAAGAAAAATCTTACCGAGCTTGTTTTCATTCTGGACCGCAGCGGTTCCATGGGCGGGCTGGAGCAGGACACCATCGGCGGGTTCAATGCTATGCTGACCCGGCAGAAGGAGCAGGAGGGCGAGACCAACGTGACCACCATCCTGTTCGACCATGAGGTGCAGCTGCTGCACGACCGTTTTCCGCTGAAGGCTGTTGCGCCGCTGACCGAAAAGGACTACTACGTCCGGGGCTGTACGGCGCTGCTGGATGCCATCGGTTACGGCGTGGAGAAGATGGTAAACATCCAGCGCCATCTGCCGGAGGACGAGTGTGCCGAAAAGGTCATCTTTGTCATCACCACAGACGGCTTGGAAAACGCCAGCAAGCGGTTTGGCTATGAGAAGATCCGCCGGATGATCGAGCGGGAAAAAGAGCAGTACGGCTGGGAGTTCCTGTTCCTCGGTGCCAACATGGACGCCGTGAAGGAAGCTGCCCGCTTCGGCATCTCGTCCGACCGGGCTGTGCGGTTCGAGAATGACGCACAGGGCGTGGCGGTCAACTACCACGTTGTCAGCGAGACAGTCTCCCGGATGCGGGAGGCACCCTGCTGCGCGTCCATCGGCGCAGAGTGGAAAGAACAAATCGAAGCTGATTTCCAGAATCGGCATCATAGGTAAGGGAGGAAACAGCCATGTTAGGAGCAATCTTGGGTGACATCGTGGGCAGTCCCTATGAATTTGACCACAACAATTACAAGCACAAGGATTTTCCGCTGCTGAGCGAGAAATCGCACTTCACCGATGATACCGTCATGACCGCTGCGGTGGCAGTTGGTCTGATTGACGGAAAGGGTCTGCCGGAGAGAACATTTTGTGCAGTGCAGCATGAAATGCGGTTCTGGGGCCGTGAATATCCCCATGCCGGTTACGGCGGGATGTTCCGCCGGTGGTTGCACGCAGAAAATCCGAAGCCCTATGAAGGGCGTCTTGCATCGGCCTGAAAAATCCGATATACTGAACCCAGAGAGTATATCGAATTTTTGGGGAAAAGGAGAGAACGGTATGGAACATCTTTATGAAAAGGCACTGGAAAGTGCGGAATATATCAAGACGCACACGAAAAAGCGCCCGAAGATCGCGGTGGTGCTGGGCTCCGGCCTTGGCAAGCTGACCGCGGACTTTACGGACACGGAAGAACTGTCCTACAAGGATATCCCCAACTTCCCGGTATCCACGGTGGCAGGACACAAAGGCGCATTGTTGGCTGGCAAGCTGGGGGACACGGAAGTCTACGCCATGGAAGGCCGCTTCCATTTCTATGAGGGCTACTCCATGAAGGAAGTCTGCTACCCGTTCTATGTGTTCAAGCTGTTGGGCGTGGAAAAGGTGGTGTTGACCAACGCCTGCGGCGGCATCAACCGGGAGTTTGCGCCGGGCACCCTGATGCTCATTACCGACTTCATCAACATGATGGGCACGAACCCCCTCATTGGCCCCAACGATGAGCGCTTCGGCCCCCGTTTCCCGGACATGACCGAACCTTACAGTCTGGAACTGCGGAACCTTGCCAAGCAGACCGCCGATGAACTGGGCATTGCCTACAAGGAGGGCGTTTACATGGGCTTTATGGGCCCTTGCTATGAAACGGCGGCTGAAATTCGCGCCTTTGCGGGGATGGGAGCCGATGCCGTGGGCATGAGCACCGTGCCGGAAACCATGGTCTGCAACTACATGGGCATGAAGGTACTGGCTGTCAGCTGCATCACTAACATGGCCACCGGCATCCAGACGGTCAAGCATAGCCACGCCCGCGTGCTGGAGATCGCAAATCAGGCAGGCGATACCCTGTGCCGATGGCTGGGTGCGGTGATTCAGAGAATGGAGTAAAAAAGATATACCATGAAAATCCTTTCGTTTGGTTCCCTCAACTACGATTATACCTATGAGGTCGAGCACTTTCTCGCGCCCAAAGAGACCCTTGCAGCCAAGTCCATGCAGCGGGGCTTTGGAGGAAAAGGCGCAAACCAGTCTATTGCCTTTGCACGAGCTGGATTGTCAGTATACCATGCGGGTCGTGTCGGCGCAGATGGACAACCATTTGTGGATTACCTGAAACAAAATGGTATTCATACAGATTATCTGATAAAGGACGATGCTGCTGCCACCGGCCACGCCATCATTGAGGTATGCCGCGGCGAAAACTGTATCCTGATCTACGGCGGTGCCAATCAGGAGATCACCACAGAGCAGATCGACCACACGCTGAAAGCCTTTTCGCCAGGCGACTGGCTGGTGCTGCAAAATGAGATCTCCAATCTGCCGTACCTGATGCAGGCCGCACAGAAAAAGGGGCTTTCCATTTTCTTCAATGCCGCACCCTACGATGTCGGCATCTTGACCTACCCGATGGAACTGGTGGATGTGCTCTGTGTCAACGAGGTGGAAGCCTGCGCCCTTGCCGGAACCGAGACCTTTGAAGCGGACGCTGTTTTGACCCTGCTGCACGAAAAATACCCGCAGACCCGTCTGCTTCTGACAGCCGGGAGTGCGGGCAGCTACTATCTGGATGCAGAGCGGCGGCTGTTTGTCCCCTGCGAAAAGGTGCAGGCCGTGGATACTACAGCTGCCGGGGACACTTACAGCGGCTATTTTCTGGCGGGCCTTTGCAGCGGCAGTTCAGTAGAGGACGCCATGCGGCTTGCTACCAAAGCAGCCGGAATTGCCGTGCAGCGCAAAGGTGCAGCGGCATCCATCCCGGAAATCAAAGAGTTGAAATGAATGATACAGAAGGCCATGTGGATATTCTGGTCTGCATGGCGGGCACCGGCGGCACGGGTTTTGGCACAGCAAGTTATCTGCGCAGCCGCAACCCGAATCTGCAAGTGGTTCTGGTGCAGCCCCATCCGGACTCCCGCCTGACCCCGGAGCACCCGGATGCGCAGATCATAGATGGCGTTTTGCCGGCGTATGATGTGCCGGAAAGCGCACTTTCCGACTATCTGCGGCCAGACTGGAGCGATGCGTGCATCAATGTCCGCACCGAGGAAGCCTACGAAACGGCCCATGAGGTGCTGCGGGCGGAAGGACTGTTTCTGGGCACATCGGCAGCAGCGGCTTTGCACGCAGCGGTGCAGGTGGGCCGCAGACCGGAGAATCAGGGAAAGAACATCGTGGTCATCGTCCCGGACAACGGCATGAAATATCTGTCTACGCCGATGTACCGGCAGAAATGATGAAAACACGATGATACGACTGAATTTTGAAAAGATTGCATAGGATTTTATAAAAGTATTATTCTTTCATGAATTTTAGCACTCTTCTATTGACACTGCTAATGAACGGTGCTATAACAGTGGCGTGCTCAGGAGGAAGGGCAAAAGGAGAGCCGCTAGGCTCCCCGGAAAGCCCTTCTGAATGGACGCTTCAGATTTTTTGCCCCGACCCGAACGCCGGGATTGGAGGAATGATTTATGCTTATGCCGACTGTTTTCCATGAAAACCTGTTCGATGATTTCTTCGATCCGTTCTGGAATGACGCTGCACTGGAACGTGCTATGAACCGTGAGGCTCGTGGCGCCTTTGGTAAGCGTGGTGCAAACATGATGAAGACCGATGTCAAACAGACGGACAATGGCTACGAAGTAGCTGTTGACCTGCCGGGCTGCAAGAAGGAAGATGTTCAGATGGATCTGAACGACGGCTACCTGACCATTCAGGCAGTGCGCAGCCACAGCAACGACGAAAAGGATAAGAAGGGCCGCTATCTGCGGCGCGAATCCTTCTCCGGCACCTGCGCGCGCAGTTTCTACGTGGGCGATGTGAAGAAGGAAGACATCCACGCAAAGTTCGAGGATGGTGTCCTGCACATCGAGCTGCCTGCTCCTCAGCAGACGAAGGCTTTGCCTGAGAACCCGAATCTGATTGCAATCGAGTAAAACGCCGGTCGTGTGCGCCAAAGCACAACGCACATAAGATGCCCCCGGAGAGCTGTAACAAGCCCTCCGGGGGCATTTTTGTTTCGCTATCTTTTCCGCAAGGGAAAATCATGGTATACTGAGAACAGCAACTCGGAATTTATGGAGGTACTTCACTATGGAATACAAACGCTTTGGCGGTAAGCTCCTTGTCCGCATCGACAAAGATGAGGAGATCGGTGAAACAAATTTGATTTTAGGGGGACAAAGATGAGTGATGTAAAAGGAAAGACCGGCGCAGTCTTGAGGGAGACGGCAGTCCTGACCGGGGCGGTGGCGATCATTGCGGCGGGCGTTTTCTTTTTTCTGGTGCCGAGCCATACATCTGTCAGCAGCATTTCCGGCCTTGGCATCGTGCTGTCCAATTTTGTGCCGCTGCCCTTGTCGGTCATTACGATGATCCTGAACGTCGTGCTTCTCATCATCGGGTTCTTTACCTGCGGCAGAGAATTTGGCGCAAAGACCGTATACACCAGTGTGCTGCTGCCGGTGTTTCTGGGGCTGTTTGAAAAGCTGTTCCCGGAGTTCGGCTCGATGACCGGCAGTCAGGAGCTGGACGTGCTGTGCTATATTCTGGTGGTCAGCATCGGGCTGAGTATTTTGTTCAACCGCAATGCATCCTCCGGCGGGCTGGATATCGTGGCAAAGATCATGAACAAGTACCTGCACATGGAATTGGGAAAAGCCATGTCTCTGTCGGGAATGTGTGTGGCGCTTTCCGCGGCCCTGGTCTACGATAAAAAGACCGTGGTGCTGAGTATCCTCGGTACTTACTTCAACGGCATCGTGCTGGACCATTTCATCTTTGATAACAGCATCAAACGCCGCGTCTGCATCATCACCGAAAAAGAGGAGGCGCTGCGTCAGTTCATCCTCCATGACCTGCACAGCGGTGCGACCATGTACGAGGCCATCGGTGCATACAATCTGGAAAAGCACAACGAGATCATTACCATCGTGGACAAGAGCGAATATCAGAAGCTGATGAACTTTATCAACCGGGAAGACCCCAAGGCTTTTGTTACCATTTACAATGTGTCCAGCATGCAGTATCAGCCCAAGATCTGATCGGCGGAGAGCTGCCGCAAAGGGCGGGCCTTTTGCGGCTTGCTCTTTGCCATAGCTGCGTGGTATACTCAAGTCCGGAAATATCAAAGCGCATGGAGGTAAAAAGCATGCTGACCTATACCTATGTTTCAGAGGGGACGTTTGCCCTGATGGAAAAACCAAAGCCGGTGCTGCAGCACGAGCGGGACGCCATTGTAAAGGTGACCCTTGCCAGTATCTGCTCCAGCGATCTGCACATCAAGCACGGCAGCGTGCCCCGGGCGGTGCCCGGCATCACGGTAGGGCACGAGATGGTGGGCATCGTAGAAGAAGTGGGCAGTGCGGTGACCAATGTGAAACCCGGCGACCGGGTGACGGTGAACGTGGAGACCTTCTGCGGAGAGTGCTTTTTCTGCAAAAAAGGCTTTGTGAACAACTGCACCGATCAAAACGGCGGCTGGGCGCTGGGCTGCCGCATCGACGGCGGGCAGGCCGAGTATGTCCGGGTGCCCTTTGCGGATCAGGGACTGAACAAGATCCCGGACGGCGTCACCGATCGGCAGGCGCTGCTGGTGGGCGATGTGCTGGCCACCGGCTTTTGGGCGGCACGCATCTCGGAGATCACCCCCGAGGATACCGTGCTGATCCTCGGTGCAGGGCCGACTGGCATCTGCACGCTGCTGTGCGTCATGCTGCACAGCCCCAAGCGCATCATCGTTTGTGAAAAGGACGCAAGCCGCCTGCAGTTCATCCGTCGGCACTACCCGCAGGTGCTCACCGTGCAGCCGGAGGACTGCGCCGCCTTTGTGCGTGCCCACAGCGACCACGGCGGGGCCGATGTGGTGCTGGAGGTGGCAGGGGCAGACTCCACCTTCCGGCTGGCGTGGGAGTGCGCAAGACCCAACGCCATCGTGACCGTGGTGGCGCTGTACGACAAGGCACAAACCCTGCCGCTGCCGGAGATGTACGGCAAAAACCTTACCTTCAAGACCGGCGGCGTGGACGGCTGCGATTGTGAAGAAACGCTGCGTCTCATCGCAGAAGGCAAGATCGATACCGAACCGCTCATCACCCACACCTACCCCCTGCGCCGGATCGCAGAGGGCTACGAGCTGTTTGAAAAGAAACGGGACGGCGTGATCAAGGTGGCAGTGGAGTGCTGACGGTCTGCGCCAAGGCACAACGCACATAAGGTGGCCCCGGAGAGTTGTAACAAGCCCTCCGGGGCCATTTTTGTTTCCCGACATCTTTTCCGCAGCGGCAAGGCGTGGTAGAATAAGGGCAGAACCAATCCACAGGTGAGAAAATCGAACTTCAGAGAGAGGAGATGTTTCTATGCAGTCTGATGAGCTGAAACGCCGGATCTCGGCAGGCAGAGGAGATGCTTTGGCTGATCTGGTTTTGAAAAATGCCAGAATTGTCAATGTGTTTACCGATGAGATCGACACCGCTGATATTGCCATCAGCGGAAATTCGATCGTGGGCGTGGGCACGTATCATGGCCGGAAAGAAGTTGATCTGCACGGCAAATATGTCTGCCCGGGCCTGATCGATGGGCATATCCACATCGAAAGCTCCATGCTCTGTGGTCCGGCTTTCGAGCAGGCAGTGCTGCCCCACGGTACCACTGCGGTGGTCACAGACCCACACGAGATCTCGAACGTTGCGGGGCTTGAAGGCTTGGACTTCATGCTGGAAACGACAAAAAATCTGACCCTTTCGGTTTATTTCATGCTGCCCTCCTGTGTGCCGGCCACGGATCTGGATGAATCCGGCGCGGTGCTGAACGCAGAACAGCTGCGGCCTTACTACGGCGATCCCCGCGTGCTGGGGCTTGCGGAGCTGATGAATGCCTACGGGACGGTGCGCTGTGACCCGAAGATCCTGCAGAAGATCAGCGACTGTACCGAAGCGGGAAAGATCGTGGATGGCCATGCACCGCTCTTGAGCGATAAGGACCTGAATGCTTATATTGCGGCAGGCGTTCAGTCTGATCACGAGTGCTCCAACATTGAGGAAGCCATGGAAAAATTCCGGCTCGGACAATATATCATGATCCGGGAAGGAACGGCTGCCAAAAATATGGAGGCCCTGATGCCGCTGTTTCGGGAGCCTTATTGCAGCCGCTGCATGCTGGTGACGGATGATAAGCACCCCGGTGACCTGCTGGACAGCGGACACATCGATTCCAACATCCGTAAAGCGATCCGGCTGGGCGCAGACCCAGCAGTGGCCGTCAAAATGGCAACGCTGGTCCCGGCACAGTATTTTGGGTTCAAGCAGCGCGGTGCCGTAGCACCGGGGTACCGGGCAGATCTGGTTGTGGTTTCTGATCTGGAATCCTTTACGGTCGAACAGGTTTACAAGAATGGCACGCTGGTGGCCGAGCACGGAAAAACGCTGAAACCCGCACCGCTTGACATCGACCGTGTGAGATTTTCCCACGTTATGGATTCCTTTGATCTGGATGAGATCGCACTGCAGGACCTGGAACTTCGGGAAAGCGGGGAGCAGGAGCGTGTCATCTGCCTGAACCGGGGCGAGCTGCTTACGGAGGAAAAAATCATCCCGTTCCAACGGCATCCGGGCAAAGCTCCCGGTGTGGACCCGGAACACAACATCGTAAAACTGGCTGTTTTTGAGCGGCATCATCACTCCGGCCATGTGGGCATTGGCTTTTTAGGAAACTTCAGCCTGAAATGCGGAGCCGTTGCATCGAGCATCGCACATGATTCCCATAACCTGATTGTGGCAGGGGACAACGATACCGATATGATGCTGGCCGGCAACACTGTGCGGAAAAACAAAGGCGGACTTGCGTTTGTGGCAGATGGACAGGTCGTGGCAGAACTTGCGCTTCCGGTGGCCGGATTGATGAGCACCGAAAGCGCAGAGAGCGTTGCGGCGAAAATGCAGGCGCTGAACGATGCCCTCAAGGCACATGGTGTAGCGGAAGACATCGGCATTTTTATGACCCTCGCCTTCGTCAGCCTTCCGGTCATTCCCAAACTCAGACTGAATACATACGGCATCATCGATGTAGCGCAGCAGAAAGTCGTTCCGGCTGTTTTTTAATACGCGATAACAAAAATACTGCCGGAGACCGACCCGAATGGTCCGTCTCCGGCAACAGAACAGTTCGTTCCTACTCTTAGAAGCGAGCCGCATCAAGAGAAAAATTGACGGAAATTCTTATTTGATAAATCGGAATTTGACAAAGGAGTGTGATTATATGGGTAAAGCGATTTTGGCAGCAATCGTTACATTGATTGTTGGTTATTTAGGTACGGTCGTAGGACTTGAACTTTTAGGTAATTGGGTTGAGTTTGGATTGCTCATTGCTATTGCAGTAATGGGTGCTTTTATCATCTACTTCAATGACAAGAAGTAAGACAACTTCGCATTTGTGGAAGTTATAAAGGGGTGCATCATGGAAATCGAGTATAAATAAACAAAAGATTTCACGGCCGATGAATTGCAGAAACTGTTTTTATCCGTTCACTGGGAATCCGGCAATTATCCAGAAAAACTTGTCCATGCGATGCACAATTCCACACGAGTTATTTCTGCGTGGGATGGTGATAAGCTGGTCGGGCTGGTTCGCGCGCTTGATGATGGAGAAACAGTCGCATTTTTGCATTATCTTTTGGTGGACCCTGCTTATCAGGGACAGTACATTGGAGATGAGCGGATGAAACGGATCATGAGTTTCTATCAAAAGCTTCTGTATGTGAAAGTTATGTCGTCTGATCCTAAAACGATCCAATTTTATGAGCGATATGGCTTTCAACAATATGATAATTACTCTGCAATGGTGCGGAAGCACTTTTTGTGAGTTGGTATGATGGATCGATTTGCAGCTAGCAAGGAAACCGTAAGGAGTACAGAGCATGGATGCAAACTGTACCAGTAAAAGAAGGAAAGTCAAGAGTATGGAAACGGTATACATTGCAGGCGGGTGCCTTTGGGGCGTCCAGCATTTTTTTGACACGGTGCCCGGTGTACGGACGACCGAAGCCGGGAGAGCCAACGGAACAACAAACACGCTGGACGGCCCGTATGATGGATACGCAGAGTGCGTTAAAGTGGTCTTTGATGAGAAATGTACCAGTGTTACAGAGCTTATGGAGCATCTGTTTGAAATCATCGACCCGTACAGCCTGAACAAACAGGGCGTTGATGTTGGAAAAAAGTATCGCACGGGGCTTTACAGCACAAATCCCGGACATCTGGAAGAAGCAAGAGCCTTTATTGACAGCAGGAAGGACCGGGATAAAATCGTTGTGGAAGTGCTGCCGCTGACGAATTACGTCCGGAGTGCAGAGGAGCATCAGCATCATCTGGAGCGGTACCCGGAAGATTGCAGCTACTGTCATATCCCGGATGAAGTCTTAAACAAATACAGGAATCAGTAAGCAAGGGAAAAACGAAAATGCGGGGATTGGGAACGATCATCAATGCGCTGGCCATTGTGATAGGCGGTGTGCTGGGTATTCTGTTCAAACGCTTTCTGAAAGAGCGCTATCAGGATACAATCATCAAAGCCACGGGCTTTTCCGTGGTGTTTCTGGGAGCGGCGGGAACGCTCTCCAAGATACTGACGGTTAGGCCAGACGGAACTTTGAGCACCGGTGGCTCTATGGTCATGATTCTATCGCTGGCGTTGGGTGCGCTGCTGGGTGAACTTATTGATCTGGATGCACAGTTTGAACGCTTTGGCGAGTGGCTCAAACACAAGACTGGCAGTGACGGCGACAACCAGTTCGTCAACGGCTTCGTGTCGGCATCCCTGACGGTGAGCATCGGGGCCATGGCCGTCATCGGCTCCATTCAGGATGGCATCTACGGCGACCATTCCACGCTGGTAGCAAAAGCGATTCTGGACTTTATCATTGTGCTCATCATGGCGTCCTCCATGGGCAAGGGCTGCGTGTTTTCATTTATTCCGGTGGCAGTGTTGCAAGGTGCCATGACGGCTCTTGCGGTAGTGCTGTCCGGCTTTATGACGGACGCTGTGCTGAACAATCTCTCGCTGGTAGGAAATATTCTGATTTTTTGTGTGGGCATCAATCTGGTATGGCCAAGAACCATCAAGGTGGCAAACCTGCTGCCGTCCCTTCTGGTTGCAGTGGCGCTGACGGGGATTTTATGAATCGGAATTTGTAGAGGAGTGTGATTATATGAAAAACAATAGCCCACAAAAGCAGGCTGCCATTTCTTGGATCATTTTGATGATAGGAATATTGCTCGCAGTAATAGGAGCAATGACGGCAAAGGAGTACAGAGTAAACCTATGCCTGCTAATCGGTGCAATGGTTGTTGTTGGTGGTATTGTATATCATCTCACCATGATGAAATGTCCTTATTGCGGTTGCTCGCTTGTTGGTTATAGGCCGATCCCTAAAGAATGTCCAAAGTGTCATAAAAGATTTGAAGAATAAGTTCGCGTTTATCAAGGTGAACATTTAAGTATTAAAAACGGGAGTGAAAACAAATGATGACCATTGCACAGATCATGGAAAAGATGATCGCCTTTTCCGAAGGGAATATCCATGACATCACGCACCTGAGCTGCGTGTGGACCTATGCCAAAACCATTGGTGAGCTGGAGGGGCTGGACGCAGACACGCAGTTTATTCTGGAGGTGGCGGCCATCACCCACGATATCGCCTGCCCGCTCTGCCGCAAAAAGTACGGCAACACCAATGGTAAATATCAGGAGCAGGAGGGTGCCCCGCTGGTGCGGGAGTTTTTGGCGGATACCGGCATGACGGCAGAACAGATCGACCGGGTGGCCTATCTGGTAGGGCACCACCATAGTCCGGCGCAGATCGACGGCATTGACTATCAGATTCTGATTGAGGCAGATTATATCGTCAATGCGTCCGAAAGCGGGTACGACCAGCAGGCAATCCGAACCTTTATGGAACATACGATGAAGACGGCAGCAGGTATCCGGCTGACGAAAACAGTGTTTGGAGTGTAAAAATGATTCAGAAGCATTGCTTTGAATGCGGTACGGCATTGATTGAAAAAGAACTGGAAGAAGAGGGCATTGTGCCTTATTGCCCGAAATGCCAGCAATACCGGTTCCCGATGTACAATGTGGCAGTCAGCATGATTGTTGTGGATGAGGAAACCGGGAAAATTCTGCTCATCCAGCAGTACGGCAAGCCCTCTTATATTCTGGTGGCTGGATATGTGAACCGCGGTGAGGCAGAAGAACACGCCGTGGTGCGGGAGGTCCGGGAAGAAACCGGGTTGGAAGTAGAGCACCTCCGATTCAACCGTACCAAGTTTTTTGAGCCGTCTAACACGCTGATGTGCAACTTTACGGCTTTCGTCAGAACCGCAAAGGCGTTGCATATCAACCACGAAGTGGACCGCTGCAAGTGGTTCACCCCACAGGAAGCCAGAGAAAACATCCGTCCCAACAGCCTTGCAGCGGAATTTTTGAATGCGTATCTGGACGAAGTGGGGAATAAGCCGATGGAGATGTGATTCGTGGCTGTGCCGCGGGAATTTTGACGGAGAGTATGGAAAAAAGTTGGTTCGGCCTGTTTCGGTTGACTTTTTTATAAAGAATTGGTATATTGATACTATATAGTATCAATAAGTATCAATTGCGAGGTGGACAGAATGGATGGGGCACAGTTTGCCAAAATGCTTTCAGATAAGCATTTGTTTGAACTCAATCGGATGGAATACAAGTACTCGACTGTCAGCGTCAAAGAATTTGCCGAATTGCTGCGGCAAAACTTTGCGCAGCCTCTGCCGTTGACTGATTTTTCTGGAAATAAGCTGTTTTACCTGCCGAACCTCGCGCAAATTTCAACAAATGGTATGAAGCAGTTGCTCTCTGTCCCTGTCAGTGGACAAAACTTCGGTTTGTCGGCGATGACCGAGGAAATTTATGCTACTTTTCAAATTGAAAGTATCCGCTCGACCCGCAGCAGTATCCGTTATATCCTCGATGGTTATGCCCCTCGTGATGAACAAGAAGCCCGCATCTATGGTATGAAGCGCGGACTGGAGTTTATCGCGAATCGTCAGAATAGGATCACCGAGGAGAATCTGCATTACCTATATCAGATCAGCACAGGGGATTATCTCCCGGATGAAGATCGATTACTGCCAAACCACTTTTATCGGCATGGCGAGGTTTTTATTGTAGGCGGTGAAGAACCCAGACCGGGACTTCCGGCAGAGCGGCTTCCCGGTGCCATGAAATGTCTTGTCGATTTTGCGAATGCCAATGACGGCATCAATGAGCTGCATAAGGCTGCCATTCTGCACTTTGCCTTTGCGTACTACCACCCCTATTTTGACGGGAATGGACGCACTGCACGGCTATTCCACCTCTGGTATCTTGTTCAGCAGGGCTATCCTGCGGCACTGTTCACGCCGTTTTCCCGATACATCGCTGAAAATAAGGGCGCATATTACAAAGCCTACGAACGCGTGGAGAGAAATGCTCTGATTTCCGGCTATACGGATGTGACTCCCTTTCTGTTCTACTTCTGCAATGAGGTCTATAACCGCCTGCAGGTGGATGCAGTCCCGCCGAAAACTGATCTTGAGGTATATCAAACTGCTCTTGCGGGAGGAAAAATCACAGAAAAAGAACGGCTGCTCTGGGAGTATGTCCTGTCTGCTTATGGTGCAGAGGAGTTTACCACAAAGCAGCTGGAAAAGGATTTCCGAAACGCTGCGTATGCAACCATTCGGACGTTTGTGATGAAATTCCATGAGATGGGGCTGCTTACTGCAAGAAAAGCAGGAAACAGGGTGTTCTATCGTGTCGGTGGTACTTCTGACGGTCGGCCATTATAATGAATCCAAAAGGGGAACGTTATGAAAACGATTCGTGTTGTGGCCGCTGTGATCTGCGACTCCATGCAGGCAAAACGCAAAATCTACGCCACTGCCCGCGGTTATGGCGACTATAAAGGCCAGTGGGAGTTTCCGGGCGGCAAAATCGAGCCGGGCGAAACCCCGCAGCAAGCTCTGAAGCGGGAAATCGAAGAAGAACTGGACACGGAAATTACTGTGGGGGATTTAATTGGTACACTCGAGTACGATTATCCGGCGTTTCATCTTTCCATGGACTGCTTCTGGTGTGAAGTGGTTTCCGGCGATCTTGTTCTGAAAGAAGCGGAAGCTGCACGGTGGCTGACGAAGGAGGAGTTTGATTCCGTTCCGTGGCTCCCGGCGGATCAGACCATTTTGGATGTTATCAGAAGCTCAATGGTAAAGAAAAAGTGACTCACTTGAATTTTGCAGCATAATCTGACCATGGAACCGCACGAATAAAAACAATGCCCTCATAGTTGAGAGGATTCGTAAATCTTCTTGGCTATGAGGGCGTTTCATTCCACGGGGATTTTTATGTTACCGAACAATTGGAGATATCTCAGAGGGGACATCTACTATGCAGACATGGAGCCGCATATCGGCTCGGAACAGGGCGGGAAACGCCCTGTGGTAGTTCTGCAGAACAACATTGGAAACCGTCATTCGCCTACATTGATCGTTGCAACTGTTACCACCCGGACGGAAAAGAAGAAAAACCAGCCCACCCATGTGCTGGTGGATTCCAACCCGGCCTTTGAAGAACCGTCCATGATTCTTCTGGAGCAGATCTTCACGATCGATAAATCCCGCATCGAACGCTTTATGGGCTATGCCAGCAAGGCTGAAATGCTCCGCATTGATATGGCTTTGCTGGTCAGTCTGGCTCTGAATGTTCTGAGCGGAAACCGCAGCGAATAGCGGACAACCAGTAACCCGTAAAAATGAGGTGATAGCGATGTAATCGGAGGTGAGTGAGCCATGCGAAAGAGTGCCCCCATTGAAGTGGTGGTACATTACCCCAAAACGAAAGAGGGATGGGACGAACTCGGAAAACGGGTCGCAACCGCCCACGCCAACTATGTGATCGAAAAAATCGACCGTCTGAACTGCCCCACATGGCAGAAGCTCGAATTGCTGCAGGCGGTGATCAATACTACCAAAGGAACTTACAAACCCAAGGAACACCAAAAGCCCGGCTGGCAGCCGAGCCGATAAACAAAGCCCCACGCTCAACATATGCTTTTCTGCTCTGACCAGAGACGGTCAGATTCAGAGGCAGTGTTGAGCGTGGGGCTTTTTGTGTTACATAAGTTTTTGGAATTTTGCCGACAAAATAAAATTATTGATTGTTGGCGGCCAATATGGTATCCTATGGCATTGCATAACACGCAAAACAGTTCCGCTTTTTGCTGAAAGAGCGTATCGAAACCGTCCTGATGGAGCAGCAGAAAAAGCTTTTTGAAAAGTAAAAGCTCTTGCGTCCCGTGAAAAAAGAAGGTAATATAAATACAGAGCAAGACACAGAACGCAGGGAGGGATGAAAACCATGTTTTACGAGATCATGCACCGGGAAAGCTGTGTGGCACAACTCAGCACGACAGGGGAATGCAGGGTCTGCCTCGAGGATTTCATGCCCTATGATCTGGTTCTGGTGGAATCGGATGATTTTGACGAGCGCATCAATAATGTAACGAACTTTTACTATTGGTGCGCCTCCCGGATGTTGACGTTGGATCGCACCTACGCCAAGGAAATCCTGAACAGTATCGGTGCATCTCAGAGTGTTACGGACAGGGAACGAGCACAGATTGCATTATCCTACCATTGTCTGTCTTTGCTGGATGTGTTCTGGGTGAAAGAAGAAAACGAGAAGATTCGATTCGAGGATATCAACCTTTTTGCACACTCCTTAAGCAATGCGCTTGTGGATATTGCGCTGCGGGGGCACCAAATGACGGTGACAAACGCCCATCTTCTGGCAAATGACCTGTCTACGGGCGGCTTGTACCCCAAGGCGTGGGTGCGCAAAGAGGATGGATTCTATCTTTACAAGGATGGCGGCAGGGATGCGGTGGAACGTGAAGTGCTGGCAAGCAAAATCTGCCGGTGCTTTGACTGCCATCAGGTACTGTATGAGCAGGGGATGTTTGAAAATGAGCCGGTTTCTATCAGCAAAATCATGACATCTCAGCGATACAGTCTTGTGACCTATGCAGCCTATGACGTCTACTGCACGAACCATGATTGGAATACGCTGGATAAGATCTTAGAGCTGGATGCTCCCGGCTACTATATGATGAACATTCTGGATTATCTGGTGGGCAATACCGACCGTCATTGGGAAAATTGGGGTCTGCTGGTAGACAACGAAACCAATCAGCCCATCCGTCTGCATGACCTGATGGACTTCAACCGGGCGTTTCAGCAGTACGACACGCCAGAAGGCGCAAACTGTCTGACCGTGGGAAAACGCCATCTGAGCCAAAAAGATGCTGCAGTGGAAGCGGTGCGGAACATTGGACTGAACCAAGTCTGTCAGGTGGAGCACACCGTATTCTCCGAGCATCCGGCATGGAAAGCAACGTTTGAAGAACGACTGCGTGTTTTACGGAACGCCATGTAAGTCAGAGCGAATATCAGAATAATTGAAACAGAATGATTCCATAACGAAAGCCCGTCTGCGCTGCCACATATCGTGGCTTGCAGACGAGCTTTTTCGTTTGACCGGAGAAAAATTACCATACCTCACATGCGAAGCATAGATGGAAAATCGGAACCAAGGTTTTCCACCAGATGGCAAAAGCACTTCTGACTGATGGTCTTTTGTCCATTTTCCCAGCAGCGGATGCTTGTCCGGCTGACCTTTGCATGGTCGGCAAGCTGCTGACGGCTCCAGCCTTTTGCCTCCCGGTATCTGCGGAGGAAGTCTCCGCCGCCCCGGTGCAGAAACAGGGTGTAGTCGTCCAGAATATCCTCCACCGGGATGCCGTAAAGGGCGGCGAGCTTGTCCGCAAGTTCGGGCGTGAAGCTGCGGTGAAATGCGCCGCTTTCCAGATCCCGATAGAGCCATTCCTCCATGCCCACCATGGCAGCAACCTCTTTTTGCAGCAGGTCAAGACCATAGCGGCACCAACGCAGACGGTCCCATGGGTCCGGGATGTCGGCGTAAGAATGGTACATACGGTAGAACGCCTGCGCCTCTACGGTAGTGCGGGGGCCTGCCAAAGTTACCTGCAAGATGTATAGAGGGGTTAGACCACAACCCTCACATGATACCTTTTGAAGTAGAAAAAGGTGACCGCTTTCCTGAGCCCAGAAAACCCATTTTGACGCATTTGCGCTGCTTTGAAAAATGAGTGGGTTCTCTTTTCCATCTGAAAGTGCGCTGGGGAGAGGATAGCATTTTCAATGCACCGGCTGGCGTAGGTGGAAAAGCGTGCCCGACGGTCAGAGTCGAAAGTATCCACCGCTTTCATCAGGCCGATGGTGCCGATGGAAATAAGGTCGTCCTGATCGCCGGGCAGGGCGTAGTATTTTTTTACGATGTGTGCCACCAGACGCAGATTGTGCCGGATCAGTTTTTCCCGTGCGGCAGGGTCACCGGCACGCAGTGCGGAAAAGGCTTCGGTTTCCTCCCGGGCAGAGAGGGGCCGCGGAAAGCTGCCGCTTTCCAGATGAAGCGCCAGAACCAGAAACTTTGTGGCAAAAAATTGCAGAAGAGATAAAAACATGCCGACCCCTCCCCATAGTATCATAAACGGTTACTGTAATTTATGAAGGAGGGCTTGCCTTTTTTCCGGACTCCGAGGAGAACAACGCTGCTTCGTTGTCCACAAAATGCTGATAAGCGTCCTTGTCTGCAATCAGGTAGACAGGATTCTGCAAAATCGACTTGATGGAAAACCGGGTGAACGAACGCCCGGTTTTTGTTTTGATGCCCTGCCGTCCCAGTTCTTCAATCAGGCTGGAAAAGTCGCTGATGTTGCGGCTGATGCGGTCCAGACGGTAGACCACAATGGCCTTGAATTTCCGTTCCTTGGCCGCAGTCATCATCTTTTTGAAGTCCGGGCGGTTCAGGTTGCCGCCGGAAAAACCCTCGTCCTCAAAGACAACGGCATGTTCCGCAGCGGCATCTCCGCAGTGGGTGCGGATGTATTCGTGGCAGAGGTCGATCTGATTTCCGATGCTCTCGCCCTTGCCGGTGTAGCGGGACTTGCGGGAATAAATTGCAATGGTGTCGGCAGTTTTGGCCATGAGATACTCCTTTCCTGTTGTCCGGTGGCCGTAGATGCGGCTATTGTAGCATGGCAGGCCATCTTTGTAAAGAAAAATAACGATAGTCATACATATTTCATCATACTACGAACGGAGGTGTCAAGGATGTGACAAGGCAGAACAAGCGAAGAAGTCAGGATGTTTGACTATTTCTATGGGCAGTCGGGCGAGATGTTCTCGTATTTCCGGGTGCCCAAAATTTTATTCCGGGACATAAAATTCAAGGACCTGTCCAACGATGCCAAAACGCTGTACGGCATCCTGCTGGACCGCATGGGGCTGTCGGTGAAAAACGGATGGCTGGATGAGCAGGGGAGAGTGTATATCATTTTTCCTGTGCAGGAAGTGATGGATGCACTGGGCTGCGCAGACAACAAGGCAACCAAACTGTTCCGGGAATTGGAAAAGTTTGGTCTGATTGAGCGCAAACGGCGCGGGCTGGGAAAACCCAATCTGATTTACGTCAAAAACTTTACAGACCCACGTTTCCGGAATCGTGAAAAGAACGGTTCCGGTGCCGCGGATTCAGCGCAGCAGGAAACGGCAAAATCACGAGGAAATAAGACTGAGTGGAATAAAACCGAGGGGAGTGAACCTGATCCTTTCTCTTCCGATGCGGAGGACGAACCGGATGAGCGCACACGGCTGGAAGCGTATTTTATGCAGTCGTTGGAGGTGGACTTGCTGCTCCGGGTCTGCCCGGATGAGAAGGACACTATCGATCAAATCGTGAATCTTCTGGTGGATACCTGCTCTTCGAAACGCAGAATGCTGCGGGTGGCAGGGGATGACAAGCCCGCGGAGGTCGTGCGCAGCCGATTCATGAAGCTGAATGCAGACCATATCCGCTTTGTGCTGAAGTGTCTTGCGGAAAGTACCGCACCGGTACGGAATATGAAGCAGTATCTGCTGGCTGCACTCTACAATGCACCCACGACCATGCAGCTTTATTACCAAAACCAAACCAATCATGATTTATCGAACAGGGGGTGATGAAAATGTTGAAAAAAGCAACCACGATTGCCATCGTCAATCAGAAAGGCGGAACCGGCAAAACCACGACCTGCGAAAATCTGGGCGTGGGGCTTGCACGGGAAGGCAAAAAGGTGCTGCTGCTGTCTCTTATACACATCTGACGCTGCCGA
>ENA-OZBH01000239-OZBH01000239.1-human-gut-metagenome-genome-assembly--contig:-NODE-239-length-37828-cov-102.474731_pt1 | contig 37828 bp, 31 predicted proteins | sample MGYA00243978_ERZ653518 | MGnify/ENA primary metagenome ERZ653518 (study PRJEB26926, sample SAMN06164923) | human gut metagenome | biome: ENVO:00009003; feature: ENVO:2100002; material: ENVO:00002003... | reverse complement strand
ATATAAGTTATTGATTTACAGACGATTAAATGTTAATTTAACGCAGTATTGATATATATATCCTCAATTAAAATTATTTGTTTACTAGCAAGCCATCATATCATGATAACCATTACTTTCAAACCATGTGGTTATGGAAGCATAAAGTTGCGTCTTCCGAAACTGCTCCCCACTATACACAAGTCTAAGCGAAGCCTCTATCTTATCATCCGAAACATGAGACTTGGCATGTAAATATGGATGACTCTGTAGCAAAAGACTGAGCATTTCACACAAATCATGTCCTCTAAGCAATTGATAAGTATCTATCTGCCCTGAATGAGAATTTTCAAAATCGGCAAGCATTCTCGATGTTGGTATGAAAGTAGCATCAGGATTCAATCTCGTAATAAACGCCAGACAGCAATCATAGCTCAAAGTAGAATCTACTTTCAACATAGTGGAGAGTTTAAGCGTGCCAAAACTCAATTTAATTTGAGACTGATCATTGTACCATCTGAAATACGATAAAGAACGTATTTTCTCAATAGCCTCTTGCAAAAAATCTTGCACATTCAACTCGATTCGTTCTTTCTTCATGTCTTCATACCGAAGAAACTCTTTCATGATGTTCTCTAAAGCCTCTTCTGATATCATCATAGTTTCCAAGTCATGCTTGTCGGTCATGAATAAGTTCGGATAAGGATAGCTCACATGATTTAATACATCGTAGTCAGCATCCTTTATACCGATAAAGTCACTCTCCAAATGGATCTTATTCAGTCCATCCACTAATTCTACTAGCTTGGCACAGCCATTGGTCGGACATACTATTACTTTTTCCTTTAAGAAAAACTTTTCATAGACCTTGACATCATCTATCCCCTCGACAAGTACAGTGAACTTGCCGATGGTGCGATGTCCAGAAATCAAGATTTTCATCTCATTAATCTCATCCCTGCCGTCTAAAGAATCTAATACACTATTCGCCATGATTATTCATTTCTAAGTCGAAACAGCTGTCTTCTGCTCCTCGTACAATTTGTGGAGAATGGGTAGCTATCAATATCTGTACATTCTTCTTGCAAGATGCAATCTTCTGTACATCCTTGATAAACTCTTTCAACCATACCACATGCATGGATATCTCTGGTTCATCTATCAACAGTATGTCACCATCGTGCACCTCGAATATCATGCGATATAGAAGAATTACCATATTTTGCTCACCGCTTGACAACAAAGAAGGATTAATACTGATACCTTGTTCATTGAATGCCTTCAAGCCATAAGTAGGAGAGAAACTAATTGACTTGTGTAAGAAATGCTTTTCCCTAAGAATGGAAGCGAATAAATTCAAATCATTCAATAGTCCGATATACTTATCTAGCATATCACGCAAATCCAACAGATAGGCTGAAAGTAAACGAGCATTTTTTTCATTATAAGGTCGAATCTTCTCATATGTAATGCCAAACTGCCCAAGAGCATTAATCTTTGTTTGGACATCAATAGCTATTGCTGAATATTCATCCTTGCTGAGAACTTGAGTATCTGCATCTAACAAGCGATCCATCAAATGGTTTTTACTCTCCTGCACATTTGACAGGAACTCTATGCGTTTCTGCTCAAGCATATCTCCCAAGCTCTCAGCCACGACATCTACAGTGTCTATTTCTTTCATTTCGCTAGATGGAAAAGGATAACTATCATCATCTTCAGAAACAAGGTGAATCTGCTTAACACGCTGTGCAGGAATCATAAAAGCTCTGATTGATGACTGAATCATCTCGAATGAAATCGCATTCTGTCTCTTACATAGATATGCCACGATTTCCTTCATCTTCGATTGCATCAAGTCAGGCCAGTTGCTATCTTCAGGCATATAATCGGCCTTGTAAATAACGGTAAAGGCTTTGTAGAAATTATGCCGACCAACGGTTACTGAGCTCAGAAGCTTCTTGTCCCGATACCATGCATAGGTCAAAAGTTTCTCAGGATTGATGTTTTCATCTTGAAGTTCTTTATTGCCAAACATTGCCTGTTCGGAACTATTTGAAAGCATTTTCAAAAGCAAACCATCTTCGAAAGATACTTTTATCTCCTCAAAATCCAGTTTATAAAAGAACCATAGGTTTGACTCAGCGATATTTTTTACAATATTCAATATCGTAGTCTTTCCCATACCGTTATAACCTGTCAATACCAATAAATTTTGGCTTAGCAGATTGGCTATCTTGTAGGTGTAAACACCATATAAGCCCTTGATGTAAATTTCAGAAATTCTCATGATAGTACGTTATAAAGTGAGTCCAAAACAGACTTCAAGTCTTCGTTGACTACAAAATGACCTACCTTCTTGATATTTGAGTCATCTTTTGCACAGACGGCCGAATCGTAATGAGGGTAATCATCACTCTTGCTACGGTTGTTTTCCCAATGCATCGGACGCAGATTATAGATATTACTATCACCGCCCTTCACCTGAGGATATACATGGTCTATCTCCCAGCCAAACGGACTCTGTTTCCCATATTCATTTTTGACAATCCAAGCACCGCAACAATCCTTTCGGAACAACGCTTCATCATATCCTTTTACAATGATGCCCTTGCTCCAAACCTTGTCGATTATACTTTTGTCGAAATTTCCACTCATACTATTAATTGTAATATTCGAATATTTAATGCAAAGGTATATTTTTTATCGAGAATAAACAAATTTTTTGTGATTTATTTACCTAAATCATAAGATAAACTCCCTTTATGTTGCATTTTCACCTTTCTACCACCCCGATTTGCTCCAAGATTCACTTTATCATTGAAGGGCTCCCACAGATTTCACGGATTCTTTTTCGTTGCAGCAACGGGGATTCTCATTTGGTCTCAATGGAAAAACTACGAAGGAGTCGAAGATTCGTGAGATTCGAGAGATCCGTGTTGAAAAATTCAACATTCCTCACTCTGCTCTTAAGGATTCAATCACAAACCTTTCGAAGCTCGCCTTATAGCCACCGTCCATCGGGCAGGGATCGTCGGGATAGGACTTGTGATACTCCTCTTCCATGTTGTCAAGATAGTCCATTATCTGCATCACCTGGTCTTTGGTGCAGTGATGCTTCTTCTGCGAAGAACGAAGCAGGCAGTAGGACTGGGTATGACTGGCATAACCCTCTTAGACATGCTTGACTGAATTCTCATTCATGTGGCCAGCCTCCTTTAAGGTGCGTACCACATTGCTACTGCCGCCGAGAAGGGGTGAACACTTGCCCCAAGCATTCACCTTTTCGGCTCAGGGGTGAACCCTAGTAAAAAGAACTTTGTATATACAGCGCATGCTAGAATTATAAGAGTCTCTATTACAATGGGTTATAGGGTATATTTAACACATTATTAACGCTAAAGGTTGGCATCGGGGTTCACCCTTCACCGACTTCATCGCCAAGTGTTCACCCACACTCTTACTTAGAGAACGACTATCCCCTGCAGGATACCGCCCCGACCTGCACTTCTAGGGGGCGTGGTAAGTAAGGGGAGGGTACTTTCTAAGACTTTCCTTATGTAAAGGTTCGTTTACTATAGGAAAGATATAGTATATATATAGGCTCCCTGAAATATCGATTCCCTACTCACCCTAGTTACCCCATGGGGTAAACAAGATAGTTACGACAGCTAAGTATCATGGTTACGATGGCTAAGTATCATACTTACGTTTCATAACCCTAATAGATATTTCTCTACACGCGAATTACGTACTGTTTTTACTGAACATGAATTTCTTATTGTTTTTTTGAACACGAATTACTTATTGGGTTTACTGAACACGAATTAAACGAATAAGTTGCTTGAGAACGAAAGATTCGTGAGATTCGAGAGATTCGTGTTCAACACTTAACATTCAACATTATAATTACCGTCTATGGATTTACGAAGTTACACCAAGCAGGAGTTAGCCCTGCTCTATTTTCCGGATTCCGACCCGGACGTGGCAAGAGCCCATCTGATGAGATGGATAGTAAGATGCACCCAGCTCTACGAGCAGTTGCAGAAGAGTGGATACAACAAGAGCTGCAAGGAGTTCAATCCCCTGCAAGTATCCTATATTTTCTTCCATTTGGGAGAACCCTGATATTTATCAGTGATAATCGGTGAGTATCGGTGAGCAACAATGAGCATCGGTGAGTTGGGAAAATGAAATGTTGTATCTTTGCATTGTGATTCAGAAAGAGTCTCCCACAGATTTGCACAGATTCTCTTCGTTGCAAGCAACGGTACTCACTAAGGCTCACAGCAAAGACTCCGCGAGGAGTCAAAAATCTGTGAAAATCTGTGAGATCTGTGGGAAAACAAAAACTCCGCGAGGAGAAAATTTCGTGAGATTCGAGAGATTCGTGTTCAAGAATCAGGCACTGCGCAGCGCCCACTCAACATTAACCATTAACACTTAAAAACTTATGTTGCTTTACGTACTAAAACTAAATCAGAACGCCAAGATGCCAGAGGCATACGGCAAGTATTACGCCTATCCAGTCATCACTCAGACGGTAGGTATCGACGGCCTGGCCGAACACATGGCTAGCCACAACACTCCTTTCTCTAAGGGAGCCATCAAGGGCATGATTACCGATATGGTATCGTGCGTCAAGGAACTCACCTTGCAAGGTTTCGCTGTGAAGATTGACGACCTCGCCATCTTCTCCATCGGCATCCGCAACAAGGAGGGAGCCGCCTCAGAGAAGGAGTTCACCATCGCCAAGAACATCGAAGGTTTCCGTCTCCGTGCTCGTGGCACCGGTGAGTTCAGCGCCAAGACCATCAACCTCGGAGCTACGCTGAAGAAGGCCTCTGCTCTGTTAGGTGATGGCACCACCCCGGATACCGACAAGGGAACCACTGGTGGCGAAAACACCGACCAGGGCGATAGCGGAACCACTGGAGAAGGAGGAGGCGACGGCTTAGAGTAGCCCTTCTCGCATCTGAAACAAGAGAAAGCGCATCGGCAGGATGCAGTCCGGAGTAATCCGAGGGCCCCATCAGGAATGAGTTCATCACTCACCATTCAACATTGTCAAATCATCGCCCTGAACGGATACTTGCTCATCCTGCCCGCTTCCTTCTTGGTCCCCCACAGATCTCACAGATTTACACAGATAATTCTTCGTTGCAAGCAACGGTCTTATACTCATCAGGTCTCACTGCAAAAAACTCCGAAGGAGTTAAAAATCTGTGAAAATCTGTGTAATCTGTGGGAGACAATTATTAACCCTTTAAAATCCATAGAATCCAATGAAGAATCAAAGAAAAATCGATTTGATTGTGGTACATTGCAGTGCCACACGTATTAACCAGGACTTCCCAGTAGAAGCCTTAGAAGCCTGCCACAAGGCCCGTGGTTTCCGCTCCATCGGTTACCACTATTACATTACGAAGGATGGCGTGGTCTATCCCTGCCGTCCAGAAAGCGAGGAGGGTGCTCACGCCCGCCACTACAACGCCCATAGCATCGGAATCTGCTACGAGGGTGGGCTCGACGAGAAAGGAAAGCCTGCCGACACTCGCACGCCAGCCCAGAAAGCATCTCTGGAAGACCTCCTCTACAGTCTCGTCCTCGACTATCCCGATGCCGAGATCCTAGGTCATCGCGACCTCCCCTGAGTTCGCAAGAGCTGTCCTTGCTTCGATGTCAAGGAATGGCTGAAAGAAATCGACTTCCATCTCTAGAAAGCCCGGACAGTTCCCAAAAATTCGTGCTATTCGAGTTATTCGTGTTCAAAATCATCCCAGCTTATAAGTCCTAAAAAGCTTATGGGTTGGGATTTTTTCTTTGTTTATTCACATCATTTCTTCAACCCTTGATACACTCCTCCTACTTCATCAGCAATCTGGTCCCAATCATACTTGCTCATGTCGTAATCCACATGCTGCAATGGAGCCTCGATAATCTTTCCGAGCTTTTCAGAAAGTTCATCCACGTTACCACAATGGAAGTAATCATCCTTTGGTAAGCCAACCTCCAGATTTGCTGGAATATCGCTCACTACTACCTTTACCCCATAGCTCATCGCCTCCAACAGGGCAATCGGCAAACCTTCGTGCGAAGATGGAAGACAATAGCAGCAGCAATTCGTCAACAGCGAATGAAGCTTTCTGCCCTTGATAAAACCAGTAAGTACCACACCATTCTCCCTTGCCATCTGCTTCAATCCCAACGAATACTCATCCTCGAAATCCGTATCACCAGCCAGCACCAACTTGTAGCCCAGCTCTATTAACTTTTTATTCTTAACTATTAACTGTCTATACGCTTCCACCAGATGATGCAGGTTCTTCTCAGGCACAAATCTGCACATACCCAGGATATACTTTCCCTTCTCTATCCCCAGTTCCTTGAAATATTCAGGATAGTCGCAGATTTCAGGCTCAGAAACACCATTATATATAAGGTGTACATTCTTCGTCCTTCCATATTTACGGGCAATGAGGTTCTTGATGACGTTCGAGATGACGATGACATCATCGGCAAACATGCAGCCCATACGCTCACCCATCTTCAGGATAGTCTTGGCAGCAAATCCCCACTTGTCCCTGTCATAGTCAGGACCATGATGCGTAAACACCACCTTCATACCCAACAGTTTGGCGTATGGAACCAGCAGCGCAGGACCGATGGCATGGATATGCAATACATCAGCACCCAACTTCTTCGCCTCATTGATGGCACGGAAAGTATGGATGATAGCCTCGAAACTCTTCTTCTTAGGAGAAGGAATCGTTACCAGTTTCACCCCTTTCCATTCATGCAAGTCATCCTTCACATAGTTCGATCTGCGGATCAGCGTCACGTCATACCCACGCTCCACCATTCTAGGGAACAATTCCTCACAATGCGTCTCCACGCCACCCATGATATTCGGGATACCACGAGTACCTGTTACAACTATTTTCATAAAAAACTAGAGATTTTCAAAATAAAAGTATTACCTTTGCAGGCATGAATAAGATTTCAAACTATATCAAAGAAGCCATACAGTACTTCGGTATCATCTTGGTGTCGATGCTCTCCGCACTGTGGCTTCTTATCAATCACAAGAGAATCAAGTGATTACTTTTTCAAGAAGCTTTCATAGAAAGCGCTTAATCTTGGATAATAATTATCCAAACTTAATTTATCATGAGCAAATTTGATTGCCCCTGCACTATAATTCATATAATTTTCAGCTGATAAAGAATTTGCCTTTACAACAACTTCTCTCAACTCTTTGCTATTTCCACTTTCAAACTGATAACCCGTTTCACCTTCCACGACGATTTCCGGAATACCACCTATTCTGGCGCCAATAACAGGAGTACCAGCAGAATAAGCCTCAATTATCGTCATCGGATTGTTCTCATACCATTCAGATGGTACAATCACAAAGTAAGCATTAGCAACCAAGTCTTTTAATTCCTTACCTCGCTTGTATCCCAGGAACTCCACATTCTTCATCCCATAAGTACGAACAAGCTCTTTGAGTCCATCTTCTTTCGGTCCTGTACCGACCACCTTCAGTTTACACTCTGGTAAATCCTTGAAAGCTTCTAGCAACGTTCTAACACCTTTTTCATACGACAATCTTCCAAAATACAGGAAGTATTTCTCTTTAGTCATTGTCTTAGGTGTTTCTGCTATAGAAGTAGAGAAATTATAGAGCGTAATGTTCGGTATATTCTTCACTGTCGGCATATACTTCTCCTGTATATCCCTCGCAAAGTTGCTCACATACAGGAAACCGTCAATATACTTGGCTGGATTGAAGAAGGCATTGCGGAAATACTGCTCTGCGGCCATCACTGCACTCATCACCTTGCTGCCTTTACAACAAGTGTGGGTAAAGCATTTATAGAAGTACTTACCCTTACAATCCTCACAAATACGACCACTACCATCCCTGAAAGTATAGGCAGGACACACGATACGATAGTCATGCACGGTGAATAAGATTGGAATATGATATTTCCTCAGAACCGGAAAGATAGAAGGAGTAATCTGTCCCCACATCAGATGAATATGGGCAATATCAGGACGTTCGTCCTTAATCAACTGTTCCATCTTCTTTGCAGCTTCAAAGTGATAGAAATAGTTAACCATATTCTTCACCTGTTTCAAAGGTCCCTTACGGGTTTCCTTCGACTCAGGGAAATACTTGCTATAAGGCGAAGGATTATTCTCTTCCCACTTCAAGGTAAAGTAAATCACTTGGTGGCCATGCTCCTCCAACAGTTTGCCAGTATTGAAGCAAACCGTTTCCGCACCACCTTTATTATAATTATATACGTCGATTAATAGTACTTTCATTGTCTATAAAGTATTACTGATATGCATAGGCTGTATCTCTTCAAAAGAGCCATCATGGTAACAATACGCTCCAGATAAATCATATCTTTGTCCTATGCTTTGATAAGTTCCTTTCTGAATGATATATTTCTCACCAAGCGAATAGAAGACTAAAGCAAGGTTATTATTTGTAAGATATTGATCCAAATAATCCTTTTTCATGGCCAATCCATTCATTTTGCCGATAGAAAAGTTCCTTGCCACAATTGTATTATCACTTTTAACTCTGATAACACCACGCTCTGCGGTATATAAGTTTAATGCTTCCATTACAAGGTGATTCGGCATACTTACTTCTTTCAAATACATTTCCGTTTCATCCAACCCAATCCATTCTTCCTGTAATTGGGCTTCGTATGAAAGATTGATTTTAAAAGTCGCACCTTTACTAGGGTTTTCCCAATCACCAACTTCACGAAGAGTTCGCTTATAAGTTTCAGCCCAAGGGTATTCGTTCCAAAGATAATCTATGCTACCATTCCTGCGTTCAGGCATCCATCGTCCATAGAAATTCTGCATAGCAGCCCATCTCCAAAAAATCTCAAGTTCCTTATACTCGATAAAAGCAGCATTAGAGAACAAAAAGAAATCCTTTACAGTGCCTTCTTCTGCATCAAGCCTATAACCATCATAGCACGTCAACACTATCCATTCAGAGCCATCAGTATCTTTCACCATTAATCTCGGTTTTGGTATTTGATGTTCTTTCGACATCCATTGCACATTCGTTTCTGACTGTACATCCTCCAGCTCGTCTGCTTGAAACGAAGTGTAAGCCTGCGTATCAGAAGCATTCAAAATAGTAGGATCTATCCTTGAATATTCTCTTGTATGCCATGGATAAGGAGTTGGCTTTATGTCGGTTTCTGTCGGAGAATACAAATAATTACAACCATCAGCAACCTTGAAATGGTCGCTCAATAATGTATCAGCCTTGTACAAAGCCAACCAAAGATATTTTTTTCCAAAACGCTCAGTCAGGTTGTTGTACCTTCCTTCAGAATAAACATTGTCATCCAATTTGCCTAAGTCATCATTCCAGTGGAAATCATGCTTGGCAATATTGGCAACCATCAATATGATATCTGCAAGTAGCAGAGCCTTAACGTGAGTACCTTCTTTTTTCAAAAAAACATCACTGTTTGCACGGCTATTTGTTCCTATAATATACCTTCGGAAATCAGAAAAACCAAAAAGTGTTTCATACATCTTCCAAGAGCCGTTACTTAAACCAAAATAATCCTTAGATATTTCTTCAGCCTTGTCAACAACCAAATCATAAGGATTCTTAGAAACGAAAGGTGGCCTTATAGCACTAAAGTGAGTATTTATTCCATTCAGTTCATCGGCTAAAGCCAAAGTCAACATTGTCCATTGGCGCACCAATATATCTTCAGGCGCTTTATGGTCTTGGTAAAAGAAGTGCAATATCAAATCTGCAATCTTAGCAGCTTCGGTTGAATCACGTTTCCTAAGCAAGTATCCATAGATGGCACATGTGATGACTTGTACAACGTATGGATCATTGCAATCAAAGAATTCGTTTAGTGCGAAAAGAGCCATTTGAGTCTTGTTACAGAATATCTCGACCAACTTTCTCATAACAGCCCCTCTTACATATGGATGAGGAGAGGTACACATCCAACAAAGCAAAATAACAACCTTACTCCATCCTTCATCTGTATCTTCACGTGGAATTATGGCAATGAAGTCTGCAAACCTTTGTGCATCCAACCGATGCGAATACTCCTGATTTACCATTGTTGACCAAACTTTATCTCGATGAGCTATATCTATACTTTTAAGTTTTTGATGGGCAGACATAAAAACGTCTATAGTTATGTCTTTAAGGAAGTCATGTAGTATTTTTACGCTATAGATATTGTTGGTTTGCATCCATTCAAAAATCACTTGATCGTTCTTTCCGTGATGGCACAAACTGGCAAGTATCAAATGATGCATTTTTGTCGCAATCTTCCGTTCAAGCAATTGAGATGTAAGTTCCCATTCAGACAACAAGGCTATAATGAAACGACGATAGCTTGCATACTCCCTATGCGTACCTTTCTCAAGTATAAAATCTACTTTGGCTACATCAGTCATTTTGTTATGCATAAAGATATCTGCCATCAGAAAATCACCCATTTTCTGGTATCCAAACATAAGCCGTTCACCCTGTTGCCCCGTAGATAACATCAAGTTCTCCTTCAATATCCAGTTCAACAGATTGTTCGACCACGTTCTGTTTCTGCATATTTGATCAGCATAATGCCTTGCTTTCTGACGGGAAATATCACGACATTGGTTGTAGTACAGCGAGTAATTGGCAAATTTCATGAGTGCATTTTCTGTCACATTGCGATGAGAATCCTCATCCACACCTTTTGAAACAATGTCATTACGGTATTTGATATATTGATGGAAAAGGTCAGAATAAGTAAAGTCGTCCATCATATATCGCAGATCATGACTTGCAACAATGCAAAACATGGTCAGAAACAGAGGCTCGCTAAATTCCGCAAAATATCTCTTTTGAATATTACCATCAGTATCGTCTATCTGATAATGAGCAAAATACTTTTGTATAGCTTCTTGCGTATTATCTTCAAACCCTCTGAGTTCTATTATGCTGCATGAAATGCTCAAATCGAATTCTTCATCATCACGATAGGTAATCAGTAGTTTGAGTCTGTCATACAGTTTGAGCAAGGTTTCCATTCTCTTCATCGCCACGTTCCAAAAGTTCTCTGTAGCTCCCTCATTCAAGGCATCTATAATGATAAGGGCATTGGAATTCTCTTCCATCATCTTGCCGTTGAGTTTTTGAAGAGCATTCTCACCTATGCCCATCATACTACATAATTGAGATTCAAAATCTTGGTCTTCAGAAAATCTACTGCCAAACAACAGATAAACGTTCATCTCTTTGCAAAGCCTTTCTGCTGTTGCACAAACATAGTGCGTCTTTCCCATTCCAGCTTTGCCTTTGGCTAATACGATTTGGTTCTTTCCCAATCTCCATTTATCTATGAGTGGTTGCAATTTTGGGTATTCATATCGATAAAAATCTTTTATATCAGGTGACCATCTCTCGCTATTTGGATTATTATTTCGCCAAATCCGCAACATCGTAAACAGCATATCATAATCTCCCTTGCGATATTTTACCAGTTCTTTCCCAAAACTTATTATAGCTTTATACTCGATTTCTTTAATAACTTTTTCTTTATATAGTCTATACTGCCTTAGCGCAAACATATTTACTTCTTCGTCAAAGCCTGAGTTGCCAATATGCAGATTTCTATTATATCTCAATGCAGCATATCCAACAGCCTTTTCCACTTGCCTTTGGCTTGTACCTCTACCACAAGGCGAAAAGTCCTCACTTTGCCAATCCTTGGAAACAACCACATTGTGGTTTTCAAATCGGGTAGTAAGGCTTTTGATTGAAGCATATCCCAAACTGCCGCCAAGTTGGTTGACAGTTATTCCTATCACCGAGCCTTTTTCATTGAGCACTGGTGACCCAGAGAATCCTTTATAAGAAGTGAAAGCCAGAGAATCGGTTCTTACGACAGTTGTATCATAGTCTTCCTTTCTGTTACCGAGTCTGTCCTGCACCTCCATGCTAATGATATCGGAACAGTTGCCAAACTCCTTCGGATAACCAACTATGGTAAGCTGTCTGTCCTCATTAAACTCCGCAGCCAGCAACTTTAAGTAATCCTCTTGCTGATAATCCTTGCATCTTAGCAACACAACATCCACATTGACCCCTTCTTCCGCAATATACTCCACATCACAAAGCACCTGTTTATCAGTAGAGATAATGACGGGGACACCATTTACTGCATTTTGCGCAACAATGTGTCGAGCCGTAACCAATGTATCCGGAGCAATAAAGAAAGCTGTTCCTCTTTCATTGTCACATCTTACAGGCACGACAGAAGCATAAATAGCCTTTCGTATATCAATAGGATACTTCATACTCATTTTCATTAGCTGTTATTGAATAATGTAGCTTATCTTTCAAAGATTCGTTACTGGCAAGCGACTTCAATATATCATTTTCTCTATTGTATCTGATTTCCCGATGAGATAAATCTTCAGGAAGTGGAGCAATGATAATACGAGCCAAGGCTTGGTAACTTGGTCTGGCATTTGCACCTCCTGTTACAAAATAACGTTCGCTATCAGCAACATTTACCAATTCTTTAGATGTACTATGCGCACTTCCATGATGCGATATTTTGATGGCATCAAACAATACAGGCTTTGGGGTATCATTATAAACATCCCCTATTTTTTTCACTACCTGGTTAGGATTAGCATCACCCATAAACAAGATTCTATGTCCTTCATGCTCCCATATAAATGCAATGGAGGCTTCATTTTCCGGAGATAAATCCTTCATTTTTTCAGCCGCATAAAACTTCAAGGCATTCTCATCAAGAACTTTAGATGATACAGGCTCCTCATCAAACCCTTCGTTATCTTCTTGCTCCATTATACGCATCAATGATTCGTATATGGTTTCTTCCTTATCATAATCAAGTTTTTTGGGCTTATATAAGGTTTTCCAAAATAGTAATCGGTATTTCTTATCCAAGTCGTCCAAAGCTTTCTTGGATGGAGAAAGGAAGATAAACCTTCCCATATCATTTTCCAAATCAATTGCCAAAGAATTTTCAGTGATATACTCTCTTCTCCATGCCCTTTTCCTATTTTCGTTTTCTAATATCAATTCTGCAAGAGACATAGAAGTTTCAGCATTGATTTTATCCTCCAACATATCTATAACAATAGGAAGATGATGGTACACATTCTTCATGTTCTCTACCATCCGTTCGTCCCATTCCTGCAAATCATCAGATGTCCTCTGATAGCAATTGTAAAATATATGGTTGATGGTAAGGTCCGGTTTGGAAGACAACATTTCTATCAATCCTTTGATATGGTCATTATCAATATGTGTAACTATCAGATAATCAATATGACCATGAAATTCATTTTTGATATAGTCATTAACCTCTGGTTTATAATGACCACAATCCACCATAATATGCAGCTCCTTGTCGCCATTCTTCAGCAACAAGGTGATGCAATCACCGGCACCTACCGGAAAAGTATGGAATTTTACTTGCATAAGATTCTTTCATTAAAATGGAAGGCAACGCCTTGGTCGTCAAATGAAATAACAGTGGATAATAAGCCACATTTATCTCTTTGCCAATAACCAACCACAACCCTTCAACATTGCAAGTATCCGCTCAATTCCGTATTGCATATCTCAAAAGATGTTGTAACTTTGCACGGCGGCATCAGTTTTCTAATTTTGAGACAAGAATACGAAGTTTAGCCCTCCATCAGCACAAGCTAATGGAGGTTATACCTTAATTTGACAAAACTTTAAATTCATTTTTCTTGCCGCAACCATTCAATCGCTTAGCAGGAATTGTAAACCACCAATACAGCGTCTCCACTATTTATCAGCGGGATAGCCGTACTAGTATTATTGAATAAAGTTTTGATTTTCTAAAATTTAACGTAAGAATACTCACAAAAGACCATTTACGAATCTTAAACCAATTATCAAAAAAGAAATCTATACAATTTATCCATACATAAATATAAAACAAAGCCAACCTTATGCTTAAACTTCTGGCTATACCACACATCTGCCCAAAAACTTTGAGGAGCATATTTTTTAAAAGCATTATCTGTATTAATAAAAAACTCCTTATTCTTATTTAGTATAGCCTCTTTCATCATATTGCGTCTAATGTCCGATCGAGCAATAGCAATATCTTTTAAAGATATGACATATTTATTTTCTTTTGCATAATCTATTATGTGATTCAAAGCTATGAGAGCATCTGGGCGAACAGATAAAACCAAACGCCTTGTTACGCTATTATCATTCACACGGTAACCATAAAGTTCCTTGTCTATATAGGTGAAAGATTCAGCCTTAACCAAAAGCTTAAACAAAACCATCCAATCTTCTCCCATACGTATGCCGTTTTGAAAACGAATATTATTATTTAAAAACAACTCCCTTTTATAGAAAGCCCCACACACGCCCAACATTGCAAATCTACGAACAACAAGTTGGATATATTCATCTTTATCTTTACTATATTTTTTTTCAAAAGATGATTGAGGCAAAGTATCACTGAAGACATAAGCACCAAATCGTACAATATCATGTTCTGCAACCTCTTGATCTGACAATATCATAAAAGCATCATCTTTAAGCACATCATCACCATCAACAAAACAAATCCAATCGCCATCAGAAACATCAATTCCTTTATTTCGGGCTTCACTCACACCTGCGTTGGACTGATGAATCACTATCACAACAGAATTTTCATGAGCTAATGTATCACAAATCTTTCCTGAATTATCACTACTTCCATCATCCACAAGAACAACTTGCAATTCATAGGAATTTGGTAATTTCTGATTAAGAATACTATTCACGCATTTCTCTATCCATTCCGCACAGTTATATATCGGAATAATTACTGAAATTTTATGTTTATTCATAACAATCGAGGTATTATTTTATAGTTAAACAATTGCATTAGTCGAGTATTCAAGATACACTTTGGCAAATGAAGGTCAAGGAAGATCGCTATTTTACCAACGATACCACACATAGAACTTAAACTGTAGAACAATGGTAAATAAGCCATACTATCGGATAATGATATTTTTCGGAAATCAGCAATTAACAATTTGTAAATCACAGCCAATTGTTCTTTTTTGCAAAAGTCATCTATATTATTCATAAAGTCGAAGGCTGAAATTAAGCGAGACTTGATATTTCGTTCATTTGGAGCCTGAGTGATGCTGCCAGGTCGAATATTATAGAGATAAGTATCTTGCTTGCAAATGGCATACGCTGTAACATGTTTAGCGGCGAAGAAATTCCAATAATCATCCTCATGAAGCAAACCTTCCTTGAAAAAAAGATTATGTTTCAACAACCAATCACGCTTTATCAGCTTATTCCATGCCGTCGGTGGGTAATGAGCCATCAGCATTTCACGTTTGATGTATCTTTTATCTTCAGTATATTCTTTTAATTTCGTTGATTTTAAACTCAAATATTCAAAACCTTTTGTGGTAGCCTCAGCACCTGCTTGCACAATTTGAGCCTTAGGAAACTTTTGAGCCGTTTCTGCAAGTACCTTAATGCAATCTGGAGTTATATAGTCATCACTATCCAAAAAATAAAGGTAATCACCCTTAGCTTCTAGAATACCAGTATTACGAGCCGCAGAAAGTCCTCCATTCTCTTCTCGATTGATGATTCTGAACTTGATGTTTCCCCTATGTTCATCTATTAATTTCTGAGCAATATTAATGCTCTCGTCTTTAGTACAATCATTTACAAGAATACATTCTATACCTTTTGTATATGATTGTGAGACTACTGACAAAAGGCATTTCTGAATATATTGTTCCACTTGATAAACAGGGATAATTATGGTACAAAAGAAATTGTTTCTCATATTCTATACTTTTTGAATTGATGATACTTTATAATAAAAGCCGACGCTATCATATAATATGCAAACGAACAATATATGTTTGTTAGGAATACGCTCAATATATAAGAGCCATTAAATACATACATGTCTAAAGCTTCACTTCTATTTGCAATCATTCTTCGAGACCACTTATAAAAGAAGATTATCCAAACCAATAATCCCAAATATCCAGAATTTGCTATAGCCCACAAATACAAAGACTCAAAAAATAAAGCATCAGTATTTCCCCCATATCTTTCTATATGTTTTGCAGTATATCCATAACCAAGTCCAAATATCTCATTATTTTCTATTAGTTTATTTACATATTTAGCTTGCGTCATTCTCATTTCGCGATTAGAACCTTTAATTTCATTTTTAGCAGCTAAATTATCATCCCAAAAGAAAATTGAAGGTTCTATATTAGCATGGTAATATTTCTGTAAAGTTGGTGTACTGCTGATCACAACAGCAGAAAATCCCAAAACTCCTAAAGAGTATATTATATTTCTCTTCGTAAAGAAACCGACCTTAAATAAATAATATGCAACAACAACTAACAATGGAAGGATTGCAGAACGCTTAGTTGACATAAAACAGTTAAAAATAGCCAGTACAATATAGACTTTTCTTAAATGCATGTCTTTCATGCCTTTAAAGAATAATCCAAAACCAGCAAGAATTAAACAAATTTGTCCCCAAGGAATAGGACCCTCAGATTGATTGCCCGTTGCGGTAGAAGTAAAAGCTCCCCTAACAGACCCCGTACCATCTCCTATAAACATATCTTTTGAATAATCGAAAGCAAGAGCAAAAGATAACACTAAAGGATTCTCCTTTATAAAATATGTTATAATACCCCAAATGCCTATTACAATAAAACTAATTAATAAAGTTTTTATACAAAGCTGTAACTTTGCTTCAGAAGTAACGATAATTATAAACAAACAATAAGGGGCTATTTCAGTTAAAGCAAATTGAAACAATTGCTTATATTGAAAAGCATAATCCACATTACCAAAAAGACCTATAAGAAACAAAGGTAAGACTAACGTCAATAATGGAAACAAAGCTATCTTAACATTCTTTTTTGAAAAGTCACACTGCTTATTATTTTTCTTAATTAAAACAAAAAATAACAAGCATAACAACATAAATGAATAAATACTTATGCTTCCAACTCTTGTTGTTGTCGGCAAAACCATTTTTACGGCAAGATAAAATGCGAACGCCTGTGCTAATGATTTTTGACAAAAATAAAGGAATACTAGTATTACTAAAATAACAAAAAGTTTAATTATCAATATCATAGTTTTATTTTATTGGTTGGACAACTTATTGAAAATAGAACTCATTTCTTAACTTTCCAATGCCATTAAGCGATAAAAACTCAGAATCACGCCCTGCAACAATATAACCTTTAGACCCAAGTCTTCGATTATTTACTATCATATAGCAAGCTTTCTTTGCTCTTGTTATTCCTACATAATGCAAATCCAAATCTTGTTGCCATGAAGGGTAATAACAATTATTAAAGTCACCATTTATTATATTCTTACTCGGTATCACCCATTCATGCAAATTCAGATGAAAAACCAAATCAAACTCCAAACCTTTCGACTTGTGGAGCGTCATTAAGTTCACTTCGTTATCATTGAGCGGTCTATATGATTCTAAAGATTTTTTATCCCCTATAACCTTTCTTAATATTGCAGATGATACATCGTTTGATGCATTGGGCAAAATAATATCAGCCAATTCGGTACAATATCCAACAAATAGTTCAACATCATCAGGAAGGCTAAGAGAACGCAATTGAACCTTTAATTGCAGAACTCTTTTGTGGTCATATCGAGTAAGCATCTCTATATCCACAAAATCCTCCAATGTTTCCAAGAAAGTCATGTTACTATCATAATAAAATCTCAATAAGGCTGCATAGAATGACGAACACACATTCGAATCGTTATCCAATCCCGTTGTATTGTACATTCTATAAGGCAGAGACAGATGAGAAGCTATCAAATCCAAATATTTATTGGTTTTTGCTAGTACTGCCACATCACTAAGTTTCTCAACATGATATCGTTTACAACAATCCTTGATGTTAGAAGACAAAAATTTGGAGACAGCACTCTCTTCACCTTCAATTCTTACAAGATGGACATCTATTTGTGAGGCAGGAAGTAAAGTAGAATCAGCATCCATCAATCTATTCGAATAATTAATAATGGAAGGAGAGCATCTGAAATTTTTATCCAAAGGGAAATAATGAAAATCACCTCTTTCTACCAAAGCTTGTAGGTATTTACTATCCTTCTTGTCATAGCCAAATATTGACTGTTTCGCATCTCCAACAGCTATGCCTACAAGCCCAAGGCTCACCAATTCATCAAACAAAATGCTGGTGTAAATATCAGCATCTTGGTATTCATCGATAAAGATGTAACGGTATCTTGCTTTCAGATAATTGCGACAAGCAGTACTTTCCTTTATAATCTTACAAGCCAAGAGCTCCAAAGCTTCAACTAGAACAAATCCTTCTTCATAATAAAGTTCCCACAACTGTGCCCATTCTTCTTCAGCTATGGAGTATATATCACGTTTCTCTTTTATCCATAAAAATAACTCTTGATTATCTTTATCGCAATCATTCAATGATTTAATAGATATTTCTATTTTTTTACTACCCCATATATGAGATAAGAAAGGATAAATCACCTCGGAAAAGCAGAATCCATCTATGGTACCAAAGAAAGAACTTCTGCTAAATGGAATATTTGCAAAGACTCTATCCTTTAGGTTCTTGGCAGCCTTACGAGTATAGGATATAGCTATTACACCTTGATAATCTCGCAATTCATCTCCAAGGAGAATCCTGCGGATCTTTTGAGAGATGACAAAAGTCTTTCCACTTCCCGGTGCTGCCAAAACAACACAATTACCATCTTGCTCAACGATGATTCTTTGGGCATCAGTAAGTTCCATATTTATCTTCTATATAATTCTTTGCAGATAATAGCGGCTTTGCGATATAATCATCAGCCAAAGCCTCCAAACGTTCCTTATGATTCTTGAGGAAGTCATATATGTTAATTGCTTTATGAGACTTCATCTTTTTGATAAGACTACTATCAGAAAGCAAATCTCCATAATATTCCTTCAAGGCATCTTTTAACGGACCATTACACAAATCCGTTTCAAAATCAACATCTGCTATGAAAATATCATAATTAGCAAGTACATCACGAAGTTTATCAGCAGCTTCTAGCACTTTAGATGGTATTGAATTCTTATCTGCAAAGCCATGTATCTTACAAGAATAAGCATCAATTACTTTTTCGTCAGTTTCTTCCAAATCACAACTCTGCTTAGCCAATTCTAGTCCTCGCTCTATGCCCGCAAATCTATAAGCATCTTGATGCTGAATCTTGAAGATATCATTGTCTGTCCTTGCTACCCAGTATATACCTAATGCTCCTAAGATTTTCGCATAAGTATTAAACCCAACACCTTCCACGCTAAGTATAGAGATATTCAATCTGTCTAAATCAATACCAATCTGCTTGGCTAGCGTCTTATAGAAAATGAGTTCAGATTGTCCCTCTACCAAGATTACACAATCTGCAAAAAACGCCTCAGCAGGTATTACACTCATTCTATACCCGAATCCATCAAACCCTTCCTCTATAACAGAAGAGCAACCATCAGAAGCAACCTTCGTCTCTTGGTCATCCTTATAGAGTCTCATAATAGAATTTGGAGAGAACTCACATACTATATAAGGCGAATGGCTTGTCAGAATAACCTGACCTTTAAGAACTTGACACAGGTAACGAGCCAATTCTCGCTGCTGATGTGGATGCAGGTAAGCCTCTGGCTCTTCCACACATAATATGGATACCTCATTAGAGTATTCACTTATTCGGTTTTGTGAAGCCCATAAAGATAGATAGATTTGATTGAGTCTTCCTTCACCACCTATCAACAATTTCTTGTCCCCATGCTTTGATGTGATGGAAATCTTATTGATAACGGAATCTGTATCAGTAGATGCAGTATCAAATACTACTTTCTGTTCTTGATTGTGTATTGCAAGTTTATTTAGCTCTTCATTTATTTGCTCTGTAGCATTCTTTACGTATGAAAGTTCTGGTATCTGCGAATCTACCTCTTTCAACTTATCTGAAATTTGCTTGTATAGGGCATCGTCCATATCTATAGTTTCAGCACTACGATCCTCTTTTGCTTGCTGAAGGAGAATATTCTTGGTTTTGTTGATGTACCCCCAAAAATCTCTCTTGCTATTGATATACTTTATGTTCAATACCTTGCGGTAATAAGGAATGGCATATTCATGCAAGTCTTCATCTGCATCACTTTTACCACAGAAAAATTTATAATCTTCTCCCTTAGTTGCAAGATACTTAATTACAAGTTTTCCATCTCCACTAATGTCACCTTTCATTTTAGATAAGATGCAATCTTCTTTAATATCATCGAAGAAAGCTGTGATTATCACTTCATTCGTTTCTTCATAGGCATAAAAATCGGACTCCTTTAATTCCAGATCTAAATCAGAAAAGCCTCGGTCCAGCAAAATACGAAGTGCATAAAGAAGATTGGTCTTGCCAACATCATTAGCTCCAATAATCAAACTCTGATTATTAAAATTTATAGTAGCTTCCTTAAAATTTCGGAAACCCTTAATATATAATGTTTTCAGTCTCATAAGAGATTACTATTGATATTATTCTCACCCAAAATATCTTCTATTACTTTGCAGAAATTACTAAAATAGATTTCTCGAGTGAACAGAGTTGCACGTTCTAAAGCCTTTTCAGACATTTGTTTGCAAAGGTCCTTATTCTCATAGAGACGAACAATATTAGAACGCAAATTCTCTATCACATGATCATCGAAAGGAATGAAAATAGTCGTTTCATCGGTAAACAACTCAGGATTTCCTCCGACCTTGGTCGCTATTGTAGGCAATCCACAATGCATCATCTCTAATGTAACGAGGGCACAGGCCTCGTTCCATAGGGACGGTACTGTCCCTATGGAACTAAGCTGATAGTACTTATACAAATCAGCATTATCTATAAAGCCTGTGTAAACTATTCGGTCAGTATTTTCCAATGACACTTTTTGAACTTTCTTGGAATAATCATTCAAGTTTCCATTACCAAAATCCGAAGAACCAATGACCAATAGCTTTATTTTTGGATTATCTATCTTGAGGATAGCTTGCATCAGCTCCAACACACCCTTTACAGGAATAATTCGACCACAAAACACGACAACAAAATCATCATCAGCAAAACCCAATTGATGTCGTAATGCATGCTTTTCTTCTATAGGGAATGGCTTTCTAAATCTATTAGCATCTACACCATTTAATAACACATGAGTTTTATCTTCATGTATTGCCTTCGAAGTTGACAGATATGCCTTTCTTACGAAATCACTTACTCCTATCAGATGCCCAAAAGCATTATCACATTGCGCATCAGCAAACAATTCGCAATGAAGATGCAAGCAAACTTTATCCTTACCTAACAATGGGGAAATACGATACATCAGTTCCATATCACACCCCTCAGCAATAACCAAGTCAAACTTTTTCCCTTCTTTTTTCATATACTGTAGTACCTGGAACTCGTAAGTATGAAACTGTGGGAAAGGCTTTCCTGTTAATCTTCTCATCAGTCCACGAGCTTTCCAAGCTAGTTTATAATACAGCCCGCCCCATTGAACATAGTTTTCAAAATGAGTGTGGCGATAAGGCTGTTGAGTAGCCATTCCAGACTGGTCTTTCTTCGTGATAACAGTCAGTTCAAAGTGAGGATTCTTTTCATTATCCTCACATAGTTGCTGAATCAACTGTTCTATGGCTCCACCTTTTACTGCAGGTACAGGAAGTACACCTGATGTTATAAAACAAATATTCTTCATAAAGCACAAATTACATTATTCCAAGCCAATCAACTTTCTTGCTGCTCTTCTTATTTTTTCAACTACAAAGGATACGTCCACTAGGATTTTTCGTTTATAGTTACCATATCTTCGATTTTTTTTGCGCCAATAATAAACATATCGAATAGGGAAATATTTATTTATTAGTAAGCCTCCGAAAGAAGTATATATAGTTGGATTATATGACTTCCAAAGTTTTTCTATTTTAAGAAGCAAGTCTAGATTAAAAGTTTTATTTATCAACAATTCTGCTCTATAAATAGCATCCATTTGACCTTTAACCACTCGATTAAAATATTCGCGCTTGAGTGGATGAAGATTCTGGTTACTAATAAGATACTCCAACATTCTTACAACTATTATCTCAACTTGCGAAATTCTACCATAATACGTTTTCATTTCCATAGTCTGCCCCGCATGCCCAGTCATATACTGATAAATATCCAAGTCGAAATAGCACAAAGTCTTTACTTTTTCCATTGGATAGAAAATCCATTCCTGGTCTGTATATGAGATTCCTTCAGTCTGTTTATAATCTATATTATCAAATATTTGGCTCTTATAAGCTATATTATCCATTGTAAAATAGCTAGGCAATTCTTTTTCAACACAAACTATCTGCCCATCTTTATACTTACGGAAACGTATTGTTTCTTTCTTTATGTCGTTTACATAGACAGAATGACATGATAGTATTGCATCTGCATCTATCTCATTCAGTCTACGTATAAAGAGCTTTAAGTTCGCAGTATCATAATAGTCATCAGCATCCAATATCTTGATATATTTACCGGTAGCCTCCTTCAATCCACGATTCACACAGGAGCCATAGTTGCCATTTTCCTTATCTATCACTCGGTAAATACCAGGGTATTTATCTTGATACTCATGTGCAATAGCAGAGGAATTATCCTTGCTACCATCATTCACAACCAGAACTTCCAGTTGCTGCATCTGTTCCTCAGGTACAATTAAAGAATCAAGACATCTACGAAGATAGTCTTGCATATTGTACGTAGGAATTACTATCGTTAATATCTTTTCCATCTAAGTTATTGTTTTTTATTTCAAAAAAGCAGGCTTCATGCCAACAGCCGAAAAGTAGCTAATAAAATAAGCTGAGGGCAATCAGCCTGCTGTATTTCTAATTTATTTTTCCAAATTACCACTCAAACGCAATCATTCCTTGCCCCCTTCCAGTGCCAAGTCTGCCCATTGCTCGTGATTATGTTTTATTTCCTCCATATTACTCACAGAAAGATTTAACTGCTCAACATAATCTTCCATACATTTCACAGCAGTTTCCTTTATAGCATCAAGTATCGTACCTTGAATCTTTCCATGTATCAATCATTTGGTTTGTTTTGCATAAATATAAGCATCAAGATATGCAAAGCATAAATCTTTAGCTTCTACCATATTCATATCAACTACTTTGCTCTATTTTCGTTTCCAACCTTTCTAATTCTTTCTTTATTGGATACGGAATACCCAAAGCCCAATCAATTGTGCCATCAGTTCTCACACAGAAAAGTACATGATCTTCTGCATCTACCATAGCATACAAATATTCTGGAGAATCTATAATACGAAAGCCCAATTCGTCTATTCGCTTATGAACATCAGAAATTTCCCTCTTTGCATTTCTTCCTGATATAAAAGACTGAACAGCTAGACTAAATCCTATTACAACTTGAGAAATAACAAGAAGCCATTTGGACTCGCAAAAGCAAGATAATACAGAAGGACCTATAGCCAAAACAGCTAATACCAAACCTGTATATTTCATACAAAACACCTTTGATAACCAAGTCATAGGTAGCAAAAAGAAATCAGTTGTTTTCCTCATAAAGCTATCATTTTTAAAGTTTTCAAATAAAAATTCTTGTTTTCACTTTATCTATTTCATATTTCTCCTCTCTCACCACATTCACCTCTTCCCTTCGCAATATCAATGAACATAATTGGGGAGTTATAGTCTATCCCGGAGACGGCGTTATCAAAGTCATTGACCGTATAGCCTATCCACTCTTTGCTATCCTCCAGATTCCGCATTCTAATATGGGAATAGGTTTACACGAAACGATGATAGAAGAAATTTGCGGTATCAGAATCTCTCCATCACCTTCTCAATAATAGGTGCCATATCATAATACTTATATTCCGCAAGGCGACCACCGAAGATAACATTCACTTCCTTATCTGCTAGTTCCTTATACTTGGAATATAGTTCAGAATTCTGCATGTCATTCACAGGATAGTATGGCTCCATGCCATCCTTCCACTCTGTGGAATACTCTTTTGAAATTACGGTTTTTGGAGTTTCATAAACCTCTTGACCAAACAACTCAAAATGCTTATGCTCAATAACACGAGTGTAAGGAATATCACGCTCGGTATAGTTTACAACAGCATTACCCTGATAGTTAGGTTTATCTATAACCTCAGTCTCGAAACGAACAGTACGATAGTTCAGTTTGCCAAACTGATAATTATAGAATTCATCTATCTTGCCAGTGAACACTATCTTGTCAGCGATACCCTCCCAATAAGAGCGGTTATCAAAGAAATCAACATTCGTCTTTGTCTCTACTCCTTCAAGCAAGCCATCAATGAGTTTGTTATAACCACCAACAGGGATACCCTGGTACTTATCATTGAAGTAGTTATTATCGAAGATAAGACGAACTGGCAAGCGCTTGATAATGAAAGCAGGAAGTTCTGTACATTTTCTTCCCCACTGCTTCTCTGTATACCCCTTGATAAGCTTTTCATAAATATCTTTTCCTATCAATACCTGGGCTTGCTCCTCCAAGTTACGGGGTTCTGTTACGCCATCAGCTTTCATACGAGCAACAGCTTCCGCTTTCTGCTCATCAATCTTTGTCTGCGCTTCTTCAGGTGTGGTTACGCCCCACATCTGATAGAAGGTATTCATATTGAAAGGCAGATTATAGAGTTTGCCTTTATAGTTAGCCACTGGTGAATTGGTATATCGGTTGAACTCAACGATAGAGTTTACAAAGTCCCACACCTTCTTATTGGAGGTATGGAAGATGTGAGCGCCATACTTATGCACGTTGATACCTTCGATGTTCTCACAATAGATGTTACCACCTAAATGAGAACGCTTATCTATCACCAAGCACCTCTTACCTTGCTTGTGAGCAAAATGAGCAAATGAGGCTCCGAACAAACCGGAGCCAACGATTAGATAGTCGTATTTTTGATTCATCATAATTTAAATTCTTTTTTTATACTATTCACTACTATATCTTCAAAACGTTTTGCCGAAAAATATTTTTCTCCTACCTCATATGCGTTTTTAGCAATATTATCGGCAAGTTTGGCATTCTGTAATAATTTAATAACTTGATTAGCAAATTCGTCATCATCTTTGGCTAATAAATATTCTTTGTCAGGATGACACATCGTCTCAAAGCCTCTTACCCCCATTGGAGTTGAAACCATTGGACGATTCATCATCATACCTTCAACAAATTTAACACTTGTTCCTGCGCCCTGATAGACAGGAACAATTATTACACGACAATTTGTATATTCGTTTGATATATCATCTACAAATCCCAAGGCATTTACCCCTTTACAAGAATTCAAATATTTATTTAAGTCTTCATCTTTAGTTTTTCCGACAATATGAAGTTCTACATCAGGAAGTATTTCCTGTATCTTAGGAAGAACCTTGTCAACAAAATGTAATGCCCCATATTTATTGGGAGCAAAATCCAACCATCCAACAAGCAACAAGCGATTAGGCGAATTAGAGGAAATCTCAGGATTCTGCCTATCGAGTGCAGTTACATTATGTAGAAATATCGATTTCTTTGATGTTGGCTCCCAAAAGTTAGAATAGAAAGAAACTCTTATTTTTTTCAAAAACGTCTTTGACATCCAACCAATTGCATGTGCTTTATACAAATACATATATTTGCTTATGGTATGCTTAAACTTAAAAGTTTTTAAATCACGGAGTGTAGAACTAACCAAATTATCATCCACATCTACTACTAACCGTGCTGGATACTTATCTAACCCGCATCGAATAGCGTCACCAATATATCGACACGCAATAATATCGTATTTTTTAAGTGCGATCTGTTTATCAACAACTTCCTCACATTGTTTATCCAAAACATAATAAGCATTTGGATTACAAGGCTGAGTTATCAAGCGCAGATATCCTTTAATCCTCTCAATTTTTGTATCAACATATTTTTGGGGTATTGATTGATTATAAACAACCTCACAATTATTTATATTTGACGTAATTGAATCCTCTCCAAAAGAGATAACATCAACATGTCCTATTTTTGCTAGAGACTTAACAAACATCGTTGATCGATTAGCGGCGCCACAATCTATACCACCAAACACTCGAAATGTACATGTCACAAATAGTATATTCATTTTCTTCCTATTTTATTTTTAACAATTAGTTTTACTTTTTCCTTCTCATTTTGTGCTAATCCCACAAAATAGACAACGCTAGAAGTTGATATTGCAATTAATACCAAATATGTTAATAGCTGAATATAATTATCTGGCTGTATAGGCCAGACAATTATGAGGGAAGCAGGTACTATTAATGCTGTAAACAAGACCTTCACAGAAGGCAAAAGTAATCTACGAACATAGAGGATTTTCTTCATCTTAATTCGTGGGCAAACAATAAAGATTCTTTCTGCTTGAACAATAATAAAGACTATAAGTTGCACCACAAAAACAGACTCGGCAGGATACCCCAACTTTAATGCAAGATAAGCCAATGGAACTATCAATAATAAAGTGGTAGCTTCCCAAATCTGAAAGACCTTGATGTCTCCTGTTGCGTGTATTGAGGTATTCATTGGATTACGGAATATATCAATGACCGAACAACATAAAATCAAGCGAACAAAATTGGCAGTATGCTCTGGAACTATCTTCAACCACAATCTCAAAATTTCATCGATTTCAACAAATATTGGCAAAGAAAGCACCAGCATCAAGTAAAAGGAAAACTTGGAACTCATAATAATCAAGTTGTGCATCTTATCATATTCTTCCACAGAATATGTTTTGGTTATCTGAGGATCAACTGCTACTTGGAAATTGTTACAAAAATCGATGATTTTTTGCTGTACGGTAAAAGCAATACCACGAGCAGCATTCACTGCGGTTCCACAGAACATATTCATCAAGACGTTCAAACCCTGCGTATATCCAACCCATGCAATGTTTCCATTTAATGTCCAACCAGCAAACTTAGTCATTTCCTTTGTCGTTTTTTTATCCCAAATAAAATGATAAGAAGTTTCTGTAAACTTATGTTTACAATACTTACCATAAATAATGCGAATAAGAATCTGAACAAGCATCAAGATAACGGCATACAAAATCAACCTATCGCCACAATAGAATGGTAGGAATAAGGCCAAGCCCAACGTAACGACTTGCTGCAACATAGTAATAAAAGCAAATGCTCCCATTTTTTCATGTGCTATAATACATGCATTATAAGGTACACTCACTATATTCACAATACATGTCAATATAGAAAACTGCAATACCCAAAAGGCAGCATTCATTCTTGTTGGGTCTATAACCATCTTATTGTACAGAAACCATAAGCCTAATGAATTTAAAAGTAAGAATGTCAGTATCGCAATAACTATGTGAATATTCATAGAGGTGCAAAACACTGTATTCAACTTATGCAAATTACCCTTTCCTTCCTCAAATGTTATAAAACGCATCGTGGCATTCGACATTGTTGTATTAACAAAGTTCAACATACCAACAACGCTTCCCACAACATTATAAATACCAAAATCATTTACACCTAAAGCGTTTAGAATAACTCGCGATGTATATAAGCCTATCACCATTTGTACTATCATACGAATGTATAAGGCTATGGTATTTTTTGCAATTCTTTTATTACTAGAGATTCTATTCTCCTGAGCCATTTTATTTTGATTTTTTCCCTATAATAAAGGGTATGTAATTAGTTACTACTATTGTTATTAATACCGAAAAAACTAAAGTGAGACATATTTGTAGAGTCATTACAATAAAATGATTGTCTATAAAAGACAAGACGCACTCATCTAACACCACTTTAATTAGTTGATGAACCAACATCAAACATAAACTATTCTGTCCGAACCAAATGAGAATTTGTTTTAGTTCATACTTGCCCCCCCATAAGTTAAACCTTTAGAAAGACAAAGACAAGAAAAAATTCCTGCAAATGCAGCTATTTCAGCAATAATGAAGGGACTTATATGGCCAGAAGCTAATTCCATACTTACATGCCCATATCTCACAATCACTACATTTAGAAAAGCTAGCAATAGACACCATCCCCATAAATGGCTTTTGAAATTTCGAACAATCGTCTTTATCGAATAACCGATAAGATAGAAAAATGCCGCAATAGGAATAGAAGCAATACTATATACTAAGTCTACAGAAAAATGAGATAACAAATGAGACAAAAACAATAGTGCCAATAGGAAGATAACATAACTTACCTTGCTCATAATTTTATTACATATCAACCAGGCAACCAATTCTGTAAAATACAATACTGGCAAGAACCATAGTGCAAAAGGAAAATGTTTACTCCAATCCCACCATTCTACATTTAAGCCCAGGCCATCTACAAGCAATGTGCTTATAATAGAAAAGTATATAGTAGGCAATATTATTTGCCTAAACCTTTTAACTGCCAATGTGGAAAATGTATACTTATTAGAAAAACATACTCCTGAAATGAAGAAGAACAAAGGCATATGAAAGGAATATATAAGCGAATGCGCTCTACCGATTCTTCCAAGTTGACAATGCCCTAATATTACAAGAAGTATTCCTATACCCTTTGCTACGTCTAAATAATCTAAACGTTTGTTATTATCTGTTGTTTGACTTGACATAATTTATTTTCCAAATTCTTTAATTCTCTGTTCTTCCTTCAATGAACAGACAAGCAGTTGTCCATTCTTCTCGGCTACGATATAGCCATCCAAGCCTTGAACAACCACCTTGCTTTCATCGGCTGCATGAACCACGCAGTTCTTGCATTCATACAAACGGATGTCCTTGCCTATCTTGGCATTGCCAGCCTCATCTTGTGGGAGCAAGGTACGGAGGCTGCCCCAGCTGCCTAAGTCGCTCCAGCCGAACTCAGCTGGCAAGGTATAGATTTTCTTCGACTTCTCCATTACGGCATAGTCAATGCTCAACAAGAACAACGTATGACTTAGTATAAATCCACGTTGATATCGAATGGACTATCAAAGTCTTTCAGCATTGCATGCTTCGTATCTTTCTCTGAGAGATTGGCGTGCTCGGTTTGGATCTTCCAATCAATACCAAGGGTATCATCGAGGATGCTGATGCCACCATCAGCCTCTGGATGATAGAAGTTATCACACTTGTATTGGAAGACTGCTGTTTCTGAGAGAACGGCGAAACCATGAGCAAAACCCTTAGGGATGAAGAACTGGCGATGATTGTCTTCTGTCAGTTCTACAGCCACATGCTTGCCATAGGTTGGTGATCCTTTACGGATATCTACTGCTACATCGAGGACTCTGCCTTTTACGCAGCGCACCAGCTTGCTCTGGGTATATGGTGGGCGTTGGAAGTGCAAGCCTCGCATTACGCCATAACTACTCATTGACTCGTTGTCTTGGCAGAAGTGAACACTGTGTCCCAGGATTGGGGCTACCTTCTCTTCAAACTCTCGCTCGCTGAAACTCTCGAAGAAGTAGCCACGAGCATCACGGAAGAGGCGTGGCTCTATAATGAGTACGCCATCTATATTGGTTTTGATTATATTCATTGTTTTCTAATATTCTAAATTCTTTTTTAATGTTTGATCTTTCTCTTTAAGTATTGAAAGGAGATACTTGCCATAGTCATTCTTCAACATAGGCTGAGCATTCTCTCTCAATTGTTCTGCGGTAATCCAACCCTGACGGTATGCGATGCCTTCCAGACAAGCTACCTTCAAGCCCTGGCGCTTCTCCAAGACTTCGATAAAGGTAGATGCCTCTGAAAGGGAATCATGAGTTCCGGTATCAAGCCAGGCAAATCCTCTAGCCATGGTCTGCACCTTCAACTGTTTATCCTTCAAGAACTCCTGGTTCACCGTTGTGATTTCCAACTCACCACGAGCGGAAGGCTTGATATGCTTAGCTACTTCTACCACCTTGTTTGGATAGAAGTATAAGCCTACTACGGCATAGTTGCTCTTTGGATATTCAGGCTTCTCTTCAATGCTCAGGCAATTGCCTTGCTCATCAAACTCGGCTACACCATATCGTTCCGGATCACTTACACGATAGCCAAAAACGGTAGCCTTGTTATTCTGTTCTGCATCTACAACTGCCTGATGCAGCATCTGATTTAATCCTGCACCATAGAAGATATTATCGCCTAATACGAGGCAAGCAGAATCATTACCAATGAACTTCTCACCGATAATGAAGGCTTGTGCTAAGCCATCCGGTGATGGCTGCTCTGCATACTCAAACTTCACACCTAACTGGCTTCCATCGCCTAAGAGGCGCTTGAAGCCTGGCAAGTCAAATGGTGTTGAGATTATGAGTATCTCACGGATACCTGCCAACATCAATACTGATATTGGGTAATATATCATCGGTTTGTCGAAGATTGGAATCAGCTGCTTGCTGATACCCTTTGTAATGGGGTACAAGCGAGTACCGCTACCACCTGCTAATACTATTCCTTTCATACCATTATTATTTATTGATCAATAACCTGTTTTCTAAAATCATCCCGTCCTTCTTTACCATTAAAGAAGGCTCCACCTTTCTCACCAAGCCTCTCTTTCCTCAGGAACGAGAGGATGTAACCGCCCTCTGGTGCTCAGAACCGCTACGCTATAAGGTTGGCGGACCATCAAAGGTCTCGCCATATTATGCGGGATGGGACCGCCTTGATACGATGCTTTTTATGCCTAATCTTAAGACATATTTTATATGAATCAGAGGAAAGCAAAGACAAGTTAAACATGTTATTATCTTCTCGTTAACTTTGCTGCAAATTCAAAGAAGTCTGCAACATTTTTGAAATCATCAAACTGTTGGCAATAAATACTTGCATAAGGTTCAGAAAACCTACTGCGTATATCAGCCTTTATCATACTTGCCAAAACCTCCTTTGTGTAAGCTTTCAGCAATTCGTTGTATTGTTCTTCGCTCATAATATTCTCTGTTATTTCAACATCCTTGCTATATACATCGCCTCATAAACTACGATACAACAATCAGGAACAGCATTCGGAATACAGAAGCAACGTATTCTTCGCTATTCACTTGTTGTTATCTGTTGTTTGAGGCATTTCTATCTATTTGGTTGTTTTGTTTTTAGGCAAACTATCTACCTCTGCTTTATTTTCTATATTCATTCTTTTAATAGAGTTTAAAGAGGGAGGTAAAATTCCATTTTCGCTCTTATAAAGAGCTGATTTAATTAAATGATTCATCTTTATTCGATTAGGTGAATCAAGATTCTCTAAATAGTAAACTCCTGCCATCATATCGGTTATTGTACCTAAATAATAGGAATCCTTACCAACAGAGTTCAAATAGGTTCGAATTGCAGTATCCCACCCTTCTGGCTGTTTGGAAACAAGAAATGACGCTAGCAGATGTTTCTTAACTTTATCCTTTTCTGACATGAACTGAGAGATATACACTGGAGACAGTTTCTTTGAGTATAAGTCTTCCTTGAATCGCAGCATCAAATTGTATGGTATTGTTACTATTATTTGAATTCGTTTTTCATCTTCATCATACTCATTGAAACTGTCTGTCAATTTAAGATGGTAATCTGGTAAAAATATATAACCTTGCTTTGCAAACAAATGTGACACCAAGTATATTATATTTGAAAACACTTTTAATGCACTTGTTATTTCATTAAGTAAATTTTGTTTGACTACTGCATCCAAGTGGTCACTATTGCGAAGTACTTTACTGGCTATAGATATTATGTTAACCAAATATCCTATCGAAAAATCTGAATAGACCTTACAAATATCTTGATGGAAAGCTGCTGCTGAATTAAAGGATGTGTCAGCAATATGATCCTTTACAGACTGAGGTAGGTTTGACTCTTGAACATTTGAATCTATCTCCTTTATAATTTTCTCATTATGCGACTTATCTGCTTTGAATCGAAGAAAAGCAAAAGGGTTCTTATCATCAGTGATTCCAGCTTTCTTCTGTACCGAAAGAGTGGCTATTCTTAAATCTTCTGTCACTTTCTGTACTGCATCCAATCTTTTTCTATCCTTTCCTGTGTAAAATTCAAGGACTTCCGGGTAATGCTGATACTTTTGATTATCCAACATTTTCTTGGCATATCCCTCATCTACATACATCCAAGACGCTACGAAATAATATACCCAAAACGTAAACCTAAATGTATAAGCTCCATTCTCTTCTACAATGATGCGATTATAACATAAGATATCAAACAGCTGATTGATATTTATATCAGTTTGTTTTTTCTCACAAAAAACCTTGATTTCCTCATAAAAAGCCTCTCTAGTAAAGACATAATAATCCTTATCTATGAGTTGGGAACAGAAGAATCCTAAACAGAACTCACAATCTTTGACATCAGGATTGCTAGACCTATAAGTTTGTAGTTTTGTATTATCAAAGATTATGTTCAAAATGTTCTCTAATACAGATGTTCGATTTACAGGACTTCTATCGAAAGAGTCCTTAAATACTGTAAGAAGAGTGACACAGCTATATGGAGTTCTATGTAAATTGAAATTCTTGAGATCTTCATCCAGTTTATTGACTATTGCGTCACTTTCATCAATAAACTTATCCTTATTGTACTCTTCAACTATCAAACGTTCTTGTTCGTGCTTTAATGGAGTCAAATATAACGTCTTTGATATAGGAAGTTTTTCTACAACATTAAGATGCTCCCCAAAATTGACTTCATGATACTGGCTCATCAGTATGACATGCACATGCGGAAACTCTTGCTGTATATATTTTGATATTCCTTGCTGATCTTTTCGATAAGGCTTCCAATTATCTATAACAATCCATTTTACTTCAATTGCATCCTTTTTAAACAAAGATAGTTCTTGGTTTACTAAATTTTCAAACTTTCGGGTATGTACACCATCGGCATTTATCATGATGCCAAACTCACGCTTCGTAGACCACAAAGTTTGTAAAAAATGTATTCCATAGCAAGTTAGCCCATATTGCGAAGGAGCTACGATGCGTATATTCTCGGAATTATTGATGATGTCAGATTCAGAGAATAACGTTGATTTCGTCATCTTAAAAACTTGGTCTATTCTGTCATCACTTAAATAACGCTCTATCCAAATATAAGGCTGCCCCACAAACGCCTCCATCGCTTGGCGCAGTCTCGTACGCCAAATTGTGGCCACATCATCGGTATCAATAGGCTCATTACTTTCCACATCAAATGTCTCTATTCCAGATTCATCCTCAGTAAAAGCGGAACCAGACCTAAACTTATTTCTTTTCTCAAACCATTCGCGATAAATGATACGGGAAACATGGTCGTCCTCTAGTTCTATAAAATTATAACCTAATACATCATCATATTTATCAGTATATAGTTGAGGCGCCTCGCAACGAATATAATCAAACTTTTTGTTCTTATTACAAAACAAATCTTGGTCATGAGTATGTCCCGACAGAACTAAATCAAAAGAAGAATGATATAACTTGCGTAGCTCATGCTTTACCCAATCCATACAAAAATATTCAGGATGGTGCATCAATAGTATTTTCCGAGGATGAGTATCCTTTGAAAGGTTTTCTTGAAGAGCTCTAGTATCAACGCCCATGTGGCCATTGTCATCTATATCATTATATCCGCCACATGACAATATCGCCGTATTTAGAGTATGAATACTCCAAGTTTTATTCAACTCATAATAATTACAGGACATCGAATAATCAGAAACATTCATATTTTCGTCCATGAAATTTTGGAAATCATGAAACTTTCCGTAAAACATTGTTTTCTGGGCTTCCTTTCGCATCAAATCGTTAAACTTCTTTTCGTCATATCTAGAATTGAAGATCGGCATGAAAGATTCCTCTATATCCTTTATAAAGGAACGATTCAAATCATGGTTTCCTGGAATTATGATGAAATGAGTTTTATCTATGGACAAAATCTTGATCAATTTTTGTATGATATTTTTTTCAAAATCATCATATTTCGCTTTAGATGAAGCAAAGACCAAATCCCCACCTATGAGAACATAAATTTTATCATACCGTAGTTTACGGATTTGTTCTTCCACATCTTTCAAGAAAGAATTTAGTACAAGCACTTCATTTTCAGGTGTTTCCGACCCTATATGTATATCTGAAATATTTAAGAGAATTGTTTTCATTGTTTTATTCTGCAAACGTTAAAGGGATAGTATGCCTATAAATTATTTACCTTAGAATTGGTACTTAACACTTATAATATCCTTATCAGAAGTATAGCTCAATGCCTTGCTCAATACTCGCTGATACTCGGTGGTATTGATGACCAGAGCATCGGATGGTGTCACCACGATGTTGGCATCAGGATGCTTCTTCTATATCTTCCTGCAGGCATAGGCAATACATGGAGTGGTATTGCAGAGCCTCCGGCTCTGCTAATATGTTATCAACTGGCATGTCAGGGATTTGCTCCTTGACAATGCGAATGTATTTCTCGTTTGTCACTTCCCACATATTCTCGACTTGACAGATTGGCTTCAATCTATCTACTGTCAATTGAATGAGGGAACGGCCGACACCCAGCACATCTATGAATTGCTTTGGGTAATCGGGGGTTGACATAGGCCAGAAGCGGCTACCAACACCGCCGGCCATGATTATGATTTGTATGTCGTGCATAAATCTTGTTATTTATTTCGAAAACCTACCCGTCCTTCCTTACCGTTAAGGAAGGCTCCACCTCTCACCCCGACCCTCTCTCCTCAGGAGCGAGGGAGAAAACCGCCCTACTCGGTGCTCGGAACCGCTACGCTATAAGGTTGTCGGGCCATCAAAGGTCTTCGCCATGTTTTGCGGGATGGGACCGCCTGGGGATAACGATACTATGTGCATAAGTTTAATGCTTATTTACATAAGTCTGAGAAAAACTAGCAATAAATATATTGTTATCTCCTCATTAACTTTGCTGCAAATTCAAAGAAATCTGCAACGGTCTTGAAATCATCAAACTGCTGGCAATACATACTGGCATAAGGTTCTGGGAACCTTTGTCGTATATCAGCCTTTATCATATTTGCCAAAACCTCCTTTGTGTAAGCTTTCAGCAATTCATTGTATTGTTCCTCGCTCATAATATTATACTTGTTTCACGCTTGGTCACATACTGCCCTATGAATTTACCGAGATTAAACATTATATTGTATGTTTATGTTTTAATATTAAATTTTACTTGTCTTACTTATCGCTATTTTGGCATACAAATCCTGTATAGGCACTGTCCAGTTTTTTAAATCTACTCCATATCTCTCAAATTGAGAAAGGAAAAATACACTACGCTTGCCATTACCTATCAAATTATAAAAATAGGCTGTATAGAGGACATAGTAAGCTAACGACTTGTCATAATTTCTAGACTGCAAAATCTTAACTACATCACATATCAGATTCTCTGCATAATTAAAATAGGCATCCCAATGACTTTTATAATCAATAAATTTCTGAGATAAGGTAAATTGCTTATTAGCAGACACATAATCAAGAATCTGCTTATTCATAGAAAGAATATCATCAATCTGAACCACTAAGAAATGAAGCAATTCCCTTTGATTACCATTGTGCTCACATCTAGCCCTAATTCTTTCAAATATCTCATCATTATTCTTCCGCACAAGAACAAGATCATCATCAGCCATAAATTTTAATAATTCCTGTTTCAACATCAATAAACTTATGTACCTATACAGAAATCGCTCATCCAATGTAGCTAAATCCGAATCAATTTCCGATAAGTAGCGTTCACAATTTCGACTGAAATCTACAAATATATCTGACAACAAATTCTGCTGAAGCCCTTTTCCCGTCAATGCATTAACATCCCGTATCAATCGAAGGGATTCCTTGACGAATAAAGCTCCAACCCGATAGCTACATTTCAGATATCTTTCCCTATCGAAAAACAGCTTGAGGGAATATTCCTGCCATTTATATCCATTATCAAAAATAACATACATCAGTTTTATCCTTGTTATCAATTGATTCTCACCATGTTGCATCAAATCATTATCTGACAGAATTTTATCCAACAGGGTATTTATCTTGGTCTGATTGCCTTCTCTTCTATAATGCATAAAAGCTACATCTAAAAGATTTAGAAAATCACCAAATCTAGCCAACTTCATTTTCACAATTTCATCAGCAAGTCTATCTCCAGCAACCTTATCGCATAAAATCTCATCATAATAATGCATCAAATCTCGGTACATTTCAATATGAATTATCCCTTTTTTCTTATACTCAAGTAATTTTGCAACTATAGGCTTCATCTTTTCTTTCTCTCCAGAAGTCTCATATGCACATAGTAGGTTAAGGAGCGAAACTAGCTGAGACTCATCAGATGTATCGGTGTTCTTGGACTCATACTCTACCATTTTTTCATAGTCAAAAGCATTATGTGCCAAGTATGTCTGGAAACACAACATATAGCTATTGTCTTTGAATCTAGATAAACGCACACATTCAGACTCAAAAGCCTTAACCGCTCCTATTTTGAACAAAACATCGAGATGGGGTAAGTAATATTGCTTATACTCATAATCAAATAAATCCCATTTCTTTGCTTCATCAAGAAATTCCACCTGGACATTTTGCCTGTCGACCTCGTCATGGCAAGCTTTTATTCTTAATGCATAGAAACGCAGTTTTGCACTTGTAGTAACAAGCCAACCACGATACTTTCCCTTATCCAGATCGTCAAGATGGGATTTATAATAATATATGATGAGTAATTCATGGGGAAATGGTAGGAAAATTGTCAAACAAACGAGCAATAAAAATACCAAAGTAGCCTCAACATAGGAATTCATGCATACAGCTAAGATCAGTAAGCCTAGAGACACTGCAAGCCTAGACCATACCCTTCTGTGATGAAAGCATTCCTCTAATTTATACTGTGAGATGATAACTCCAAGAATAAAAGTGAAAGCACCACATAAAAGACCTAAGATTGTAACATCCAGTTCTTCCATCAATCTTTGTACTATATCTATTATTTGTTGCATAACCGATAGTTTTTATGACCATCCCATAAGGGGAAAACCTATTTTTCATCGAATGTATTACATCGTCAGAAATAACCACGAAGAGGGATGTATATCACCATTACAGCGTCCCCACTATTTTACAAGCAGTTATACACATAACAATTTTGAAAAAAGTGATTATTGTATCGTTTTGCAGAAGATAAACTGCACTCGGCAATTTGAAAGCCAGCTTTCATTGCGCTCGTTTGCATTATCTTTTAGGGTGAAGGATTGCTAAGCACACTCCTTCACCTCATCTGTTTTATCAACATAGTAACATGTGGGGCAACCTTCTCTTCAAACTCTCGCTCGCTGAAATTGTCGAATTTGCTATCAGGGATAGCATATGGGGCACTTTTGCCTGGTTCCGAAAGCATCTTATAAACATCGGAGCGGAAGCGGATTTCATTAAGATTTTTGTCCTCAACTCTCACAAAGACAAAGGTGGTAAGAAGACAGCCTCACGGACAACACGTTTACCTCGACTGTTTATCATGATACGTCTTTCCAAAGTGCGTCGGATCTGTTGCTACAAAACCATTTTCAGCTACATATCCTTCACTTTTTGCCACGGCTTCGCCGTCGTCCCCTGCAATAGTGGACGTAACCTGTGATT
>ENA-OZBH01000221-OZBH01000221.1-human-gut-metagenome-genome-assembly--contig:-NODE-221-length-40830-cov-30.955193_pt1 | contig 40830 bp, 36 predicted proteins | sample MGYA00243978_ERZ653518 | MGnify/ENA primary metagenome ERZ653518 (study PRJEB26926, sample SAMN06164923) | human gut metagenome | biome: ENVO:00009003; feature: ENVO:2100002; material: ENVO:00002003... | reverse complement strand
AGGGCTTCAAGTAAGAAATCCATACGGTGTCAACCTCCTTTCCGCCGCCCCCGCAAAACTGCGGGAGCGGCAAGGATTTCATACGGAGACGCTTAGACAGAGAAAAGCCCGGAGAGCAGAGGTACAAGGACCATGCCTACCACGGCTACACCAGCACCGGCCATGAGCTGTTTTATCCCCAAATAGGAGTAAAACCTTGCTCGATGGCAGGCGGCGGCGTGTCAAAAAATATATGGAATTGTTTTAGAACCGCCCCGGAGGGGACAGGTCAGCCCTTGACCTGTTCCACCTCCGGGATGGGTTTGAGATTGAAGTGAATTTCGATAGAAATGTGTCGTGTCTTATCGCTGTCGATGTGTTCATGGACAACGATTTCTTTAATCAGGCGGTTTAAGGTGGCGGCGTCCAACTCCGTGATGTCGGCATATTCCTGAATGGCGTCCACCCATTGTTTGGCGTCCATCGCCAGCCGCATTTCATCAGCCAGCTTCTTGCGCCCCTGTGCAACCCGTTCTTTCAGTTCGGCCTGTTCCTTCTGCGTCTTGTCCAGCATGAGATTGAAGTTGGCTTCGCTGATCCGCCCGGCAACCATATCCTCATAGAGCCGCAGCACCATCTTTTCCAGTACCTCAATCCGTTCCTCGTCTTTTGTCAGGGAACGCTCCAACGCTTCCCGCTGGCCTTTCTGCTCGGCTTCACAGGTGTTGGTCAGTTTCCCGGCAATGGCTTCCCCATCGGTCAGGGCAGCCTTGGCGCACTCCCGGATTTTGTTCAGGACAAGGTGGTAAAGGGTATCGTATTCCACCCGGTGCTGGGTGCAATGGTTCTTGCCGAACGCACCATAGGTCTTACAGGCGTAAATCTGCTGCGGGTGCTTGGCGTGGGTGGTGCGGATGGTCAGTGACTTGCCGCACTCGCCGCACTTGATAAGCCCGGCAAACAGGCTGGTTTCCCCGTCTTGCCGGGGGCGCTGGCGGGATTTCAGCTTGTCCTGCACGATGGCAAAACTTTTGCTGTCAATCAACGGCTCGTGCCGTTCCTCCACCACAATCCAGTCCTGCGGCTTCTTCTCGCCAATGGTGCCGATTTTGAAGCGGTAGTCTTTCTTTTGGGAAGCTATCGCCCCAGTATAAACGGGATTCATCAGGATGTCCTTTATCACGGAGAAGTCCCACATATACCGCCCGTTTTCCGGGTCTTTCTTCTCCCATTTGGTGCGGACATTGCGGAAGCCCCGTTCCCGGTTCCACCATGTAGGGCAAGGCACCTTCTGTTCTTCCAGCCTGCGCCGGATGAAGTTGGGGCCGTGTCCTTCCAGCGCCCAAAGGAAGATTTGCCGGACAATGGGGGCGGTTTCCTCGTCCACCAGCAGGTGGTTTTTGTCCTCCGGGTCTTTCCGATACCCAAAGGGAGCCACACAGCCGGTAAACTGGCCTTGCTGGGCTTTCAGAAGATACGAGGAATGTACCTTCTTGGAAATATCCTTGCTGTACATCTCGTTCAGGATGTTCTTGAACGGCGCAATGTCGTTGTTGTCCCGCATGGTGTCGATACCGTCATTCATGGCGATATAGCGGACGCCGTGCCTGGGGAAGAAGTCTTCGATCAGTGTGCCGGTCTGCAAGTAATTTCGACCCAACCTTGATAAATCTTTTGTTATCACAAGATTTATCTGCCTGCGCTCGATGGCCTTTAACATCCGTTTCAGGTCGGGGCGCTCCATGTTCAGCCCCGTGTAGCCATCGTCCTGATAGACTGCCACAACCTCCCATCCCTGCTTTTCGCAGTAGCTTTCCAGCATATCCCGCTGGTTGGCAATACTGGCGCTCTCCCCGTCAAGGTCATCGTCTTTGGAAAGCCTGCAATAGATGGCCGCCCGGAAGCTGCCCGCCAGAATTGCGTCCATGCCTGTGTATTCGTATCCGTTCATCATAACCGTTTACCCGCACAATCCAGACGGAACACGGTTTTTCTGAACCTCGTCTTTATTATATCCTAAATCTTGTGTTTTCGCAAGATTATCCTTGCCGGTATTCTGCCCATATTTTTGGGCAATCAGGCTCACAAAGACATCCGCTGCGTCCAGCTCGCCGTCAAAAACTGTGGTAACATGAATCTCTGTTTTCGTTTTTGCCATAGGCAGTTATCCTCCATAATAGAATAGCCAGACAAGGAGAAGGTCGGCAACGAAGTCCGGCAACGGGCTTCAAAAAACCTCAAAACCATCTCTGTCTGGCGGTTTGGTTACAATTTATATTTTCTTTTATTTTTCTGTTGCTTTGGTTGCTGATAGGGGAAAAAGCCCGCAGTTACGGGGCTTTCCCCGGCAACCAGCCCGGCAACGGGAGTGCAACAAAGTCGGCAACGGGGCGGGATTTTCAGAAAGGAAGCTCCATCTGCTCTGTGACCTCCACAAATCCCTCCGGGATTTTTTCGGCTCCGTTGCTGGTATCCGTTGCCGGGGCTTCACGCTCCCAGCCTTTCTGCCTGCCGTATTCGGGGAACATCCGGGGATTGGAAAAGTAGTGCCAGCCTGTGACACAGTGGTTCATAATGTCGTTGACCTCCCGGATTTCCCATTGCTTCGGCTCGTCAAAGGGGTGGTTGAGGGCTTCCCTGAAAAGCTGCTTGGAACACACCATGCTGCCGGTATAGCGGTCAAGGTAGGCTTGGATCATCCCGGCCTTGGTGTCCTCCGGCATAAAATCCCGCTGGTGCTCTTTGAGATAACGCGCCATTTCGGGGCTGAAAGACAGCTTAAAATCCCCGCTGCGGTAAATGGTCATGGCTTCCGCCCATAGCTGCTCCATGTAGGCTCTGGAAGCGGCTTCATCGTCCAAAATATGAACTTCCGCCTGTTCCGGGTACACCATGACTGGCAGAAAGCGCCGGTTGCCGGAACGGTCAAGGGGCAGGAAGTCCAGGGCGTTGGAAGTTCCTCCGAACACGCATTGCCGCAGTCTGTCCTCCGGGTGGGTTTCGTATGGGATTTTATAGACCTCCTTCTGTCGGCTCAAAAAAGACTTGATTTCCTCAATGCTCTTGGCGTTTGCGGTGGCGATCATCTCCGACATCTCGATAATCCAATGGCCTTGCAGCTTGCGGTACACATTGTCATCGTCCAGCTTGCGAAGGTCATCGGAAAACCACTCGTCTTTCACGGCCAGCAGCCGGAAAAAGGTGGATTTTCCGGCTCCCTGACCGCCCACCAGACAGAGCATGACCTCAAACTTGCAGCCGGGATGAAATGCCCGGTGGATGGCTCCCAGCAGGAACAGCCGCAGGGCTTCATAGGTGTACTGGTCGCTGTCGGCTCCTAAAAAGTGGTGCAGACAGGTACGGATACGCTCGGTTCCGTCCCAGGTCAGGCCGTTCAGGTAGTCCCGGATGGGGTGATAGCCGTTTTCGTTGGCAACGATCCCGATGGCGGCGGCAATCTTCTTTTCGCTGGTCAGTCCATAAGTTTCTTCCAGATACAGGAGCAGATAATTCATATCCGTGTCCGTGATGGCGGTGCCGGTACGGTGGTATCCGATGGGCTTGATGATGTCGGTGCGCTCGGTCAGCAGATTTTTGGCGATTGCCCCGGAAAGCAGCGGGTCATTCTGAAAGACGGTCAGGCAGTTGCGGATACTGTTGCGGACGCCGCCTTTCTCGGTGCTTTCCAGCATGGCTTTGACTTCCTCAACGCTCCGGGGTGGCGGTGCTTCTTGCATGGTCTGTTCTGCGGCCTGCCGTATCTCCGGCGGCAAGCTCTGCCATTCGTCTTTCAAGATTGCTCACTTCCTTTCCACAGTCGATGATAAAGGCTGCCCGTTCCTCCATATCCGGGGAGAGCAGCACATCCAGCAGATAGTCCACATAGTCCTGCTTTTGCAGGGCTTCCACAAACAGCGGGTGGAAATCCTCGTCTGGTGTCTTGGGGGCATAGTCCCGTTTCCAGCGGCGCAGCAGGTTTCGGTAATCGCACAGCACCCGGAAGCAGTAACGCTCCATACGGCGGAACCGCTGTTCCGGGGTTTCCTGCGGTGGTTTCCTGTGGCTGGACGGCTCCTTGTCCTCATAGGGGATGGAAAACGCCTGTGCCAGTATAAGGGCGGCTTCCTTTGGGCTGACAGCTTCCAGACGGGAAACAAAGTCGATCACATCCCCGTCTGCCTGACAGCCGAAACAGTGAAAGCGCCGGTCAACCTTCATGCTTGGGTTTTTGTCGGCATGGAAGGGACAGACGCACATCCCGTTTCGTCCCACCCGGATTCCGAAATGCTCGGCAGCCTGCCGGGTGGTAACAAACTGCTTGACAGCTTCAAATACATTCAACTAAATCCTCCTGAAAATAAGAAAAGCGCCTGTCATTCTCGAAAAGAAAATGGCAAGCGCCTGTTAAAGTTCCATATCCTGTTTTTTCTCTGTGCGGGATTGCTGGCGTTTCTCGGCCTGTTCCTCCCGGATACGCTGTGCCCGGCCTTTGACTGCCTGCTGGATGGATGGTTTCTTGCCCGGCTCGGCGGTCTGGCGGTACTGCTCGGACGGAAGCACCTGATTGAGCCAGTGGCGCACATCCCGGAGAATCTTCACATCCTCCTGCACCGCTGACAGGCGTTCCTTATACTCGGCCACCTCTCCGGCAAGCTGCGTCCGTTCCTCATTCAGCTTTTTGGTGCTGTACTTGGTTCCCTCCAAATGCACCTTGAAATAGCGGACAGCGGCATTGTAGGCGTCCAGCTCGTCCCGATGGGCGGCTGCAAACTGTTCCTTTGGTTTCTTAAACCGAATAGCGGCATATTCCGCATGAACCGGCTTGTGGGCTTCAAAGTTGGCGATATGGGAAAGCATGGTGTCGACCTCCTTCATGCGTTTTTCCTTCGGCTTCATCTCTGCCCGGATGGAAACGGCCTGTCCGCTGACGGTATCCAGATAGGCGTCCAAACTCTCCACGGTGGACAGCTCCTTTTCCCGCAGATAGCGGATGGCGACCATAACCTTGTTGAAGTCGTTCACAGTGCCTTTGAGCTGGCCTTTGCTCGTCCAGCCGGTGCGCTCCTCCCGGCGCAAATCCAGATATTGGCCCAGCAGCTCCGGCAGGGTGGGTTCCTTCGCTTCCTGCAAGGCTTCCAGCAGGGTGGCCTTTTTCTCCTTCAGGTCTGCAATCCAGCCTTTCAGGTGGCGCACCATCTGACGGATCGACTGCATGAGCCGGTTGGCGGCGGTAATGTCCCGGTTCAAGTTGCCGATGTTGGTCTGTATCCCTCTTTTCTCCATCTGGCTGACCGCTGGCCCCATGTGGACAGTGGGGATTTTATCAAGCCCCTGTCGCTCATAGGAACGAAGGTCAAGGCGCTCCGGGCGGTCATTGGCTTCCAGATAGCGGTTTGCCGTAGCCGCCCAGCCTTGCCGCCATATCTCGCCGTACTTCTGGTCGTTCCAGTCCACGGTGTCCTCCTTGTGGCTTTTCCAGTTCCCGGACGGGAGCCGGATACGCTCGCCGTTCTCGTCAAGGTCATAAACCTTCCGGCTCTTGGGAAGCCATTTCCCGGTTTCGTCCATTGCCCGGATGGTCAGCAGGATGTGGGCATGGGGATTCCCGTCCCCCTTGTCGTGAATGGCAAAATCGGCAATCATGCCTTTGGAAACAAAAAACTCCCGGCAATAGTCCCGGATCAGGCCGGCGTGCTGTGACCGGGGGATTTCCCTCGGTATGGCAAGTACGATCCTTCGGGCAAGCTGGGAGTTCCATTGTTTTTCTACGGCTTCGGCGGCGTTCCACAAGGTGTTGCGGTCTGCGTACTCCGGCGGGGCGTGGGGCGGCAGCATGATTTCTGTGTGGACGATCCCTCGTTTCTCTGCATAGTATTTCTGCTTCTGGTCGTACTCGGAAAACAACCGTTCGCCGCTCTGATAAGCTGCGGCGGCTACGGCTGACTGGCGGTTGCTGCGCTGAACGATTTTTATATCATGGTGGGGACAGAGCATAACGGCTTCCTCCTTCCTGTGGGTGATTGGATGGGGTGGTGGTTTGCCACCTCATTTTGGGCAAAAGAAAAGCAGGAAACCGTTTCTGATTTCCTGCTCGGTGGTGCCGCCAGTGGACGGCGGGTATTCATTTTTCGGTGGTTTATCAGTCAGACAAAGTGAAAGTTTTCCAGTTAATCAAGCCGAAAGTCATCCATTCCTTTTTCGTATAGCAGCCGTATCTTGAACCGCTTTCGGAAGCCAATCAGCATTTGCATAATCCAAGGGAATTACCAACTCTTGGATTTTATCTTCCTTGGTCGGCCTTTTTATGTCTTTCGGCAAATAATCCAGTCCGACTTCTCGCAAGCTCATAACACTATTGTGAATCCATCCGACCGCCTGTCCATCACAGTACAGGCAATAGCAGCCAAACATCTTTTTCACTTCTACATTCAAGCCTTTAAGATGATCCATCCACTCTCGGACTATATTTTCTAATTCATAAGCCATTCGAACACCTCCACAAAAAGGAATTTGTCACTGACTTCATTATATTTCATTTATCCGGAAATGTATAGCTGGATTTTGTAAAACTTGTCGGACGGGAACATCTTGCAGTGCAAGGTGTTTCCGGGCGGCAAGTCCACAAAAGGGTAGCTGGCGCAGCCAGCGCAGGGGAAGCATAGCGTCCCCTGTGATGATTGGAAGCAACCGCAAGTGTGCTGGAAATCATCCGCTTTCCGCAGGAAGCCCCCGGCAGGGCGCAACGCACCGGCTCGACCGGTGTATAGTTGCGCCCTTACTCCGTAAGGGATTCCCCGGCTACCCGCCCTTTCACGCTTTCTGCAACTATTTCCTTCATGCCACTTTGAGAAAATGCCTGTTTCAGAATGTCCATCACATCCTCGTCTGTCAGCACTTCCGGCCTTAAAAGGAAACTTTCCAGCATAGCTCCTCTGGTACAGAGCCGGTGCGTCCGTTCCTTCCGGGTAAGCTGCTTCACCTGGTGTTCCAGTATTTTTTCTTCATGCTGCGCCCGCCGCAGTCTGGCTTCGCCTTTGGCAATCTCCTGATTCAGCTTTTCCAGCTTCTCATTTATCATGGCAGCCCTCCTTTGGGAAGCAGCGTGTAAATGCGGTTTGGTTCTCCCACACCCCGGCGCACCCGCAGGATAAGCCCGATGTCCTCCAATTCTTTCAGGGAACGCTTCACAGTGACGGGGCTGCGGGAGAGGGCTGCCGCTAATTCCATGATAGGAAAACGGACAAACAAAATGCCGTTGCTATCCTCTATCCCTGCCGTAAGGGTGGTGTTCAGCAGACGGGCATACATGACTTTTGCTGTGCTGCTGATCGGCAGCCGAAGCATTGCGGCGGGTAGCGGCATACAAGGCGGCAGAACCGTGTCTGCGCTCATAAATTCAAATTCCATTTAACTGATTTTCTCCTTTCGCTTGGCTCGTTTTGACAGGTAATGGGGGCAGTCTATCACGACAGCCCGGAAACTCTGCTTGCACTTATGCTGGCACTTCCGGCACAGGTCGTTGTAGGCCACACGCCCCCGGTCATTGAGGAAGAAGGAAAGCTCCAACTTCCGTTTCTTGCTCATTCTCGGCATAGTGCCTCCTATCATAGAAAATCCGCCCATTTCAGCCGTAACAACGGGAACAGGCGGATAAAGGTTTTTGGTGTCATGTTTCGGGGCGATTTTCAAGGAAAATACGGCCATAGAGCCGCTTTGAAATGCCCCATAGTATTACGGACGGGGCAGACTACACCCCGCCGATTTGTCGTGTTTGGGTAGCGTTTTGGTATCAGTTCTGCCGGGTTGTCCTGCTGTCGTTCCTGCCCCTGAATCTCACAGCGGCGTTTCGTTCCCGTTGGTACGCTCGCTGCGGTCAAGGTTCCTCCATTTCCTTGCCGCAGGTCGTTGCGCTACATCGCCGGGGAGCATATCCCATCAGGCCGGTCATTCGATTGGAAATAATCCATCGATGAACTGACTTAATCATAGCTCATTTTTGAACCCTTTCCCGTATGTCCATAAAATAGGAAAACCGCCCCAAAATCGAAAAATTCCACGATTTCGGAACGGTATATGGTATAATAAGGAATAACAGCGGCAGCCAGCCGCAGGAAGGAGCGATGTGTTTATGAAAACCCGCATTTCCGTACAGGAACGCCTGAAAGATTTACGGGTGGAACGGGGCTTGAATCTGGAAGAACTGGCACAGGAAACCGGCATTTCAAAATCAGCCCTCGGCAGTTATGAAAACGACAACGACGAATACAAGGAAATTAACCACGGCAGCCTGTTGAAGCTGGCAGACTTCTATCAGGTGTCGGTTGACTATCTGCTCGGCCTTACCAATAATCGGAGATATGAAAACACCCCGATAGAAGAATTACATTTGAGTGATGAAGTCGTGGAACTGCTGAAAAGTGAACGCTTCAATAACCGGCTGCTGTGTGAGATTATCTCCCATGAAAAATTTAAGGAATTGCTGGCAGACGCAGAAATCTATGTGGACGGGATAGCAACCATGCACTTCCATGACACAAACAGCTCACTGGCTGCTTTACGGGCTATGGTACTGGAAGAACACCCCGAAGCTGCGGCAGACCGGGCAATCAAAGTGTTGGAAGCCTGTCAGATAGAGGAAGAAGATTTTTTCTGCCATGTGACGCACAAAACATGGGACGTCATTCTCCATGATATACGCAAGGCGCACGAAAATGACAGCGAAAGTGCGCCGGATACCACGCCTGCCGATGAACTTATACGGGAAGTACAAAAGGCCATGCAATCTCCGGGGGACAGGGTTCAGCAATTCACGGAGATATTCTGCAAGGCGTTCCGGCTCAAATACAAGCGGCTCTCACAAGAGGAACGAAGCCTTTTGAAAAAGCTGTTCAAGAAATCCCCGCTGATAAAACAGTCTGGTATGAACTTCCGGCGCAGGCCGTGGAAATAAAAACAGCCGTTGTAGGATTTTGTTCCTACAGCGGCTGTTTTTATTTATGAATCTTCTCCAACAAAAGACAGGATATTTTCATCAGTTTGTAATGTAATTGTTGCGCTTTCTGAATCATCAGAATAAACTCTTGTTCCATATACGCCTGTAACAGGCTCCTCTAAATTTTCAAAAGTTAATCCGAGTTTCGAAGAAGAATTGTCAATCTTTTCAAGCGAATATGTACCTGTCCATTCTTGTTTATGAGTGTTATCTGTTAAGATAAAACTTTTTTCTTCAAAACTCAATGTCAAATCCAATACTGGTATGTCATCATGCACTGAACCTGAGAATAACATATTACCATCTAAATCAGTAATAAATTCTAAAGACCAGTTATATGATGATACCGACCGAGTTTGGGAAGAATCACACGAACATAAGCCTACACACATAAAAAAACATACGCATATTGCCAATAACCGTTTCATTTTACCTATTACCAACCTTAATTCACAACTGTTTTGCATTTAATTAGGGAAGTGTCACAGGGTAAGAAATAGCGAAAGCTCCACCGCCTGCCAAGGCATTATTAGCGGTAGCAACACCAGAAACAGAAACCGTTCCCTTATCTCCGCTATTACCTGTTCTTCCAGTATCCACATCAGTTTCGATTGTTTCTTCACCGTCGGCTAATTCTGCAAATGCCGTATTGGTGGATTTTTTGTTCATAAGCACATTAACTGTACCAGTCATACCAGTGAACTCCGGTTTTGGAGATTCATACCACGGTACATACAACTTCACATGAACTTGAATCCCATCATCCTCATCATAAGTTGCATAAGAGTTAATACGAACATTAGCGACTGCTCTTTTGGTGACACCATCGGAAATCATAACATCGGTTAAGTATCCGTCATATTCTCCAATGACTACCGGCTGTTGAGTATCCGTTATTTCCGTTGTTGTTTCCGCTGCAAAAGCAGGAACCGCACTCACAGAAAAAAGCATACAAAACGCTACCAACGAGGTAAACAATCTTTTACTAAATTTTTTCATAAACAATGCTCCTTTCTAAAATGACCAGAACCTACATTTTTTGTATTCAGTTATTGGCAATATGCTACTAACCTGCAAGCACACTCTCAAATCATAAAATGTTTCAAATGTACTTGTTTTATTTTATGATAGCACTTATTTACATTGGGTACAATAGAAAATATACACCATTAAAATTTAATTTTTTGTGCAAATCGAATCAAATATAAAATTATATCGCTTTAGATATTGTCCTGTTCTAATTTAATCACATTCATAATACCACAATTCAAGGCTTCACAAATGCGAACCAGCGTTTCCATGCTGATATTCTTTCCCTTGCCCATGTTGGCAATCATATTTGTGGTAAGACCGGCGGCAAGCCGCAAATCCTCTTTCCTCATGCCACGCTCTTTCAGTGTGTTCCATAGTGGCTGATAACTAATGTGCATAGGCTTCCCGCCTTTCTTTCCATCGTCAAGTGTTTTATACCCATTATAGCAGAAATCTTGCGTTTCCACAATATTTCTTGACTACACCGCCGGTTCCGTCTGGATTGTGCTTTTCCTTTCTCCGCTTTTATTACATCTAATTAGCCATGAGCTGCTTCATGCCCTGGCTCTTGGAAGCAGGGTTGTCCTGGCCGTAACCTTCCAGAAGGTTGATAACGCCCCAGATACCAAGACCTGCGCCCAGGGCCACTACGAGAGTCTGCAAAACACCAACTGCACTGTTGAAAAATTCCATAAAATAATCCTCCTAAAAAATGTTTTTGATTTTGGGTTAAGTCGTTGCGTCAATCTCGTACACATCGAAGGTGTCCGTGGGTTTTACCACGGCACGCTGCTTCTTCATGTACCGTTCCATGTCAAAGACATTTTTAGGGTCGGCGTCGGCCGTGTATCGGTAATTCGGATGCCGGGTGAGGTCGTACTTGTCCGAAAGAAACGGGCGCACGCCCCGCAGCATGAAGATACACTTGCCGCCGTCCATCACTGCCAATTCGTCCTGGGTCATCAACTCCTTTCCTAATTTCTGATAACTGAGGCCGTGAGAAACCTGGCTACCCCGGTTTTCGGACTGGTTATAGAGATCAATGGTCTCTTTCCCCAGCAGTTCCGAAATTTCCTTGAGCGTGGATTTCTCCTTGCCTCCCAAAAACAAGGTGCTGTCACAGTTACCGACGATGGTATCTGCCGCGTCCTTGTAGATGGTCTTTAGCTGACTCTGCGACTGCAAAATAATAGAAGCCGATATTTCACGGCTTCGGATGGTGGCAATCAGCTTATCGAAGTTCGGTATCTGGCCGATGTTGGCAAACTCGTCCAGAATCAGACGGACATGGACGGGCAGCCGCCCGCCGTAGAAGTCATCCGCCTTGTCGCAGAGCAAATTGAAAAGCTGACTATACATGAGGGCGGCCACGAAATTGAAAGTGCTGTCCGTATCGGAGAGGATCACAAACAGCGCCGTCTTTTGGTCGCCCAGGGTATCCAGTTCCAGTTCGTCATATTCCATCAGGTCCCGCAGCTCCTTGATATCGAAGGGAGCAAGCCGGGCACCGCAGGAAATGAGGATGGATTTTAAGGTCTTGCCCGCCGCCATCTTGAATTTGCGGTACTGCTTGACGGCAAAGTGGTCCGGCTCCCGTTCCTCCAACTGAGAAAAAAGCAGGTCCACCGGGCTTTGATAGGTTTCGTCATCCTCTCTGGCTTCACTGGCATTGATAAGGTCCAGAAGCGTGATGAAGTTCTTTTCTTCCTCCGTGGCCTCGTACCAGATGTAGCCGATCAGTGCGGAATAATAGAGGCGTTCCGCTTTGACCCAGAAATCTTCCGAAGATTTTTCGCCTTCGCCCTTCGTGTTCATAATCAGGGCGTTCACCAGCTTTAAGATATCCTTCTCTGACCGAATGTAGGCCAGAGGGTTGTATTTCATGGATTTTCGGAAGTTTATCAGGTTGAGGCATTTGATACGGTATTTCTTCCGTTCCAGGAAAGTGCCGATCTCTGGCAGCAAGGTTCCTTTCGGATCGGTGCAGACATAGGACGAATGGGCTTGCAGCAGCGACGGCTTACAGAAGAACCGCGTTTTGCCGCTGCCGGAACCGCCGATCACCAGAATGTTTTTATTTCTGGCATACTTCGGCTGTTTTGGACGGCTCGCCATCGTGATCCGCTCCGTCTGCGTCATGGGGATGTTCTGGAAAAAGTCCTTGTCCATGTAGGGAGCGATATCTGCCGCCGTACCCCAACGAGCAGAACCATACTCGATTCCGTGGCGGTATTTCTTAGCGTTTTTGCCTTTCAGGTAGACCGCCATGCGAAGGACCACCGCACCGGCTATGCCGATCAGCAGGTCCGTGGGATGGAAACTGAGCCACGGGGAGGAAAGCACTGCCGTGAAGCCGTCCCCAATGGAAAGCAGCTTTGTGGAGAGGTCAGCGCCGGGCGCAAGCCGAAAAGCCTGTGCCAGCTTGTCGAAGGGATACACAAACAGAAGATACGGGAGATTCAGCAAAAGCAGTTTTTTCATGTTCATCTCTGCACGCTCCGATCTTTGACCTTTACTTTCTCCCGGTCAATGGTGCGGTGTTCCACTTTCTCCGCCGCCTGTTCCTTCGCCTGGGTCAGCCGTTCCCGGATGGAGGGCTTTTCCTCACGGCTCATTTTCCGGCTGGCAAACTCCTGAAATGCCGCTGTGATGGCGTCTGCGTCCCGGCTTTTGAAAAAGACCAGGTAACGGGGCTGCTCTGCGGAGGTGTCTTTCTTCAAGGCAAAATCCACATGGTATTTCTTCGCCACACGGGAGAAAGCCTTGATATTCTTGTCACTGATCTCAATATTGGCAAGACCGGCATTCTGGCTGGCAAGCTGTTTAAGGCTCTGCCTGCCGCGGTAGATTTTGGGCTTCTGGCTTTTCTGGATTTCCTCCAGGAACTTTTTGACGGCCTTTTCAAAGACCTGCTCACTTAGCTTGGCTCCGTCAACAATGAGCGTCACGGCGCCCCGCGTTACTTCCTCCTGCATTTAGCCTCGCCCCCTTTGCCCGTCCCCGTACATATCGTGCTGCACCAGGGAAGAATAGTAGCTGTTGATGGTGGTCGGGGCGTTATACAGCGCCGCCAGAAGATATTTCTTGATATTGCGGACATAGGTGGTGTTGTCCTTCATGCAGTCCATAACATACTGAACATGGGAACTGTCCAGCTTCATAAACCGGGACTTTACCACCTCCGCTGGATAATCGTCTCCGGCAATGCGGATGACTTTGCGGGCAGAACATACGGTGTCCACGATCAGGTCAACGATCTCGTCAAGCTGCTCACGGTCGATATGGCTGTCCTGCACCAGATAGCTGTACTCGATGTTATCCAAAATCACTTCACGATAGCATTCTCTGGCTCCCATCCGATCCGTTCCCATCCTTACCCCTGCGGGGGTAGGGGGATTTGATGGGATAGGATTTGATATCTCCGTACTTGATAAATCAGTCTTTGTTTGATTAGTATTTAATTGTGCGGGGGTTTCCGTACACGGTTCCGCCGTATCCGGGATACCCATATCCGGGTTTTCCGTATATGGCTTTGCCGTACCCGGTAAAGGCGTACCTGGGCTTGACGGCGGTTCGCACTGAGGCATTTCGTAAATGACATACTCGGTATCCGTGATCTTGCCTTTTTCATCCCGAAGCTGGGTGCGCCGGATATACCCGTGGTTTTCCAGCTCCTTCAATGCCGCACCGATGCTGTCCACACCTTCCCGGCAGATCGCCGCAAGACCTCTGGTGGTGTAATTCCACTCGTCAGGGAGCGACAACATCATGGACAGCAGCCCTTTGGATTTCAGGGTCAGCGTCCGATCTTTCAAGTGATGGTTCGACATGACCGTATAATCACGGGTCTTTTCAATACGAAAAACAGCCATCTTCGCACCTCCTTCCTGTGAAAATAAAAAGTGTTGATTTTGAGCGGTTTATCTGTCTGTACGCCTTCATAGCCTCCCGCATGGGAAAACATCCACGCCCTGTTCAGAACACAAGCCACGGAGGAAGAAACAGAAGATATCCCACTGATTTTGATACAGTTTTCAGTCGGCTATCTCTCACGGTCTTTATGGTCATAGTGGAGGTCGCCGGAAAGCACCTTCGCATGGTTGCGGATTTTGATATGACCCTTTTCCTGATTCTCCAAAGCCTTGCTGTATCCGGCGTCAGTCAGGAACAGGCGCATTTTCTCACCCTTCCAGCCAACAGGTGAGTCATGGGTAAGAACATCAAAGACGATCATGTGTCTGGTCGCCGGGTCGAAACGCTCCAAAGCCATAATGTCATGGCCGGATAACTTCTGCGCCCCGGATCGCTGCCTGGCTTCTGCCAGCATTTCCCCGATGGTGCGGGCTTTCTCCGGCAGACGGTATTCGGCCTGCACCTTGCGGATCAAATCCATACACTCCTGATCCGACAGTGGGCGGAGCTTGTCCAGAAGGCTTTCCGCCGTTTCTTTTACTGCCTGGTTCGGCGCATAGCGCCATGTCATGTAAATCTCATTCAGGGCAGCGTTCTGATTGGTACTTTCAATCTGAAACACCATCCTCATTTCTGCTTCTGTCAGTTTCATTGCCAGCCTCCTTCTAAAATGGGTATAAAAAAACGCCATAGGTTTTTTGAGCCTACGGCGTTTCTTGCGATATTCACAGTTCTAAACTTTCCAGCCACTCGTCAAAAGATTTCTTGGAAACGCGGATCGCATTGCCTATGCGGACAATCCTGAACTCCTCCTGCTTGACGAGCTGATATGCGGTTGTGCGGCCAATGTTGAGCATGGCCGCAATCTGTTCCACGGTATATGTGCGCGGTTCCGGCAGTGACTTTTTCTCTTTCTTGTCCATAGTAACCTCCATGTATTTGCCTTGTCATTTTGACTAAGGGAGTGAAGAATGGCAGTAGCAATCGGCTTTGGCGGGGTGTCCTCTTGCTAAGAATTTGCTAATAGGACCACCCAACGGACACATAAAACTGCGTCAGAATAGGTGTTTTGCACCATAAAGTTCGTTTACTACAAGTCATTCTGCGTAAGGGATGATATTGGAAGTTACATCCGAACCGTGTATCACATGGTAAGCCATACTCCTAAGGGGCAGTTGAGGGTTCGATTCCCCCAGGGGGTGCCATGAAAAAAGCAGCCGTCAGGCTGCTTTTTTCAAATGAAGCGCGCCTGCGGTGCATGAAAAATGAAGTATGGCTTCGCCATATGAAGTTTGACGGCATTACACCGAAAGTCTGTCATGCGCTTCACTTCATACGAGCGTTAGCGAGTACTTCATGGCAGCGAAACTGTCGTTTCATGTTTGCGGGGCAAACGCTTCATTATTACAATATAAATGCTTTGCTGTAATTGAGCAGGTATTGATGCGGATATTCCAATTATAATAGAAGTCAGAGGACAATCTTTTTTGCGTCTCTGTCATCATTTGGCAAGTTAGTCTAAAAACGGCACTTTTGCCAAGCCGCCGGGCTGCTTTTTTCAATGAAGCGCACCTGCGGTGCATGAAAAATGAAGTATGGCTTCGCCATATGAAGTTTGGCGGCGTCACGCCGAAAGTCTGTCATGCGCTTCACTTCATACGAGCGTCAGCGAGTGCTTCACGGCAGCGAAACTGCCGTTTCATGTTTGCGGGGCAAACGCTTAATTCAAATCAATTTACAGTCAATTTGCAAAATCCCCCACACGGCAAATTTCCGCGCGGGGGACATTTTTTATTTTCCGCTCTCGCCGTAGTTTGAGAGCACGCGGGCGGACGGGTCGTTGACATCGCAGCCCTCCCATGACTTGTTGGGCATCCAGAAATCGACTATCATCTCGGACTGGCCGGGATAGTACTTTTCAAATATCTCGCGGTAGAGCAGGGATTCTTTCGTGAACGGCTTTGCGTGGGTGTATTTTTCGCACTTCTCCTTGAATTCCTCTTCGGTGTAGAGCCCCTCGGCGTATTCCTTGAGGTAGTCGACCATCGAGTGACCGACCGCGTCGGAGAACGCCGCCTTTTCGCGGAAGAGTATATCGTGGGGCAGATAATCGCCCTCGAACGCGTGGCGGAGCAGATATTTGCCCTTGCCGTAGGTGTTCATTTTTTTAGCGGGGTCGACAGACATGACATATTTTACAAAGTCGAGATCGCCGAACGGCACGCGCGCTTCAAGCGAGTTTACGGAGATGCAGCGATCGGCGCGCAGAACGTCGTACATGTGCAGCTCTCTTATTCTCTTCTGCGACTCCTTCTGGAACTCCTCCGCGCTCGGCGCAAAGTCGGTGTATTTGTAGCCGAACAGCTCGTCGGAGATCTCGCCCGTCAGAAGAACTCTGATATCCGTGTTCTCGTGTATCCATTTGCACAGCAGGTACATGCCCATGCTCGCGCGGATAGTTGTGATATCAAATGTGCCGAGCATACGGATTACGCCCTCGAGCGAGTCTATGACCTGCTCTTTTGTCATGATGACCTCGGTGTGGTCGCTGCCGATGTAGTCGGCGACTTCCTTTGCGTATTTGAGGTCAATAGCGTCCTCGCTCATGCCTATTGCAAAGGTGCGTATCGGCTTTTTGCTCTGTCTTGCCGCTATGGCGCAGACGAGGGAGGAATCGAGTCCGCCGGAGAGCAGGAAGCCGACCTTTGCGTCCGCAACGAGTCTCTTGTCAACGCCGGCGATGAGCTTTTCGCGGATGTTTTTGCAAACTGTCTCAAGGTCGTCATGGCAGACTTCGTCAACCGCCGCTATGTCGCAGTACTGGACAAACTCGCCGTCTTTATAGTAGTGCCCGGGCGGGAAGGGCATAACATGCCCGCACATTCCGACGAGGTTCTTCGCCTCGCTCGCGAACATGATAACACCTTTTTTATCGTAGCCGTAGTAGAGCGGGCGGATGCCTATCGGGTCTCTTGCGGCGATATATTTTTTCTCTTCGCCGTCGTAGATAATCAGCGCAAACTCGGCATCGAGCATCTTGAACATATCCACGCCGTATTCGCGGTAGAGCGGGAGAAGTATCTCGCAGTCGGAGCCGCTTTTGAATGTATATTTCTTCGCAAGCTCCTCTTTTATCTTCTCGTAGCCGTATATCTCGCCGTTGCAGACGACATAGCTGCCGTCCAATTCAAACGGCTGCATTCCGTCGGGGGTCAGTCCCATTATAGCAAGGCGGTGGAAGCCGAGCAGACCTTTGCCGGTGTCTATTATTCTGCTGTCGTCCGGTCCTCTTGAAACGGTCTTTTTGAATCCTTCCTCAAAATCGGAAAAAGCGGCACAGCAGTCGCAGTAACCCATTATCGAACACATAGTAATCTTTCCTTTCGGTTAGTTTCAGCATTCGATAGGGCAAGTGCCAACTCGCTGTGCCACCTATCTTTGTTCTCTTTTCGGCTTCGAAGAAAGCCTCGCCGCTGTAACGGTCGGCGTGTCCGGCGCACCTACTCGGTAGTCCTTTCGGCTTGCAGCTCGTCGGGTGTTATTTGCGCGGCTCCTGTGCTGCATGGCTCTCACCGTCCCATGCTCGCTTTGAGCGGTTTTCCGCGTTACTTCTCCCTACTCAGGCGCTTTTGTTATTGTAAAAAGGGTTGTGGATTTTTATTTTACGCTGAAGAGCAGATCGCTGTAGGTCGGGAACGGCCAGAACTCCTTGGCGGTTATCGTCTCAGCCTCGTCGCAGACGGCGCGCAGGGCGTCCATCTTGCCGAGGATAACGTCTCTGATATCATTCGCCGCTTCGGTGACATCCTCGATGGCCTGGAACTTCGCTATCTCGCCGTCAAGGTCTGCGGTCGCGTCGGCGATTTCATCGGACAGCTCGGAGAGCTTCGCGATGGTCGCGGTCTCGTATTTGCAGGGGAGACCTGCGACAGCCGCTTTCTTCGCGGCGAGGGTCTCTGCGAGCGACTTTGTGTAGCCCTCGACTGCGGGGAGAATCTCTTTTCTCGCCATGTCGACCATGGTCAGAGCTTCGATATTGACGGTCTTTGAGTAGTTTTCAAGAAGTATCTCATAGCGGCTGTGAAGCTCTGCGGGTGAGAATATCTTGTGAGCGGTGAGCATCTTCACGTTCTTGTCGGCAATCATCGCGGGCATAGCGTCCGGAGTGGTGCGGAGATTCAGCAGTCCGCGCTTCTCGGTAGCTTCCTTTATCCACGCGTCGTCATAGCCGTTGCCGTTGAAGATGATTCTCTTGTGGTCTTTTATGGTTTTCTTTATCATGTCGTGCAGAGCGGTCTCGAAGTCATCGACATTTTCGAGGCGGTCCGCATATATCTTGAGCGACTCCGCAACGGCGGCGTTGAGCATGATGTTCGCGCAGGCGATGCTGTTCGACGAGCCGAGCATACGGAACTCAAACTTGTTGCCGGTGAACGCAAAGGGCGATGTGCGGTTGCGGTCGGTGGTGTCGCGGGTGAACTTCGGCAGAACATGAACGCCGAGCTTCATCGTTGTCTTTTCGCTGCCGCTGTAGGGCGCGTCGTTCTCTATAGCGTCGAGAACTGCGGTCAGCTCGTCGCCGAGGAACATAGAGACAACTGCGGGCGGAGCTTCGTTCGCGCCGAGTCTGTGGTCGTTGCCTGCGGTCGCGACGGAGACGCGGAGCAGATCCTGATAGTCGTCAACGGCTTTGATGACCGCGCAGAGGAACAGCAGGAACTGTGCGTTCTCATAGGGGGTCTCGCCGGGGGTGAGGAGGTTGACTCCCGTATCCGTTGCCATGGACCAGTTGTTGTGCTTGCCCGAACCGTTGACTCCGGCGAACGGCTTCTCGTGGAGCAGGCAGACAAGTCCGTGCTTCGCGGCGACTTTCTGCATGATCTCCATAGTCAGCTGGTTGTGGTCGGTGGCGATGTTCGTTGTGGTGTATATGGGTGCGAGCTCATGCTGAGACGGTGCGACTTCGTTGTGCTCGGTCTTTGCAAGAACGCCGAGTTTCCAGAGCTCTTCGTTGAGGTCTGCCATGTAAGCGGCGACTCTCGGCTTGATAACTCCGAAATAGTGGTCGTCCATCTCCTGACCCTTGGGCGCCTTTGCGCCGAAAAGAGTGCGTCCGCAGAAGACGAGGTCTTTGCGCTGCTCATAGAGAGCCTTGTCAACAAGGAAGTATTCCTGCTCGGGGCCGACGGAGGTGCGCACGCACTTTACATCGGTGTTGCCGAAGAGTCTGAGAATACGAAGAGCCTGCTTGTTGAGAGCCTGCATGGAACGGAGCAGAGGCGTTTTCTTGTCGAGTGCCTCGCCGCCGTAAGAGCAGAACGCCGTGGGGATGCAGAGGGTCTTGTCTTTTATAAATGCGTAGGAAGTGGGATCCCACGCGGTGTAGCCGCGGGCTTCAAATGTTGCTCTGAGTCCGCCCGACGGGAAGGACGATGCGTCCGGCTCGCCTTTTATCAGTTCCTTGCCCGAGAACTCCATGATAACGCGTCCGTCGGATGCGGGGGTTATGAAGCTGTCATGCTTCTCGGCGGTGATGCCGGTCAGGGGCTGGAACCAGTGGGTGAAATGGGTCGCGCCATGCTCAACGGCCCAGTCCTTCATAGCGGCGGCAACTGCGTTGGCGACGTCATTATTCAGACTTGCTCCTTCGTCAATAGTCTTCTTGAGAGACTGGTAAACATCGGCGGAAAGCATTGCTTTCATCACTCTGTCGTCAAAAACGAGACTTCCGAAATAATCAGATACTGTGCTCATAAGTTAGCGCTCCTTTTTCATATTTTAAGGCGAAAAATAAAAAATGGCGTCAATGAACCCGTTCAGTTCAAAGACGCCATTGCCTTTATGCGCTGAATTATACGCGCAGCAAAATCGTTTGTCAAGGCGTTTTCGGATAATTCTTTATTTTTGTGCAAATAGCCGCAATCGGGGCTTTTTGAAAAGCAATTTTATGAGCAAGATGTAACCGCTTTTCTGAGAAAATGCGAGGGCTTTGAACTCTCACCAAAAAATTTTTCGGCGGCGCGGTTCTCCCGGACGGCTTTAAAAATAAAGTGCGATACATATATAAAATACAATTGACACGGGTCTTTTAATATGATAAAATACGCCTCAAATGAGCAAAGGCGTTCATTCCCCCGGGGACAGTGCCCCCATCGGCGGACGCCTTTGCTTTTTGCTTTTTCGGAATCGAGTGTCCCACATTTCATCGGGTTTTGCGGGCAGTTGACCGCGTTGTCATATTTTTCGGTTCCAAAGCACTCGCTTTTAGTACAGAATACCGTAGAAGTTGGCAGGAAAGGTGTGTTATAATATGATATAATGAAAGTACGCGTGAAACCTTAACCGGAGAAGTATATAAAAAAAGAAAAAGATAAAATACGGAGGGATATTAATGACAAAGTACATCTTTGTGACCGGAGGCGTCGTATCCGGCCTCGGAAAGGGGATAACTGCGGCGTCGCTCGGACGAATACTCAAAGCGCGCGGGCTCAAGGTAGCGGCGCAGAAGCTCGATCCTTATATCAACGTTGACCCGGGCACCATGAGCCCCTATCAGCACGGCGAAGTTTACGTCACGGAAGACGGCGCGGAGACCGATCTCGACCTCGGCCACTACGAGCGCTTCATCGACGAGGATCTTAACAAATACTCGAATCTCACCACCGGTAAAGTATACTGGAACGTGCTCAACAAAGAGCGCCGCGGCGAGTATCTCGGTTCGACCGTTCAGGTCATACCCCATATAACAAATGAAATAAAGGATTTCGTATACCGTGTCGGCAAGAAAACCGATGCTGACGTGGTCATCACTGAGATCGGCGGCACTATAGGTGACATTGAATCCCAGCCTTTCCTCGAAGCTGTAAGACAGATATCTCTTGAGGTGGGGCGTGAGAACAGCCTCTTTATCCATGTCACTCTGGTGCCGTTTTTGCGTGGATCGGACGAGCATAAGTCCAAACCCACCCAGCACTCGGTCAAGGAGCTGCAGGGCATGGGCATCAACCCGAACATAATCGTCCTGCGCTGCGACGAGCCGCTTGAGGAGGCTATCTTCAAGAAGATATCGCTCTTCTGCAACGTCAAGCCCGACTGCGTTATCGAGAACATCACCCTGCCTTATCTCTACGAAGCTCCGCTGATGCTCGAGAAGTCGAACTTCTCGTCCGTCGTCTGCCGCGAGCTGAATATAGACGCTCCCGAACCGGATCTCGACGAGTGGACGGAGCTTGTCCACCGCATCAAGAACCGCGAAAAGGAAGTCAAGATAGGTCTTGTCGGCAAATATGTCCAGCTCCATGATGCATATCTGTCCGTTGCCGAGGCGCTTCGCCACGCGGGCTACACTCTCAACACCCATATCCGCATCGACTGGATCGATTCCGAGAATCTGACCGAGGCGAACTACGAGCAGGAGCTCTCGCACCTCGACGGAATAATCGTCCCCGGCGGCTTCGGCGGCAGAGGAATCGAGGGAATGATCCTCGCGGCGAAATATGCCAGAGAGAACAATGTTCCCTATTTCGGAATCTGCCTCGGAATGCAGATTGCGGTTATCGAATACGCGCGCGATGTCGCGGGTATAAAAGACGCCCACTCGGGCGAGTTCGATGAGCTCTGCAAGAACAAGGTCATTGACTTTATGCCCGGTCAGAGCGATAATATAGACAAGGGCGGCACACTGCGCCTTGGCGCATATCCCTGCGTTATCAAGCCCGGCACAACAATGGAGCGCTGCTACGGAAAGTCCGAAATTTCCGAGCGCCACCGCCACCGCTACGAGTTCAACAACGATTATCGCGATATACTTACTCAGAACGGACTTACCCTCTCGGGTCTTTCGCCCGACGGCAGACTCGTTGAAACGGTCGAGCTTTCCGACCGCCCGTTCTATGTCGGAGTGCAGTATCACCCCGAGTTCAAGTCCCGTCCCAACAAGGCTCACCCGCTGTTCAAAGGCTTTATAGCCGCAGCGCTTGAAAAATCTGAGATCGGAGAATAAATACCTATGGCAAACTTGCATGAAGAGTGCGGCGTTTTCGGAGTCTATTCACCCAAGCCCGGCCCCGTGGCGGATCTCGCTTACTACGGTCTCTATGCCCTGCAGCACAGAGGGCAGGAGAGCTGCGGCATAGTCGTTAACGACGACGGAGTGTTCGCTTCGCGCAAGGATATCGGACTTGTCAACGAAGTCTTCTCGCGCGACGACCTGATGAAGTTCCCGCAGGGCAGGATGGCTGTCGCCCATGCGCGCTACGGCACGACCGGCGGCAACAGCAGAGCGAACTGCCAGCCCATCGAGGTCAACCATCAGAAGGGCAAGATGGCTCTTGCCCACAACGGAAACCTCAGCAACGCCTATGAACTGCGCAGCGAGCTTGAGCTCGGCGGCGCTATCTTCCACACGACGAGCGACACCGAGATAATCGCCTATATCGTCACGCAGGCGCGCCTCAACAGTCCTTCGATAGAAAACGCGCTGAGCAGCGCGATGAACAGACTCGAGGGCGCGTATTCCCTCGTGCTCATGTCAGCCGCAAAGCTGCTCGCAGCGCGCGACCCCTACGGGTTCCGCCCGCTGTGCTACGGCAAGACGCTCGACGGCACATATGTCGTCGCGTCTGAGAGCTGTGCGCTTTCCGCCGTCGGCGCAAAATTCGAGCGCGATATACTCCCCGGCGAGATACTCGTCTTTGACGAAAACGGCGTGCGCTCGAACAGGGATCACTGCGGCGAAAAGCCGAGGCGCTCATGCATTTTTGAGTATATCTATTTTGCAAGACCCGATTCCGTCATTGACGGCGTGTCGGTTCACGCGGCGCGCAAAAATGCCGGCGCGATACTTTCAAAGACCCATCCGGTTGAAGCCGATGTCGTCATGGGCGTCCCGGATTCGGGAATCGACGCCGCTCTGGGCTATGCCGAGGCGTCGGGAATACCCTACGGAATGGGCTTCATAAAAAACAAATATATCGGCAGAACTTTCATCTCGCCCGGTCAGGACAAGAGAATCGATCAGGTGAGAATAAAGCTCAGCGCGATAAGCGAATCCGTAAAGGATAAGAGAATAGTGCTCATCGACGACTCGATAGTGCGCGGCACGACGAGCCGCCAGATAGTCAATCTCCTGCGCGAAGCGGGGGCAAAAGAGGTGCATATGCGCATCTCCTCGCCGCCGTTCATGCATCCGTGCTACTACGGCACTGACGTTGACTCGCGCGAAAATCTTATCGCCTGCCACCACTCGGTGGAGGAGATTGCCGACATAATCGGCGCAGATTCCCTCGGATATCTGCCGGAGTCGGAGCTTAAAAATTTGATAGGCAGCGAGAACTTCTGCAGCGCGTGCTTCAACGGAGTCTATCCGACCCCTATCCCGGATGTTATCACCAAAGACCGCTTTGAGGGGAAACTCTCCGAGCGGAACAAATAAATAAAAATACGAAAAGCGAAAGGAAACTGCGGTATGGAAAAGTTGTATGAAGGCAAGAGCAAGGTCGTTTACAGTTCGGAGGAGCCCGGTACCTGCATCATCAAGTACAAGGACACCGCCACTGCCGGCAACGGCGTCAAGAAAGAGGATCTGCCCGGAAAAGGAAAACTCAACGCGGCAATCTCCAACATCATCTTTGATTACCTCATGAAGAACGGAGTCAAGACCCATCTTCTCAAGGTCATCGACGAAACCACCGTCCTCGCGAAGAAGGCTGAGATCGTTATGGTTGAGGTCATAGTCAGAAACATCGCAGCAGGAAGCTTTTCAAAGAAATACGGCGTGCCGGAGGGTTCACCCCTGAAGAACACGGTCGTTGAGTTCAGCTACAAGAGCGACGAGCTCGGCGATCCGATGATAAACGACAGCCAGATAACCGCCATCGGTCTCGCCACGCAGGAGGAGCTCGACGAGCTCAGAGCCATGTCCAAGCGCATAAACGAGCTGATGACCGAGCTGTTCGCAAAGGGCGGCGTGCGCCTTGTCGACTTCAAGCTCGAGTTCGGCCGCACCGACGAGGGACTTGTCCTGTGCGATGAGATATCCCCCGATTCCTGCCGCCTGTGGGATATGGAGACAAACAAAAAGCTCGATAAGGACAGATTCCGCCGCGACCTCGGCGATGTTCTCGGCGGCTACAGAGATGTGCTCGAAAGACTTAAAAGCTCTATCTGATAAATCAAGGAGTGTATTTTTAAATGAGACTCATAGACCGCAAGATCGTCCTTGAGGACGGCAGCGAGTACTACGGATACGGCTTCGGCAGCTATGCCGACAGGGTGTGCGAGATAGTTTTCAACACCTCGATGGTCGGCTATCAGGAAATAGTCTCCGACCCGTCGTATACCGATCAGATGGTCGTTATGACATATCCGCTCATAGGCAACTACGGCATAACCGACGACGATTTCGAGTGCAAAAACCCGAGCATCGGCGGCCTTATCGTGTATGACTACAACGATATGCCCTCGAACTTCAGATACACAAAGACGCTCTCGGAGCTGCTCGAAGAGAACGGTATCCCCGGCATCTCCGGCGTTGACACGAGAAAGCTCACCCGCAGCATACGCGACTTGGGCTCGCGCCGCGTGCTCATAACCTCGCCCGATATCCCGGCTGAGGTCGCGGTGGAGATAATCAAAAATACCCCCGTCGCCCACGATGCGGTCAGCCGCGTCAGCTGCAAAAAGCGCTGGTATTCGCGCACGTCGAACCCGCAGTTCAATGTCGTCGCGATAGACTGCGGCATGAAACTCAATATCGTGCGCAGCCTCAACAAGTTCGGCTGCAACGTCGTTGTCGTGCCCTATGACACGCCGGCGGATGAAATTGAGTTCATGAAGCCTGACGGAGTGTTTCTTTCAAACGGCCCTGGCGACCCCGAGGATGTGACTCCGGTCATAAACACGGTCAAGGCGCTTCGAGGCAAATATCCGATTTTCGGCATCTGCCTCGGACATCAGATGATATCCCTCGCCTACGGCGCAAAGACATATAAGCTCAAGTTCGGTCACCGCGGCGGAAACCACCCGGTCATGAACCTCGACACCAACAAGATAGAAATAACCTCGCAGAACCACAGCTACGCCGTTGACCCGAAAACGGTCGAGGGCACCGACCTCGAAGTGACGCACATAAATCTTCTCGACAACACCGTCGAGGGAGTAAGATGCAAGAAAGACCTTGTGTTCAGCGTGCAGTATCACCCCGAGAGTGCGCCCGGTCCGCAGGACAGCAGCTATCTGTTCGGTCAGTTTATCGACTATATGAAGGAGGCGAAGGAGCGTGCCTAAGAGAACTGATATAAAAAAGGTGCTCGTTATCGGCTCGGGTCCTATAGTCATCGGTCAGGCTGCCGAGTTTGACTATGCGGGAACTCAGGCGTGCCTCGCCCTGCGTGAGGAGGGCTACGAGGTCGTCCTCGCGAACTCGAACCCCGCAACGATAATGACCGACACTACCATAGCCGATAAAGTCTATATGGAGCCGCTGACGCTCGAATATCTCGCGCGTATCTGCCGCTATGAGCGCCCGGACGCGATAGTCCCCGGAATCGGCGGTCAGACCGGACTCAACCTTGCGATGCAGCTCGCCAAAAAAGGCGTTCTCAAGGAGTGCGAGATAGAGCTGCTCGGCACTGATGCCGAGAGCATTGAGCGCGCCGAGGACAGAGAGCTTTTCAAAGAGCTCTGCGAGAGCATCGGCGAGCCGATAGTCCCCTCGCAGATAACCTACAGCATCGAAGAGGGTCTTGAGGCGGCGGAGAAGATAGGCTATCCCGTTATCCTGCGCCCCGCGTTCACGCTCGGCGGAACGGGCGGCGGCTTTGCCTATGACCCCGACGAGATGCGCGATATGATGAAGAACGCGCTTGCGCTCTCGCCCGTGCATCAGGTGCTCGTCGAAAAGAGCATAAAGGGCTACAAAGAGATAGAATACGAAGTGATACGCGACGCGAACGACACCGCTATCACTGTTTGTAATATGGAAAACCTCGACCCCGTCGGCATTCATACCGGCGACTCGATAGTCGTCGCGCCCAGCCAGACGCTGACGAATAAAGAATATCAGATGCTCAGGGATTCCGCGCTCAAAATTATCCGCGCCCTGGGAGTAAAGGGCGGCTGCAACGTTCAGTTTGCGCTCGACCCCCATTCGTTCCGCTACTATGTTATTGAGGTCAACCCCAGAGTTTCGCGCTCGTCCGCCCTCGCTTCAAAGGCGAGCGGATATCCGATAGCGCGTGTCTCGGCGAAGATAGCGGTCGGCATGGATCTGCATGAGATACAGCTTGCAAACACCCCTGCCTGCTTCGAGCCCTCGCTCGACTATGTCGTGACCAAGATGCCGCGCTTCCCGTTTGATAAGTTCCCCGCCGCGCACAACACGCTTTCGACCCAGATGAAGGCGACCGGTGAGGTCATGAGCGTCGGACGCACTTTTGAGGAGAGCCTGCTCAAGGCGATACGCTCGCTCGAAGAGAGCAAGAACCATCTGCATATGGAGAAGTTCGACTCGGCGCATATGAGCGTTGACGAGCTGCTCGAATATATCAAAGAGGGCACGGACGACCGTCTCTATGCAATATCCCAGCTGATGTGGATGGGCGTTGACCCGTCGCTTATCTGCGATATAACGCATATAGATATGTTCTTCCTCGACAAGATAAAGAAGATAGTCGATTTCGAGAAGGAGATGGAGGCGAATCCCGGCTCCGACATTCTTCTGCGCGAGGCAAAGCGCCTCGGCTTCTCCGATTCGTATATCGCCGAGCTCTGGAAAGAGAGCGAGGACAGCATATATGAGCGCAGATGCAAAGAGGATATCTTCCCGACATACAAGATGATCGATACCTGCGCGAGTGAGTTCGACAGCTATGTGCCCTATTTCTACTCGACCTATGCGAGCGAGAACGAGTCCGTCGTTTCGGACAAAAAGAAGATAATAGTCTTAGGTTCAGGTCCTATCCGTATAGGACAGGGCGTTGAGTTTGACTATTCGACTGTCCATGCCGTCCATGCCATTCAGCAGCTCGGCTATGAGGCGATAGTTATAAACAATAACCCCGAGACCGTTTCGACCGACTATACCACTGCCGACAAGCTCTATTTCGAGCCCCTGACGACAGAGGATGTCATGAATATAGTCCATCTTGAAAAGCCGGAGGGCGTTATAGTCACCCTCGGCGGTCAGACTGCCGTCAACCTCGCGGCTCCGCTTGCAAGGCGCGGCGTGAAGATAATCGGCACCGACTGTGACGCCATTGAGCGCGCCGAGAACAGGGACGCGTTTGACGCCGTTATAAAATCCCTCGGCATCCCGAACCCGAAAGGCGAGGCTGTTACGGATATCGAGACCGGTGCGGCTGTTGCCGCGCGCATAGGCTACCCCGTGCTTGTGCGCCCGAGCTTCGTGCTCGGCGGCAGGGCGATGGAGATAGTCGCTAACGAGACTATGCTCAGAAAATATCTCAAGAACGCCGTTGAGGTCGACGAAGACAAGCCCGTGCTCATAGATAAATATCTTATGGGCAAGGAAGTTGAGATAGACGCCATCTGCGACGGCAGCGAGGTGTTCATCCCCGGCATAATGGAACTCGTCGAGCGTACCGGCGTCCACTCGGGCGACAGCACGAGCGTGTATCCGCCGTTCTCTATTTCGCAGAAGGTCAGAGACACGATAGCCGAATACACCACAAAGCTCGGACTCGGCATAGGCATAGTCGGTCTGTTCAATATACAGTTTATAGTTGACAGCGACGAGAGCGTCTATGTTATCGAGGTCAATCCCCGCGCTTCGCGAAGCGTGCCGTTCCTTTCAAAGTCCACCGACTGTAACCTTGTCCGCATCGCGACAAAGGTCATGCTCGGCCAGAGCCTGCGCGACCAGGGCATAACCGATATGCGCCTGCCCGACGGCAAGCGCTGGTATGTCAAAGCCCCGGCGTTCTCGTTCGAGAAGCTGACCGGCATGGACGCATATCTCTCGCCCGAGATGAAATCGACCGGAGAAGCGATAGGCTACGACAAGCGCCTGAACCGTGCGCTCTACAAGGCTCTTCAGGCGTCCGGAGTCAAGATGAAAGAATACGGTACTGTAATAGTCACCCTTGCCGATGAAGATAAAGAAGAGGCTCTGCCGCTCGTCAAGCGCTTCTATCACCTCGGCTTCAATATCGAGGCGACCGCCGGAACCGCGGCGTTCCTCAAAAAGCACGGCATACGCACCCGCGTACGCGGCAAGCTCAGCGAGGGCAGCACCGAGATTCTCGATTCTATCCGCGCGGGCTATGTCAGCTATGTTATAAACACGCGCGCCATTCTCTCCGGCGTCCACTTTGAGGACGGCGTTGAGATCCGCCGCTGTGCCGTCCAGAACGGCGTGACGATATTCACCTCCCTCGACACCGTGAAGATAGTCCTCGATGTTCTCGAAGAGATAACCCCCGAGATATCGACCATAAACGGCGACGGCGAGAACTGATTTCAACAACCCTTATATTAAAAGACCTCCCCGAGCGGGAGGTCTTTTGCTTTTGCTGAAAATAAACCGCCGCACGGCACGAACCGACGGCGGATTGATATTTTAATTTACGCCTTGCCCTTTTGCAGCAGCACTCTCAGCGGTCCCTCAAAGACGAGCTGGTTGATAAAAAACGCCTTTATGTCGTTCGGACTGCAAAACTTTTTCCTGCGCCCTGCGGAGAGCGAGGTCTGCTCCCTTATCGTGCGCGAGACGAAGCCGACGCAGGTGTCGCGCCCGCGCTGCTTCGGGATTATCCGCAGATAGAGCAGTGCGAGCCCGATGTAGCTGTACTTATATTCGTCGGCGTTCGAGGTCATGTGCTTTATGATGCGCTCTACATTGCGAAGCTCCGCTTCCGTTACGGGCAGAGCGAACAGCGCGCAGGGGACATCTGTGCCTTTGTAAGTCGGGTGGAGGTCGAAGTCCTCGGTCATGAATCCGCGCTTGCCTGTGAAGCTGAAAAATTTCGGGTAGTGTTCATCCGTGCTTATCGACATATGGGAGTATTCCCAAAGCCCTATTCTTTTTATAGTTCGCGAGACCTTATCCGGATAGTCGGTGAGCATAATATAGACGGTGCGGTCTTTTCTGTTCATTCGGCATACTCCCCCTTGTAATATTTTTTAGTATATGCTAACATTATAAACAACTAAAGTTGTCTAATCAAGAAACTGTTTTACAAATTGGTAAGATAAACGACTAAATATAAAAAGAGGCGTTTAAATGGTGAATAAAAATGATCTTAGATATATCAAAACGGAGCGGCTGATAGTACATACATATGTCGATCTGCGCCTGCGCGACCCGTCACCCGTCAAGGTCAGCGACCTGTGCCGGGAGGCGCTGATAAACAAAACGACATTCTATTCCCACTATGACACCATGGAGAGCCTGCGTCGGCACATCTGCCGCGAGACCGTCGCCGATATCCTCGGCCGCTGCGACTGCGCCCGGATGGCGTTCAGCGATACATACGCCTTTGTTTCAGAGCTCGTCGGCGCGATATCGCGCGAAGAGCGGCTCATCCGCGCGCTCTACGGCGATGATGTGACTTCACTGCTCAACGATGCGGAGGAGGCTCTTTTCAGAATCTATCTGCATGACGACGACGAGCCGGAGCGCAAAGAAAAAATAATCTTCTGCATCGGCGGAACATCAAGATTATTGCTCATGAACCCGGACGAGCACGGCATCCGCGCGGCGTCCGAGCTTATACGCACCGTCTTTAATCTCAACGAAAACAGAACATAAAAATCTTCAGCGCCGAGGTCACAAATTGTTTACAAACATATTGTTGACAATCGGCGCTCATATATGTATAATGTGTAGCGTGCTACACTTAATATTGCTGAAAACAGCTTTGCGGAAAGGAGATCGCTATGGAGCATATCGGATATTTTTTCAAGCGTATAGATAACCGTTTGAAGTCGAACGCCGATGCAGGACTTGGCAAGCACGGGCTGACTTTTGCGCAGTCGCGGATCATAAGATTTCTCGCCGAGCGCGGAGGTCAGACAACCCAGAAAGAGATAGAAGACTACGCCCATGTCTCACATCCGACGATTGTCGGCATAGTCACGCGCATGGAGCAGAGCGGCTTTCTCAGCACCTGTACCGACCCGTCGGACAAGAGAAACAAGGTCGTGCGGCTGACCGATAAGGCGAAAGACATCAATCTCGAGATACGCCGTTCGATTGATAACGGCGAGCGGGCGATGCTCAGATCGTTCAGCGAAGAAGAAGTCGAACAGCTCCGCGGATATCTCATAAGGATATGCGATAACCTTGATATTGACAGCAGCCCCGGCTGCAAACCGGAAAGTGGAGCAAAGAAAGAAAAGAGGGAGTGAGAATATGATAAAAACTTTGTTGAAGAGCATGCGCCAATACAAAAAAGTATCATGGGCGACTATCTTTTTCTCCGCGTTTGAAGTCGTGTTCGAGATAGTTATCCCGCTTTGCATGTCGGGTCTTATCGACAACGGCATCGAGGGCGGCGAGATGTCCATGGTCTGGAAATACGGTCTTGCGCTGCTATTCCTCGCGGTGTTCCAAATGGTGACGGGAATGCTTGCGGCGTTCCTCGGCTCGCGCGCGTCCGCCGGGTTCGGCGCGAATCTGCGCAGCGATATGTATGATAATGTTCAGACCTTCGCATTCTCGAACATCGACAAATTCTCGACCGCGTCGATAGTCACGAGACTGACGACGGATGTCACAAATATTCAGAACGCCTATCAGATGCTCATAAGAATAGCAATACGCGGACCGGTTATGCTGATTTTTGCCATGATAGTCTCGTTCAGAATCGACAGCCAGATTTCGCTTATGTTCATTGCGATTATACCTGTCCTCGCGGCTCTGCTCGTGCTGATAATCATCAAGGTGCACCCCGTGTTCAAGCGCGTTTTCCACACCTACGATGAGCTCAACAACGTCGTTCAGGAGAATGTGCGCGGCATAAGAGTCGTCAAGTCCTTCAATCAGGAGGATCACGAGATAAGCAAGTTCGAGAAGATATCCGAGAAGATATATAAAGACTTCGCAAAAGCGGAGCGCCTTATTGCGCTCAACTCGCCGATCATGCAGGTCTGCATGTATACCTGCATGATACTCATCTCATGGCTCGGCGCAAAGGCGGTTATCGCCAGCGGCAACAACGCAGCACTCGGTCTGACCACCGGCTCGCTCACCGCGCTGTTCACCTACGCCATGCAGATACTCATGAGCCTCATGATGCTCTCCATGGTCTTTGCCATGATGATAATCGCGAGCTCTTCCGCTCAGCGTATAGCTGAGATACTCAACGAAAAGACCGATATCTCGAATCCCGCGAACCCCGTTCTCGAAGTCAAAGACGGCGAGATAGATTATAAAAATGTCAATTTTGCCTATGCTTCAAAGGCGGACACCAAGGTGCTCGACAATGTCAACGTGCATATAGCCTCCGGCGAGACGGTCGGCATAATCGGCGGCACGGGTTCGTCGAAGTCTTCGTTCGTCCAGCTCATACCGCGCCTTTACGATGTAACGGGCGGTGAAGTGATGCTCGGCGGCGTGGATGTCAGAAGCTACGATCTCGATACCCTGAGAAACTCGGTCGCAATGGTGCTCCAGAAGAACGAGCTGTTCTCCGGCACGATATCAGAGAACCTGCGCTGGGGCAATGAGAACGCGACCGACGATGAAATAAAGCACGTCTGCGAGCTCGCTCAGGCGGATGAATTCGTCAGCGCGATGTCCGACGGCTACAACACCTATATCGAACAGGGCGGCACGAACGTCTCCGGCGGTCAGAAACAGAGGCTGTGCATAGCGCGCGCCCTGCTCAAGAATCCCAAGGTGCTCATTCTCGACGACTCGACAAGCGCCGTCGATACCCACACCGATGCGCTGATTCAAAAGGGACTTTCGCAGTATATGCCCGACACGACTAAGATAGTCATCGCCCAGCGCATAAGCTCGGTTCAGAACGCGGACAAAATACTCGTGTTCGACAACGGCAGGATAGTTGCCCAGGGCACGCATGACGAACTGCTGAAATCCTGCGATATCTATCGCGAAGTTTATGAATCCCAGCAGAAGGGAGGAAACGACGATGAGTAAGCCTATGCCTATGCACGGAGGACCCGGAATGCAGCCCAGAAAGCTCGACAAGAAAACGCTCAAGCGTCTGCTCTCTTATCTCAAAAATTATAAAGGCACGATAGTCCTCGTCACAATCTGCATCCTGCTCAGCGCAGTTGCGGGCGCTGCGTCGTCGATGTTCCTCCAGACGCTTATCGACGATTATATAACCCCGATGGTTGGTCAATCATCACCCGACTTCTCCGGATTCATTCGCGCGCTGATAACCATGGCGGTCATCTATCTCATCGGCACGCTCTCGACGCTTATCTACAACCGCCGCATGGTCACTATAGCGCAGGGAACGCTCAAGACCATACGCGATGAGATGTTCGAGAAGATGCAGCGCCTGCCGATAAGATATTTCGATTCACACACCCACGGCGACACGATGAGCCTCTACACAAACGATACCGATACCCTGCGCCAGATGCTCGCGCAGTCGATGGGTCAGCTGATTTCTTCGGTGTTCACCGTCGCGGCGGTATTTTGCTGTATGCTCTACATCAGCGTCGGTCTGACGCTCGTTGTGTGCGTATCGCTGTTCTTCATTATGCAGATAATCAAGAGAGTTGTCGGCAAGAGCGGCGCGTATTTCGTAGCGCAGCAGAGATCCCTTGCGGATCTTGACGGATATATCGAAGAGATGATAAACGGTCAGAAGGTCATAAAAGTCTTCTGCCACGAAGAGCAGTCTAAGAAAGAAATGAAGCAGCGCAACACCGAATGGGAGCACAACGCCGCGAACGCAAACGGCCACGCGACCTCGATGATGCCCATGACGAACGCGTTCGGATATTTTCTGTATATCCTGCTCGCCGTTATCGGCTCATATATGGCTATCGCCGGCACGAAGAATTTCGGGCTGACCGGCGTCAACACGCTGTCCCTCGGCATGATAGCCTCGTTCCTCGTGCTCTCGCGCAACTTTATAAACCCGATATCCCAGATGTCGAACCAGTTCAACTCGATTGTCAACGCCCTCGCGGGCGCCGAGCGAATCTTCACCTTTATGGACGAAGAGCCCGAGCCCGACGACGGATATGTTACCCTCGTAAACGCGAAAGAAGAGAACGGCGAGATAGTCGAAGTCAAGGAGCACACCGGAATGTGGGCATGGAAGCATCCCCACGGCGACGGCACTCTGACTTATACAAAGCTTGAGGGTCAGGTCGTGCTCGACCATGTCGATTTCGGCTACACACCCGAAAAGGAAGTCCTTCACGATATCACGCTCTACGCAGAGCCGGGTCAGAAGGTGGCTTTCGTCGGCGCGACCGGAGCGGGCAAGACCACGATAACAAACCTCATAAACCGCTTCTATGACATAGCGGACGGCAAGATACGCTATGACGGAATAAATATCAACAAGATAAAGAAAGCCGATTTGCGCCGCAGTCTCGGCGTCGTGCTCCAGGATGTCAACCTGTTCACGGGCACTGTCATGGAGAACATCCGCTACGGCAACCCCGAGGCGACCGACGAGCAGTGCATCGCGGCGGCGAAGCTCGCAAATGCTGACGGCTTCATCCGCATGCTCCCGGACGGCTACAACACCGTGCTCAAGGGTGACGGTTCCGGACTCTCGCAGGGTCAGCGTCAGCTGATATCGATAGCCCGCGCGGCGGTCTCCGACCCGCCCGTCATGATCCTCGACGAGGCGACATCTTCGATAGATACGCGCACCGAGGCTCTCGTCCAGGGAGGCATGGATAAGCTGATGAAAGGGCGCACGGTCTTTGTTATCGCGCACCGCCTCTCGACCGTCCAGAACTCGGATGTTATAATGGTGCTCGACCACGGCAGAATAATCGAGCGCGGCAACCATGAAAAGCTCATCGCCGAAAAGGGAACATACTATCGCCTCTATACCGGCGCGTTTGAGTTGGAGTGATTTGCAGAGCTGCGATAATTGGAAGTAAAAAGCAGAATCTCCTGCCCGGGAGCTGTTCCCGGACAGGAGATTTTTGTATATAACGAGCTTTGGGCATTTCTGATTCTTGTCGGAATACAACGCAAAAATTCTACCCGACGAAAATTTCGGGTAGGATTGCTTTTTATCAGTCTTTTTTCCTGAGCTCCGCCATGGCGGCGAAGTGGAGAACATCGAACTCCTCGGGTGCGTTTTCTCTGAGCGTTAGGAGATGCTCGCGCTCCCAGTTTTCTATCTCCTCGGGTGTCAGCGACGCGCCGATTCCGCGACAGGCTTTCATCCTGCCGTTCCAGCTCTCGCGCGTGAAATGCATACCTTCAGCTTCCAGTCCTCGTGGTGCATGAGCTCGAATTTTTCTTTGTAGCAGGCGGGTATTTCTATCGGGTGCATTGTTTCGCCCGCGCCGCTCCAGTCGAACGCCTTGCCGCCGTCGATTCTCTCGTCTTTTATATCGTGTTTTGACCCCGTCCGCATGACAGACAGGGTCAGATTAGTTTTATTTTATCTCCAGAGATTCATCCAGAAAGCGCCTTCAACGCCCGTGAACGAGATCAGCTGAGCCATGTTCACATATATGCACGCGACAGTCGAGACCGTGAATATCAAATCGACGAGCTTCTTTGTGCTCTCCGATTTGATGCTCTTGTAGAGCGTGAACGCGATGACAAGCGCGCCGATGACCATCTGCCATGAGAAGTCCGCGTTGTAGCGTACGGCATAGCCGCTCTCCCACGAGGAGAAGATTATAGCGAGCGGCATGAGAATGCAGGTCACGCCGATAAGCAGGATAGGCAATACGCGCTTTTTCTTCTCGACGCGCTGCAATGCCTTGCCCGAGAAGAGATAGGCGAACATGGGCAGAGCGCGGTATATGATTCCGACGGATATAAGATTCTTGCCAGCGTCGTCGAAGAACATATAGCCGTTGAGCCCGAAGCGCTCCGCAGAGGAAGCGAGATGCGTGAATGTCTTGGGCGTGAAGTGCGGCATGTTCAGAAGATACGCATACATATTGATGAGCACATATTTCCAGTGGAATTCCGAGTGGGTGAAGTCGTTTATCGTCAGCGAATACTGAATGCCGAAGTCGAGCGGATTGTCGAAGCGCAGATAGTTATATACCATCTGCCCGAGGGCGATAACGCCGAGCGGGACGAGGGCGACAGCCGCATATTTGAAGAACGTGCGGGTCTTCTGCTTCTTTTCGAGTCCGTCGAGCGCTTTTTTGAGTCCGCCCGCGAAGAAGAACAGTGCGGCGATGCAATAGACCGCGAGCGTCGGGCGGCAGAGCACGGCATAGCCGAGGAAGAACGAGGCAAAGCCGAGGCGGACATATGAGATTTTGCCGTCCCAGAGAATGTTCGAGGTCATGAGCAGATACGCGCCGATAGTCACGCACATGAATCCGCCGGAGATGGCGAGCTCATAGAACAGCGGACGCGCCGCGGAGAACATGATTCCCGAGGACATCTGCAAGGTTATCAATCCGGCGAGCACCGTGTTTGTCGGCAAATCGCGGAATTTTTTGTCTATTACCGCGAGATATATCTTCGTCAGGAATATTATTCCGACGAGCGCAAACATCAGCGTCGCCCAGCCGGTCGGGAAATAGCAGCCGGTTATCAGATGATACGGCAGGAACAGCGCGATGACCGGTCCGATGCCGTAATATGAATAATATTTGCCGTTATACAGGCAGTGATCCCAGAGGAAGTTGCCCGCACCTATTTCAGCATCACGCCTTGTGTATTCATAGGGATTGTCCATTTTGAGCAGATCTTCGTCAGGCTCTTCGAGAAGGTTCACCTGATGATGCTCAAACGCGTCAACGAGCTCTTTGGTTATCTGGTCGCCCTCCTGCGAAGTGAAGCTGTAGTGCGTGGTCGACCAGCCTTTTTGCAGATTTGTGAATGTGAGATACACCGAAAATACCATTGCGGCGGCGGTTATGACTGCCGCGATGCGGGTGCAGTTGACTCTGTTGTCGGAGAATTTCTTGCGCGCTCCGGCGGGATTCGCTATAGCATAGATGATAATTATGGCGGCAGCAGCTATGAGCAGATATGTCAGGATAATTTCCGCTATGTGCAGCGCGCTTATCGACTGATTGAGCGTGATGCCCTTGAGCGTTGCGCTGTGATAGTCGTCGAGAGATATCTCGAGTCTGAGGCGCGACACTTCGCCGGAGAAGTTGCAGATCATGACATTGTCGAGCCCGTTTTCGAGCGTGAGCTTTGCGATATTCGTGCGGTAATATGAGCTCGTTGAATCGGCGAAATCGACATAGACCTTGCCGCTGTTTGCCGACTCTCCGAAGTCGACATCGAACCCTATAGAACCGACGCGCGCGTCAATGCCGGTAAACTCTATCTCGGAATAGCCCTCGCCGAGGGTTATCGTGCCGTCGTCGTTATAAGTAATATTGGCTCCGTCTGCGCGGGAGAGGTCGAGCGGCTGCTCTTTGTATCCTCCGAGAAGCCTGTTTATCGGCGTGAAATTCATCACGCACAGGCTCACGACCGTTACTATAACAAACAGAACGGCAACGCATACGGAAAGCTTTTTCAGAAATTTTCTGTTTTCTCTGTCCATAGGCACCTCACAATTTTTTAAAGTCAGCTAATTATACCCTATTCGGGGCAATTTTTCAAGTTTGTTGTTAAATCCGAAAAAGCGGAGTTATATAAAAAGACACGGCTCACATAAGCTGTGAACCGCGCCTTTTCTATTTTGCTATTCGATTAATACTTGACGTTGGTTATCTCAAGGAAGTTATCGAGAACCGCGCTGCCGTTAAACTTGCTGCCGAGCACCTTGCCGGAGCCGGTGATAAGGACGTGCATATACTGATAGAGATCTACCATATGATTGGTCTTGGGGTTGTAGGTGAGCACTGCGGTGCAGTCATAGTACTTGAGCGAATACTCAACATCCTTGACGACCTTCGTGACGTTGGGGTCGTTCTGGAGGGTGTTGTCGATATCGGCCTTTGCAAGGGGGCTGAACATCGTTCCGGTGAAGCCCTTGGAGATAACGCCCGTCTTGGGATCGCAGGGCTCGGGGTTGATATCCGCCTTGAGGACTATCGTTATCTTGTAGTTGCCGTTCGAGAGAACCTCGCACTTTGCGCTCTTTATCTTGCTGACATCGGTCAGGGTGCAGCCCTTTGTGGGATGCTGGTAGATCGGGAACCACTTCATGTCGGTGCCCTTCGGATTGTTCTCGTGCTTCTTGCCCTTTGCATCCTTTTCGCTGGTCATGAACAGCTCGGCAACGGGAAGAGCCGCGTTGATAACAAAGCCGTCAAAGTTTCTCTTGTCCTTGGGCAGGGTCTGCCACTCGGACTTCTCATAGCCGACCTTGCTGCTCTTTGCGAGATTGAGAACGTCTCTGTAAGCGGCGAGGATCTCGGCATAGCTCTCGGGCTTGCCGTTCGAGGGCTTTGCGGAATTGTCGGCGGGAGCCTTGGTCTCGATAACGGTGTGACCCTCTTTGTCGGTCACTATCTCGGTCTCGACCGCGGTGTCGTCGGAGGCTGCTTCCGAGGAGGCCTCGGGAAGCAGATCGTCTGCAATAGCGTCGCCGTTTATGGCAACGTCGCCGGCGGCAGTTGTGTCGTTGTTATTCTTGTCGTTCTTGCACGCCGCGAAGCTTGCAATCATGGCGATCGCGAGCAGAAGAGCCGCGATTCTCTTGAGATTCTTATTCATTGTTTTCTATCCCCCTGGAAAATCAATATTTGAAGCTGGAATAGCTTACATACGATGTTCCGGTAGCGGTGGGCTTGCCGATACCGATGTCGATGTTGACGGTGATATCAAACTTGACATCGAGCTTGACGAAATGACCGGTAGCGGCGTCGATGGTTGCGGTAACGACTGCGCCCGAGTAGCTCTCGGTGACCTTTGCGCCGCCGTAAACTTCGTCGATGGCGTCATAGATGCAGCTGGCTCTCTTGTGGTCATAGTAGCCCTTGTCCTTGTCGCCGACGCAGATTCCGCTCTTGTCGAGGGGAGCGTTGCAGGTCGCGGTGCCCTTGGTTGCATAGGAATTGCCGTTCTTGATGTTGATGGTGATTATGTAGTTCGAGCCGCTCTGCTTGCAGGAAGCTGCGGTGACGTCGCCGGTGCCGAGGGTCGAAGCTCTGAGAAAATACTTGTTTGTGTCGGTATTCCACTGACCCTTGGTGACGGTTTCGTTGTAGGCGTTCTCGGCACCGATGCCCATGAACTTGTAGATAAGGCTCTTGAACTGCTTGACAACAGCGTTTGCCTCGATCTTCTCGTTCTTGGTCTCTCTGTGCTTTGTGAAGCCGACCTTGCCCGAGACGGCTGCCTTTGTGGCGGCATTGTAATAGTTGAGGATATCCGCGGTGCTCGAGGGAGCCTTGTTGCCCTTCGAGGTGACTACGGGAGCCTTGCCGCTGTCGGCGGGCTTGGTCTCGATGACCTTGCCGGAAGCGTCGGTAACGGTCTCAATTTCGGTGGACTCGGCAGAAGCGTCCTCACTTGAGGCCTCTGCGGGGGTGCTTTCGTCGGAGACGGTGTTGTTCGCGTCTGCGGAGCTCTCGGAGGGGGCTGTGGAATCGCCGTTGTCCTTGTCGCTCTTGCACGCCGCGAACGAGAATATCATCGCGAGGACAAGAAGCAGGGAAGCGATCTTCAGAAGATTCTTTTTCATGTCAAAAACCTTTCATAAAATATTTTCGGGTATTTCCGCCCGTTTTTTGTGCTGCACTTTACAAGGCAACACAGCGCACTATAAATTTACACTAATTAACTAATAATGTCAAGTAAATTTTGATAAAAACAAAATTAATAACGCCGTGTTTTTATGCAAGATAACATCACAGACTGCCTTTTAGTAATAGATTGTTTACATTCGCTTTTATAAAGTTATGGAAATTCGCCGAAAGTTATGATATAATATCAAGGTATATGTGCTCCGGCGCATAAGATACACCCCGAAAGGAGTCTGCGGCATGGCGGAGAAAAAGCTCATCTCATGGAATGTCAACGGAATAAGAGCGTGCATCGGCAAGGGCTTTTCCGAGGCTTTTGCGGCGCTTGATGCCGATATCCTCTGCCTGCAGGAGACGAAGGTTCAGGCGGGGCAGGTCGACTTTGCGCCCGAGGGCTATCACTGCTACTGGAACTACGCCGAGAAAAAGGGCTATTCCGGCACGGCGGTCTTTTCGCGCGAAGAGCCTTTGAGCGTGTCATACGGCATCGGCCTTCCCGAGCACGACCGCGAGGGGCGCGTGATAACGCTCGGATTCGAGAACTTCTATTTTGTCTGCGTCTATACCCCCAATTCGCAGGACGGGCTCGCCCGGCTCGACTACAGAATGACATGGGAGGACGCGTTCAGGGACTATCTTCTCTCGCTCGACAGGGACAAGCCCGTAATAGTCTGCGGAGACATGAATGTCGCGCACAACGAGATAGATTTAAAGAATCCCAAGACGAACCGCAAGAACCCCGGCTTCACGGACGAAGAGAGAAGCAAGATGACTGAACTGCTCTCCGCGGGCTTTACTGATACATTCAGATATTTCTATCCCGACGTCGAGGGACAGTACAGCTGGTGGAGCTACCGCTTCAAATCGCGCGAGCGGAACACGGGCTGGCGCATCGACTATTTCCTCTGCTCCGAGCGGCTCAACAGCCGGCTTACCGGCGCGAAAATACATCAGGAGATATTCGGCTCCGACCATTGTCCGGTCGAGCTGACTGTCGATATATAAAAAAGCGCCGCCGAAAAGGCGACGCAGGAAAGCTTGATTTTATATTGAGTTTTCGCTGAAGTCGATAACGAGCTTGTCGCGCTTCATCTCGAGCTTCGTGTATTTCACTCCCGCGGCGTCGAACATTCTTTTCGATGCGCGCACGCTGTCGGTGTTGCGGTACTTGTCGCTGATATAAATTACCTCTTTTATCCCGCTCTGGATTATCGCCTTGGCGCATTCGTTGCAGGGGAAAAGCGCGACATAGACCTTGCATCCGCGCAGGTCGCCGCTGGCGTTCAATATCGCATTGAGCTCTGCGTGGCAGACATAGGCGTATTTTGTGTTAAACGCGCTGCCATCGCGCTCCCACGGGAACTCGTCATCGTCGCAGCCGGAGGGGAAGCCGTTATAACCGACGGACATTATCCTGTTTCTGTCGTTTACGATGCAGGCGCCCACCTGGGTGTTCGGATCCTTGCTCCTGCAAGCCGAGAGCATCGCGATCCCCATAAAATACTCGTTCCACGAGATATAATCGCTTCTTTTAGGCATTTTTCACCGCTCCGTTTCCCTTATAATAGCATAATATATCAACCCGATATTAACATATCCAAGCCGTTAAGGCAAGAAGAAATTTTTGAGGTGACTTTCTATGGGTCTTTTAAAGAAAATTTTCGGAGACTACTCTTCGAGAGAAATCAAGCGTATCACGCCGATAAAGGACAAGGTGCTCGCGCTTGACGAGGAATATTCAAAACTCACCGATGAGGAGCTCAAAGCAAAAACCCCTTATTTCAAGGAGCGCCTCGCCAACGGCGAGACCCTTGACGATATCCTGCCCGAGGCATTCGCCGCCTGCCGCGAGGCTTCGTGGCGTGTGCTCGGGATGAAGCACTTCCCCGTGCAGATTCTCGGCGGTATCGTTCTGCATCAGGGACGCATCGCGGAGATGAAGACCGGCGAGGGCAAAACGCTCGTCGCAACGCTACCCGCTTATCTCAACGCGCTCTCCGGCAAAGGGGTCCACATCGTCACGGTCAACGACTACCTCGCACGCCGCGACAGCGAGTGGATGGGCAAGGTCTACCGCTTCATGGGGCTCAAGGTCG
>ENA-OZBH01000183-OZBH01000183.1-human-gut-metagenome-genome-assembly--contig:-NODE-183-length-46458-cov-21.054264_pt1 | contig 46458 bp, 59 predicted proteins | sample MGYA00243978_ERZ653518 | MGnify/ENA primary metagenome ERZ653518 (study PRJEB26926, sample SAMN06164923) | human gut metagenome | biome: ENVO:00009003; feature: ENVO:2100002; material: ENVO:00002003... | reverse complement strand
TCAATGGTTTTGTTTTGAACTTATATAGGCACCTTCCCCGTCTGGGAAGGCGAGTCAAAGAAATTTCCTATATTATAACAAATATTAAGGAAAAAATCGCCGAGGGGCGGTCATGTGCGGATTTCCTCCCTTCTCCTGCGCCTTGGAGCAATTTTGTAAAAATAATTTTACACCCCCCTTGCATTTTTGCTTTCCGTTTGTTATTATATTTAAGTCATATGGTTGAGAAAACCTGAGACACAGGGGCATAGCGCAATTGATAGAGCAACGGTCTCCAAAACCGTAGGTTGGGGGTTTGAGTCCCTCTGCCCCTGCCAATTTGGCCCAATAGCTCAGCTGGATAGAGCACTTGACTACGAATCAAGGTGTCGGGAGTTCGAATCTCTCTTGGGTCACCATACCATTCAAATTCGAACTCTTTACTCTTACAGGATTCTGCAGGAGTGGGAGTTCGTTTTTGTAATTATACTGAATTTCAATGTAGTCATCATAGACTATCACGCAGCGGACGAGCGATGAGAGCAGGATGCTCTTGTACTTGTCCGCTGTTTTTATTTTCTGGGCGATTGAGTAAAAGAAAAATTCAATATGCTTTTCCGTCAGCTTTGACTTACCGGATAATAATTCTTCGCGAGAAATGGCCTCATTTAGCTCTGTGAGGCGTTTCTCATACTCTTTAATATGATTTGTTATGGTGACGGAGATAAGGCCGCTCTCGACCGCCTGCACGCAATTTTTAAGCTTTTTATTTATCTCTGCCGCCTGATTCTTCAGAGATTGAACGGTCAGGGATTCTTTTTGCCTCTTCTGCGCTTCGACTGCCTGCCGGGCGATTGCATGCACAGCTTCCTTACTGGACAAGATTCTGGTGGTAACAGAGCAAACAAGCTCTTCCAGTTTATCGGCTCTGATGTTCCTGGCTGTGCATCCGTCTTTCTTCAGGTGCTTCGTACAGGCATAGTAGTAATAGGTATTTTTGTACTTCGACGTGCCGGATGTGCCGACCATGTTAGAACCACACTGGCCGCAGAAAAGTTTTCCGGTTAGAAGGAAATTTTCACTGCATACTTTCACATGATTATTCTTCCTGTACTGCAAGGTCTTCTGTACGGCTTCGAAGGTCTTTCTGTCAATGATTGCAGGAATAGCGTTCTCTTTCCGGATGTGGTTCCAGGTATAAGTGCCAATATACTTTTCATTCCGAAGAATGGTAGTTAGACTGCTTTTTCCAAAGGGACGGCCGGTTGATGTGCGACAGTTGGCGGCATTCAGCTCATTGATGATTCCGGTAGGCGTGCGGCCATCCAACACCATCTGATAAATCCGCCTGACTATCTGCGCTCCGGCTTCATCAATGACCAGGTGATGATCTGCATCCAGCTTATAGCCTAACGGAACAAGGCCGCCTGACCACTTGCATTCCAGAGCATTTTCCGTCATCCCTCTCATTACATTTTCGGCCAGCTCGGCGCTGTAGTATTCAGCCATTCCTTCTATGACAGATTCAAGCAGAATGCCGGATGGATCGTCAGCAATATTTTCCATGGCACTGACAACATGCACACCATATTTTTTCAATTTATGCTTGTATTTGGCCGAATCGTATCTATTCCTGGCAAAGCGGTTCAGCTTGTATACCAGGACAACGTCAAAAGCTTGCGTGGCGGCTGCCTGAATCATCATCTGGAACTCCGGGCGCTGGTCTGACCTTCCGGTCATTGCGCGGTCTGCATATGTGTGAACGATGACCATATTATTCCGGCGGGCATAGTCTTCACAGACACGAATCTGGCCTTTAATCGATTCCTCACGCTGACGATCCGAAGAATAGCGGACATATAAAACGGCCTTGACTGGTGCTGTGGTCTCTTTTTTAGGCATAAGAAAAGCCTCCTAACTGGGTAAAATGGAGGCTGATTTGGTATAATAGAATAGTAATCAGCCTCACAGGGTAATAGATTACAACCGGCCACAAGCTCTGCAAAGCTTCGTGACCACTAGCCTCATCCATACGCCAATATGGATGGGGCTTTTTATTGTTTCAAGCATATTCGAACGATTTCAAGCAGATGAAAAATGAAATCCGCTTTTTATCCGATAAACACGGAACTTTTACCATTTTTCCGACGTTTGAAAATCGTAGGGAATCGTTTCAAGTAGTTTCAAGCAGGTAGAAAGGTGTTATTCTTCCTGATCTCTGACTTTATACACATGGATATAGTTTTCAGGAAGTGCTGGCGCAATTCCCTTTTCTATGATGGTGGCAATCAGATCCTTCTTCAATCCTTTAGTGGGTAGACCGGCATCAGCAAGGATTTTCTGCAATTCCGGTTTATGCAGTTTTTTCAGCTCAGTTTCATTGGAAACGTCAACAAGGCGGGCATAATTTCCTGGATCCACAAAATCCCTGATGAAATCTTCCCTTGTGTAGCCATCCGGCTTTTCCTTGTATAAGGATTCATAGGAAATGCCGCCAATATACGTCTTTGCTTCATAAATGACTGTTTTTACAAACATATCTTGAGATGGTTTATACAAGGATTTAACGGTAGGAGCGGTTAATTCTTTCATGGTGTACAGCATGATCTGAGCACAGGCTTTAGCATCTGACAAGGAATCATGATGGTCCAGTTCAATATTCAAATAGTCACAGATTGTATTCAGCTTATGGTTAGGCAGATCCCTGTAAGTAAATCTGGCGCTTTGCAGAGAATCAGCAAAAAGCAGAGGGCGGTCCAGTGAAATACCTTCTACCAATGCGGCGTGCAGCAGGCAGCCCATATCAAACTGAGCATTATGCGCTACCAGAACATATCCTTTGATGAAGTCATGGAAAGTGGATTCATAATATTCTTTAAACGTGGGAGCTGTGCGGACCATATCCCATGTGATTCCATTGATCCGTGTGTTTGTGAATTTAGTTTCCGGCGGCTTAATCAAAGAAGTGATACTGTCCATAATCTGGCCATGGTCAACTTTAACGGCTGAAATGCTACAGATTGAATAAGGTTGGGCATTGGCCGTTTCCACATCGAACGCCACGAAGCTGTCAATGGGTACACGGTATTGATTGGTTACCGGTAAATGCATCCTGGCAAATCCGTGGGATTCAGGAAGCCTGTAAGCATCCAAAAATTCTGAATAGAATGGAGCTTCTGCTTCCAGCTCAGCTTCCTGCTTTTTCTTTTTATTATGCCTGTAATACCATACCGCAAAGATTATAACGATTAAAATCAGACCACCCATAATTCCACCTTAATCCCCTTTCTTCAGCTGGATAAACTGCGTTGGAACTCCACGGCATCTTGCCAAATCATATAGAGAGCAGTCTCCATGATCTGCAAGGTATTCATCATTCAGAAGCAATTCCACAGCAAATTGATTGGCCACATGCTCTACCCTGCTGGCGTTAATGCTCATTGTGTATGTTTTCAGCCATTGCGTATTATCATCCGGAGTGCAAAGCGCATGCCCTAATTCATGTGCACAGACGAAGTTCAGTAAGTCAGAAGGCGTGCGCTTGTCATCGATGATAATGAACTTCGATCTTTTATATTTCAGGTAATTCCCTAGTTTGCCGCCTAAATCTCCATATATGATATGGATGTTTCTAGCCTCCGCCAGTGCAAACGGATCATCAGTTTTATATCGGTGGATCAGCTGGCGAACCTTCCGCTGTATTTCCATACTATTCAATCCTTCCGGTACTTTTTAGGCGTATATTTCTTCTTGGCCATCTTCTTGGCCTGGATCATGGCGGCCTTAATGGTGGCAGTGAATGCTTCAATGTCTTCAATGTCGGCGCCATCTTCATAGGCCGCGAAGGATACGGAGTTCATCATGTCTTCCAAATCGGATTCAATTTCACGTTCATCGCTGGCTGTAAGTTCCAAATCATTATCCTGCTTATCCCAACCCATGAGATAAGCCGTGGAAGTTCCTAAAGCTTTTGCAAAACTATCTAATGTAGAAATTGCGACATTGCTAATATTCCCTGCTTCGTAGCGCTGAACAGTTCCTTCACTTAGCCCAACTTTATTGGCTAATTCAAGAAGTGTCATGTTCTTTTCTTTTCTGACAGCCTTTATCCTTGCACCAATTTGTCGGTTAATTATATCTTTATCCATGATTTGCACCTCCCTGAAAAGATATTATCATAAATTTGTACAACGTGCAAGAAAACGTGCAAACAAGTCAATAAATCTTGCATTATATGCTTGACAATTTAATATCCATAGGTTATTCTAATCGTAGAAAACTTGCATGGTATGCAAGTTAAAAAGGAGGTGATACTTATGAATCGGCAAAAGCTTAAAGGAAAACTCTATGAGGAAAATAAAACCTACAAGGATTTAGCAGACGTTCTTGGCAAGTCGGTAACGACTGTATCCAACAAAATGAATGGAGCAAGCGAATTTGATTGTGCCGAAGCTTGCATAATCAGTAAATGGCTTGCGCTTTCTCCCAAAGAAAGTATCGAAATTTTTTTGTTCTAAAACTTGTATAGTATGCAAGAAATTGAGCTATATAGCAGGTTTTTAAGGAAGTGAGCAGTAATGACAGAGTTACTTGATTACATCGCAAGATACGTCAATGAGCATGAGGCTGAATACCAGGAATGGCTAAAAGAGCAAAGGAGTGAGCAGGATGACAAGAGAAGAACTTTGGAAGCTGCAGAGCATTCAACATAAATTGGAAAGGCTCCGCCAGAGGGAACTTGCCGATTCCGGTGATACTTTCAAATCCATCATCTGGCGCAGCCAGTCTCACGGTGAAGTCGTTGCTTATGACAATGCGCTGAGACTCATTCATGAATTTCTGAAAGGCGAAATCATGAAAACAAATGGCGAGTACTTCGATTATTACCCCTATAAGGAGGATGAGCTCGATGAGGATTAAATGGAAGAAAATTATGGGCACGCTGGCCATTCCAGCAGCCATTGCGGCCGGGACTTATGCTTATGAGCCGCCCGCAGAGCTCATCGAATACCACGTTGAAGCAGACAGGGGAGATACCATTTGGAGCCTCTGCGCCAAAGTAGCTAGTGACGAGGACTGCATGGAAGAGCTGGTGTATCAGACCATGCAAGAAAACCACATCACGGATCCAAGAAACCTTCAGCCTGGTACTGAGCTGGTGATTCGTGTGAAGGCAGCCCGGGAATTGTAATGAAAGGAGGCGAGAAAAACGCTTAAATTTACTGCAACGTGTGACGGCTTGAATAAGAGCCATTACATTATCAAATCTGAAAAAGGCGGAGAACTTACCATCACAGCCATTCATAATGCCATCGTAAACGAATTTGGCGGCGGCTACTGGGTGCTTCTTCTGAATTGCAACGATGACAAGTAGGTGGGAAGAATCTCGGAAATTGAATATGCAGAAGCAAACGAAAAGTATTTTGAATAGAAAAAGGGCTCTGATGTGTACGAGACATCAAAGCCCAGTGCGGAAAGTGCCTACCTTCCGCCTCTATTTTACCACAACAAGGGAGGCTTAATAATGACTGAAAAATTTTTCGAAGCACACGGGGTTAAGAAAGAGCCCATGAAGGGAGGACTTGCATGTCTTCTGAATTTTCCCATTCCCGACTGGGCTGTTAAAAAGAAGAAGGATGGGACGATAGAGCCGAAGCTCTGGGACTTATTCGAAGCACTGCAGTATGCAGTAAGTTTTGTTCCATTCTATTCCCGAGGCAAGCATGCCGGTGAGCCCAACTGGCAAAAAGAAAGCGAAAGAACCATGTTCAAGACCCTGGATGAAGCAGAAGCGTTCATGAAGAGCATGGTCGGAAAGGCAGAAAACCAATGGATAAGTGGGAAGGAGCTTGAAAACTGAAATGATTACAATCAACGAACTGCAAGTAGAGAACCTGAAAAGAATCAAGGCTGTAAAGCTGGAACCGAGTGCTTCGGGTCTTACAGTCATCGGCGGGAAGAACGGACAAGGCAAGACCTCCGTGCTGGATGCTATTGCATGGGCTCTGGGCGGCGAGAAATTCCGCCCGACGAATCCAAAGAGGGATGGGGCACTAACTCCTCCGAATCTCCATGTGGCGCTTTCCAATGGCATAATCGTGGAAAGGAAGGGCATCAATGGCAGTCTGAAGGTCATCGACCCTACAGGAAAGAAGTCGGGCCAGCGGCTGCTGGATGAATTCATCAGCAAGCTGGCGCTGAACCTTCCGGCTTTCCTTCATGCTTCGGAGGCGGAGAAATCAAAGGCCCTGCTCCAGATCATCGGCGTGGGAGACAAACTGACAGTACTGGACCGCAAGGAAGAACAGCTTTACAACCAGCGCCAGGAAGTGGGCCGCATTGCTGACCGGAAGAAGAAAGCCGCTGAAGAAATGCCTTTCTATCCCAATATGCCTACTGAACCGGTCAGCGTGTCCGATCTGCTGAAGGAACATCAGGATATCCTGGCAAGGAATGGTGAAAATGAACGGAAACGCAGAAATGCCAGAGACATGCAGGAGCGCTTCATGAGGGCTGAGAGCAACTATAAGGCGGCCATGGAAGCACTGAAGGCGGCAGAGGATACACTGCGCAAGGCCAGGGCGGATGCCGAAGTGGCTGCGAAATCAGCACAGGATCTGCAGGATGAAAGCACGACGGAGCTGGAGGAGAACCTTCGCAATGTGGAAGTGATGAACGAGAAAATCCGGGCCAATACTGCCAAGGAAGGGTCCTCCCTGGAAGCTGACAACCTCCAGCAGGAATATAAGGACCTTACAAAACAGATTGAGACTGTCCGGTCTAATCGCGCCGACCTTCTGAAAGAAGCAGACCTGCCGCTCCCGGAGCTTTCCGTGAAGGATGGGCATCTGCTTTACAAGGGGGAACCCTGGGACGGCATGTCCGGAGCGGAACAGTTGAAGGTAGCAGTGGCTATCATCCGGAAACTGAATCCGGAATGCGGATTCGTATTGATGGATAAGCTGGAACAGATGGATACGTATACTCTCAAGGAATTTGGTAAATGGCTGGAAGAAGAAGGTCTGCAGGTCATCGCCACACGGGTGTCTACGGGCGATGAATGCAGCATCATCATCGAAGACGGCATGGTAAAGGATGATGAATCCGCAGTCAAGCCGCAGGCGTCCAAATTTGTGAAAGGAGTGTTTTAAATGAACATCATGAAAGGGATCATCAGTCGGCCGGTCAAAGGCTGCGTGTACGGCGTCGAAGGTATCGGCAAAAGTACCTTTGCCGGAAAGTGGCCGGATCCGCTTTTCCTTGACCTGGACGGCGGTACTTCAAGATTGGACGTGAACCGTGTATCGGATATTCAGTCCTGGCCTCAGCTCATGGAAGACGTAAAGGAAGTCTATTCCAATCCTTCCTTGTGCCGTACGCTCGTTATTGATACGGCGGATGCGGCGGAACGGCTTTGCATTGAGTACATCTGCGGGAAGTACGGGAAGAAAGGGATCGAAGACTTCGGATACGGCAGCGGCTATACATATCTAGTAGAAGAGTTCTCCCGCTTCCTGGTTCTTTTAGAAACCTGCATCGCTCAGGGAATCAATGTCTGCATCCTGGCACACGCTATTTTAAAGACGGTGACACTTCCGGATGAGATGGGGCAGTATGACCACTGGGAATTAAAACTTTCCAGCAAGACGACGAACAAGGTCGCTCCGCTGGTGAAGGAATGGGCAGATCTTCTGCTCTTCGCCAACTATGAAACTATCCTGATCACGGACGATGCAAGCAAGAAGCAGAAGGCGCAGGGCGGAAAGCGTGTGATGTGGACGACGCATACTACTTTTGCTGATGCGAAGAATCGATTTGACCTTCCGGACAAGCTGCCTTTTGATTACAGCTATATCGCAAAGTGCATTCCTGACGCCAGCAAGCCTCTTACAGAAAGTATCCCCGCTGCTCGAGATGAATTCGCAAAAAAGGAACCTGCTGAAAAACCGCTTAAAAAGACCGTAGAAGCGTCCGCAGAACCTGAACCTGTAATCACTCAGGAAAATGCGCCGGGCGCACAGGTGCCCGCAAACAGGCCAGCCCTTGCCAAAGTTTATGCGCTGATGAAACAGGGAAACATCCCGGAAGAGGATATTGTCCGGGCGGTAAGTATGAAGGGGTATTTCCCGCCGAACATGAAGATCAGTGATTACCCGGATGATTTCATTGACGGAGTCCTTGTTGGGGCATGGGATCAGATCAAATCATTTATTAAAGAAAACATGAAAGTACCATTTTAAGACGAAAGGAAAGATATCATGGAACAGAATGCATTCGCACGTTTTGGAGAAGCACACGCAGACACATCCGATAAGGCTCTTGACTGGGACAGTGAGGTCGTAGACAGCGGGGAATCCTTCGTCATCCTCCCTCCCGGAACCTATGATTTCACGGTGAAAAAGCTGGAGAGAAAGCACTATGCCGGAGGGGCAAAGATGCCTCCCTGCCCGCAGGCGCAGCTGACATTGACCGTTCACGGCGGGGATAAAGGAGAAGCGCATACCATCACGAATCTTTTCTTAACACAGAAGCAGGCCTGGAAACTGGCGCAGTTCTTTGTGTCGCTGGGGCTGGCGGAACCGGGCGGAAAGCTTCAGATGGACTGGAACAAAGTCATCGGATCATCAGGCAGGCTGGAACTTGCCAATAGAGAATATAACGGAAAATTATACAACGATGTAAGCCGGTTCCTTCCCCCGGAAAAGGCACCCGCCGGTGCCACGGGCGGGTATAATGCCGGGACGTTCTGATCATGGAACTTCGGCCGTATCAGAAAGAAGCCGTGCGCGCCGTTGAAGGGGAATGGGAGCAGGGGCATAACAAGACCCTGCTCGTCATGCCTACGGGCGTAGGAAAGACCGTCGTCTTCGCCCATGTGGCAAAGAACGAGGTTAGGAACGGCTCAAAAGTGTTAATCCTTGCCCATCGGGCTGAGTTGCTGACGCAGGCACAGGACAAGATCAAGTCGGCCACCGGCCTGATATGCGCAAAAGAAAAAGCGGATGAAACGAGCCTGGACAGCTGGTACCGGGTGGTGGTCGGGTCCGTGCAGACGATGATGAGAGAAAAACGCTTACAGAAATTTGCACCGGATGCGTTCGGGACCATCATCATTGACGAGGCACACCACTGTCTGTCATCAAGCTATCAAAAGGTACTCAGCCACTTTCCAGAGGCAAGAGTCCTGGGCGTAACCGCTACACCGGAACGGAACAATCTGCAATGCCTGGGAGAATACTTTGACAGTCTGGCTTATGAGTATACGCTGCCGCAGGCGGTCGTGGATGGGTACCTATGCAAGATCAAAGCGCAGACCATCCCCCTACAGCTGGACCTGACCGGCGTGAAGATGTCAGCAGGGGACTATTCGGCAGGAGGACTGGGCACGGCGCTGGACCCGTATCTGGAACAGATTGCCGTTGAAATGAAGAAATACTGCGTCGACAGGAAAACAGTCGTCTTCCTCCCGCTGGTAGCCACGGCAAAGAAATTCAAGGCGATCCTTACGCACCACGGATTCCATGCGGCGGAGGTCAACGGCGACAGCAAGGACAGAGAACAGACGCTAAAGGATTTCGAAGCTGGGAAATATAACGTCCTCTGCAACGCCATGCTTCTTACGGAAGGATGGGACTGTCCCTCCGTCGACTGCGTGGTCATGCTTCGGCCGACGAAGATCCGAGCCCTGTACTGCCAGTGTATCGGACGGGGCACAAGATTGTCCCCGGGGAAGAAGGACCTGCTTATCCTGGACTTCCTCTGGAATACGGCAAGGCATGACCTATGCCGGCCAGCGTCGCTGATCTGCAAGTCAAAAGATGTGGCGGACCGTGTGACGAAGGACCTCGAAGAGTCCGGAGAGGCTGCTGATCTGGAAGAAGCGGAGCAGAAGGCCGCGGAAGAAGTTATCATCGAGCGGGAAGAAGCACTGGCGGAACAGCTCAAGTCAATGAAAGCCCGGAAACGGAAGCTTGTAGATCCCTTGCAGTTCGAGATAAGCATCCAGGCGGATGACCTCTCAGGCTACGTTCCGTCTTTCGGATGGGAAATGGCACCCGCCAGCGAAAAGCAGCTGAAGGCTCTTGAACAGTACGGAATCTTCCCCGATCAGATTGAAAATTCGGGGAAGGCCGCACTGCTTCTGAACCGGCTCGCCAAGCGGAGAAGCGCCGGCTTATCGACGCCGAAACAGATTCGCTTCCTGGAAAACAGAGGTTTCCAGCATGTGGGCACCTGGGGATTCGATGCGGCGAACAGCATGATTTCCCGGATTGCCCATAACCGGTGGATGGCGCCGAAGGACATCCGTCCGGCGTCTTATGTACCGGAACCGGATCTTTTTATACCTGATGGGGGAGTCTTATGACGAAAGGAAATTTTGATCTGAGAGGCCCGCTTGCTTATATCGCTCCATCCACTTGCAGTTACACCGAGTGGCTGCAAGTGGGCATGGCTCTTTCCCATGAAGGCTATCCATGCAGCGTGTGGGAAGAGTGGTCCCGGGATGATCCTTCCCGATATCACGAGGGGGAGTGCGCAAGGAAATGGCAGTCTTTCCGAGAAGATGCTTCAACGATCGTCACGGGAGCCACCATCACGCAGATAGCCAAAGCCAGTGGCTGGACGCCGAAGGCAAAAGCACAGGGCCCGGACCGTGCCTTGAACTGGGACGATGAAATATCGACGGACGTCCAGATCATAGACCGCCATTATCTGGAGGCGGAAAAGGAAATCAAGGAACCTGACAGCTGGGACCAGATCGGGGATATGATTACTTACCTCGATACGGTTTTTCAGCCGGAAGATATCGTATCCCTGTCCATGCAGTCTTATGAAAAAGACGGCCGGATGGTACCTTCCGTAGGAGATGCCGGCATGACAGCCGGGTACTACATCGAGCAGCTCAAGAAATACCGGCTGAAAGCGCAGACCGGCGCGATATCGGTCAATGACGCCATCGGGTACGCTCTGGGGGATTACAACCCGGAGGCCGGCGCTTGGATCCGCTTTAATCCCTTCGATGGGCAGGGCGTGAAGAACGCCAATGTTGCAGATTTCCGATATACCCTGGTGGAGTCGGACGCTATGGAGCCGGGACTTCAGGAAACCCTGATCCGTGAGCTGGAGCTCCCGGTGGTGGCTCTTGTCTTCTCCGGAAAGAAGTCCGTCCACGCCGTTGTCCACATCAATGCGGGAAGCTTGGAAGAATACAAGAAGCGCGTCCAGAAACTGTATGAGATCTGCAAAAAGAACGGTCTCAAGGTGGACGATAATGACCGAAACCCTTCCAGGCTGTCCCGCCTTCCCGGGGTCTACCGGAACGGACACAAGCAGTTCCTTATGGCAACCAACATCGGGAAGAAGAATTACGCCGAATGGCTGGAATGGGTGGAGGGACTCAACGACGATCTTCCGGATCCGGAGAGTTTGTCCAGCGTGTGGGACAATATGCCCGACCTGGCACCGGCTTTGATTGAAGGGGTGCTCAGAATGGGCCATAAACTGCTTTTAGCGGGCCCATCAAAAGCAGGTAAGTCATTTGCCCTTATTGAGCTCTGCGTAGCCATAGCGGAGGGGGTGAAGTGGTTACAGACGTTTCAGTGCCGTAGGGGCAATGTACTCTACTGCAACCTGGAGCTGGACCGGGCGTCCTGCCTGCACCGTTTCAAGGATGTGTATACGGCGCTGGGCATTGCTCCGGAGCATCTACAGAATATTGATATATGGAACCTTCGAGGACAGGCGATTCCCATGGATAAGCTGGCGCCCAAGCTGATCCGCAGGGCGCAGAAGAAGAATTACACAGCGGTCATCATCGATCCGATCTACAAGGTCATCACCGGCGATGAAAACAGCGCCGATCAGATGGCGCATTTCTGCAACCAGTTCGACAAGATCGCTACCGAGCTTCACAGCGCCGTGATCTACTGCCATCACCATTCCAAAGGGGGGCAGGGCATGAAACGATCCGTGGACCGGTCCTCCGGTTCCGGGGTCTTCGCCAGAGATCCGGATGCCATTCTGGACATGATCCCGCTTGTGGTGACAGATGAGAAGAAGACGCCTTTCGACAGAGAGTCGGACAGGGCAGCCGGCATCAAGTCAAAGCCGACCGCTTTCCGCATCACCGGCACGCTCCGCGAATTCCCGGCATTCGAACCGGTAAATGTATGGTTCCAGTATCCCATCCATGTGCCGGATGAGGCAGGCTTCCTGAACATGGCTATGGAAGAAGGCAGTCTGGCAGACATCCAGGCCAAAGGGCGGGAAGCAGGGAACCTGGTAAAGAAAGCGAAAAAGGAAAGCCGCGTGGCCCAGGTAGATACGGCGTATGAAACCCTGTCTATAGGAGATGAGCCGGTGACTATTGCAGCTATGGCTGAATACTTCGACGTCTCTGAAAAAACGGTAAGAGGATACGTCTTGAAAAATGGTAAATATCAATGTGCTGAAGGCAAAATTTACCCCAAAGAATAGTCTCTAATATTCGCCTAATATCGGGAAAAACCAGTTTATATATATAGGAATTTCCCTAAAGAAAAACCGAGGGATGTAGGGGAAAGGGTGTGGCGAGAAGCTGCGCCACACACCCTTCCCTACCTCCATCCCTTTAGTAAAAATGTCAGAAGATAAGGAGAAAATAACATGAGAAAATTTGAAGTTGTGAAAAACTGTCCATTTCCAGTGAAGCTGCCGAAGAGAAGTACTGCCGGCAGTGCGGGATATGATTTCTTTGCAGCATACCCGTTTTCTATCGGGACAGGGCAGACAGTATTTGTTAAGACGTGGGTAAAGGCAAAGATACCCAAATACACCGTCCTTTTGCTTTTTGAACGTTCATCATGGGGATTCAAGAAACAGGTCTCAATCCCTAATTCAGTAGGAGTGATTGATTCAGACTACTATGGAAATGCAGCCAATGACGGTAATATTGCCTTTGCTTTTACGAATCATGGAAGTGAACCCCTTGATGTGAAAGTTGGAGATAAAATCGGACAGGGAATTTTTCTTACTTTCCTTCTGACGGACGATGACGAAGCAGATGGAGGGCGTGTTGGAGGTATGGGAAGCACAGGTGATTGACTATGGTAAAGAGACCAGCAAAGAAACATCTTCAGAGCATCCCGATTGAAGCCATGCAGTCAGTCTCCGTGCCATGTGATGACAAGTTTCACACGAAAGATTCCAACAGACCGCATCTGCAGATGCAGTTCGTAAATTCCGCTGCCCATGATGAGAAAATGGTGCAGGAGCTTTACTGGGATGCAATTAAAGACGCCAGAAAGGGATACATAGAGCCGCAGGAGGTCATCACATTAAAAGATGCCATTGAATATGCAAAGCTCCTTCTAACAATTGTGATTGTGAGCGGGTTTGGGGTAGATGGGTCGATTGATGCAATTATCTATGCAAGCAATAAGGCATCATTCAAAGCGGTTAAAGTGAAATGAAAGGAGGCGCAGAAATGAATATCAGACATCAAAATTATTACACATGGCGAGGGCGTGAATGCAGGAAGATTATCGAGGAACTGACTGCCGGCAGCCGGGGACCGGAAGGATACTATATTGGAAACATCGTGAAGTATCTCTACCGCTACAAATGGAAGAATGGCATTGAAGATTTGAAGAAAGCGGAAGAGTATCTCCATCTGCTGATCGCATATAACGTGGAAAACGATCGTATCCGCCAGAGTGTTATGGAAAGGAAATTATGGAAAGGAAATAGGTAATGGAATTCATTGTGGAAGGGGATCCAGTCGGGAAGCAGCGTCCGCGTTTCAACGGGAGAACAAGAACAACATACACGCCCCGTAAAACAAAACACTATGAGACGCTGATCAGGAAGGCATATGAAGACACCGGAGGAAGCATACTGGATGGATATATTTCACTGTCGCTTGATGTGTATTTTGCAATTCCGAAATCTTACACAAAAGAAAAGCGGCTTGCTTGCGAGCACAATATCAACCGGCCGGATAAGAAGCCGGATATTGATAACATTTTAAAAATCGTCCTGGATGGTTTGAATGGCGTTGCTTACGCGGATGACAAGCAAGTCATAGAAGTGCGGTGCAGGAAATTCTATTCGGTGTCTTCCGGGTATCTGAAAGTTTCAGTGAGTGAGGTTAAAGCGTAACAGGGGGTTATTTATGTCAAAGGAAGGTCTTAATCATCATGTTGCACAGCATCCGGACCCGACATATGAAGCAGTACTTCATAATGTGCGCCAGGAAGCAAAGGAGAAACGGAAGGAGGCAAGTCAGAAAGGGTTCAGGTGCATATGCAGCATCCGGAAATACATCAGAGAAAACGGGTTCGAGCTGGCTGATCATCTTGTGATTCGCGACGTTGAAACGAAGTGTATCTATAAATCTCAGGTGCCGGACAGCAAAAGAGCAAGATAGGGGGGATATGCATGGTAATGTTCGTGACTGGTTTGTTCTTCGGAGCAACGATCGGAGTCATTGCAATCTGCATCATCATTGCAGGAGACGAAAGGCGGATGAGTTGATGACAGATTGCAAAATACAGGAAGTAAAAGAATATCTGAAACGCGTGAGGTATCAGAAAGGTGTCGTTAATTCTCTGAATGAACACCTCGAACAGCTCAGAATGGAAATCTATTCGGTGAAGGGGTATGTGCTGACTGAGAAAGTACAGTCAAGCAATCATGCATCGCTGGATGATCTCATCTGCCGTCTGGAGTCTGAAGAGTCAGAGGTCAATGAAGCTCTTGGAACTCTCATCGAGTATCGCAGGCAGGCGAAGGAACTGATCCGCTGCGAAGAAGATGAACGAATCAAAAGTGTACTGCTTTCGTATTACATTTTATGCGCTGATTCGTGGAATGAAGTGGCAGCTAAAATGGGATATGACGTAAGACAGGTGTTCCGGCTTCGGGATCAGGGCCTTGAAGATCTGACAGAATATTTCAATAAAACATGTCAGTGAATGTCAGTCGATAGAAGTATTATTATATAGATGTAGGAATTGGGTTAGATATGCCATGTTCCTCATCTCCTTAAGAAAGCACGTACCGAAAGGCGCGTGCTTTTTACATGGGCGTTTCGTACAGAGGGAAGTACACCGGTCTCTAAAACCGGAAAGGTGGGCTCAAGACCTGCAACGCCTGCCATTCATTCTATTACCCCATAGGAAGTGAAAACCCCCATGCTTTTTTCATGCCCCTACTGTGGACGGATGCACCCGGCTGGGTACGTTTGCCCAAAGAAGCCGAAGCACAAGTGGTATCGCAAAGTAAGAGGACAGAACGAAAGATTCAGAAGTTCAGCAGCATGGCAGAAGAAAAGGATTGAAGTCCTTGAACGTGATCACTACCTTTGCCGCATCTGCTTTGAGGATGATCATGTTATCAACAATACAGGGCTTCAGATTCATCACATCACATCACTTGATAGAGACTTTGAGCAGAGACTTGATACAAATAATTTAATTACATTGTGTCCAAAACATCATGAAGAAGCAGAACACGGCATCATTCCTGCCGACCGGCTCCGCGAGCTGGCGAAAATGTCCCCCCGGCTTCCGAAATTTGAGAGTTGACAATGGTCCTAGACCACATTGCCCTACCTCAATTTACACAAACTTTGATTTCTCAAGCGTTTTTTGGAAGGATTTATAATGCCAAACTATAAAATCACTCAGACAAAACTAAATAGAATGGCGAAAGAGATGCTTGAAACGGCCGATGCCTATGGGATGACTGATGACTACCTATTCATGACAACCTTCCGGAGATATACAACGCAGGTTGCGCTTGCGGAAGAGCTGCAGAAGAGCCTGGAAAAGGACGGCGTCCTTGTTACAAAGGAATATGTAAAAGGCCGGGCCAATATTTACACCCATCCCGGTATCAATTCCTATAACAGAGTGACCGACAGTGCAAACAAGACAGCACAGGCATTAAGTAAGATGCTGGAAGATGCCAGGAATAAAAAAGAAGAGGATCCTAAGAACAAGGCCATGCAGGATCCTTTACTGAAGGCCTTAAAGGGCTGACGTGGCATGCCCAGTGAGTACATTAAGAACCATCCTGCCTATCGCTATGCCAAAGCTATTGTTTCCGGAGATTTCACAAGCATGGCCATCATTCCGGAAATAAAGGATATATATAAGCCTCCCACCTACGTCATCAAGCAATGCCGTGACTTCTTACAGGTTGCAGACGGGGAAAATCCTGATTTCTGCATCAATGAGCACAAATGCCGGCAGATTGACGGGCTTCTGAAGCTCTTAATCATGCCGCGCGGTCTGCAATTCGGTAAACCACTCTATGAATGCACGGTCAGCTATCAATGGCTGTTCTATGTAGCCGTTCTGGCTGAAGTGTATCGCTCTGATCCGGAAAAACGGCGCTATGAACGTGCGGTCCTTGAAATCTGCAGAAAAAATTTCAAGACCTACACGGTAGCGACCATTTTCATCATCCTTTTTCTTACGGAACCTCCATTTTCACAGTTTTTCAGTGTGGCACCGGACCGGGCACTGTCAAAAGAGGTCAAGGAAGCCATACAGAATACGCTGTCGGTTTCCCCTCTTGTCTACTATGACATGCATGGATTGAAGCGGTTCAAGCTGCTTCGTGACTGCATCAAGTGCACACTGACACAGACCACCTACACGCCTCTGGCTTATGCCGCAAACAGGTTTGATGGCCGTCTGCCGAACGTCTTCCTAGCCGATGAAGTTGGCGCTCTTCCAAATAACAGCGCAATTGAGGCCATGGCATCCGGACAGCTGAACATCAAAAACAAGCTGGGCTGCATCATTTCTACCAAATATCCCAAAGTAAATAACCCATTTGAATCAGAAGTCGCTTATTCGAAGCGTGTCCTTGACGGACAGGTGGAGGATCAGGCGATTTTTTCGTTGCTGTATGAACCGGATCCGGAAATTGCCAAGGAATGGATTACTAATCCATTGGCAATGGCCCAGGGAAATCCTGCAGGCATCGAGATTCAGGAAATTTGGGATGATTTGAAGAAAAAGCATGCCAGGGCGCTGAACATTGAAGCCACAAAGACGAATTTCCTCACGAAGCACTGCAACATTATGGCATCCGGCACATATGACGGAGAATCCTACATTTCATTGGAGGATTTGCGTCGCGGAAAGGTTAAAGGCATCGACCTGCATGGCCGTGATGTCTATGTAGGCGTTGACCTTTCCATGACAAACGATAATACGGCAGTCAGTGTGATTTCCTACGATGCCAAAGCCGATGTGGTTGACTGCATCCCCATGGTTTTCATTCCGGCGGACAGGATTGAGGAAAAGACCAGGGCAGAAAGGGTACCTTATGCCGAATACATTGCAGATGGTTACGTTGTGCCATGTGGCGATAGGACCATTGATTACAAAGTGGTTGAAGATTATGTGTTCAGTCTGGAAGAAAGATATGGCTGCAAGGTCAAGGCTCTGGGATTTGACCGGTACAACTGTCTAAGTTCAGCCCAGAAATGGGAAGAAGGCGGCATTGATACTGTGGAAGTGAAACAGCATTCCAGCGTGCTCCACTCCCCTACTAAATGGCTGGCAGAGCTTATTGCAGACGGTAAATTTCATTATGAATCAGGGAACAAGATGGTTGAAATCAACTTTGAAAACGCCAAATGCGTTTATGACACCAACATGAACCGATATGTAAATAAGAAGAAGTCTAACGGAAAGATAGATATCGTGGCGGCTACCATCAATGCCATGTACCTATTGGAGCAGGATGTTAAACTCAATACTCCAATGACGTGGGGCGCACAATTTTAAGGAGGTGAAACAATGAGCTTACTAAGTTTTCTGGGATTTAAAAAAGAAGATGAAGAAAAGCGGTCTCTTGAAAATCCGGCTGAGACGCCTGCAGGATTGGCTGACCTTATCCAGGCAGACATCGACATGCGTGCCACCAGGGAAGAAGCCTTAACCCTTCCGGCTGTGGCATCCTGCCTGCAGTTTATTGCCGGTGCCGTTTCCGGAATGCCGGTAAGGCTGTATAGGAAGATGGAAGACGGCGGGAAAGAAGAGATTGATGACTACCGCACTCAGCTGCTGAACCGAGAAACCGGTGATACTTTGGACGCAGTGCAGTTCAAGCGGGCAATGGTAATAGATTACCTGTTAAACGGTGCCGGTTATGCTTTCGTGAACTGGAAGAGTAATAAAGTTCAGTCTATTAACTATGTTGCCTATGAAAATGTTTCCCCTGTAACCAATTCGGATCCTGTTTTCAAGGCGGTTAATTACTGGATTAACGGGCATCGCTATTATGATTACCAGATTTTACGCATTCTCAGGAACAGTGATGATGGAATGGAAGGCCACGGCATCCTTAAAGAGAACCAGGCACTTTTCTCCACCATGTTCAAGGCACTGAGATATGAGCACAGCACCATCGGATCAGGCGCTAAAAGAGGATTTTTAAAGTCCAGCAGGCATTTGGACAAAGATATTCTTAAAGCCCTCCGTCTGGCGTGGGCAAAACTGTTTTCCGGGGATAACAGCGTGGTAGTGCTGAATGATGGCCTTGATTTTCAGGAAATTGGCACAACAGCAACAGAAAACCAGCTGGTGGACAACAAAACCATCAATAATAACTCTGTTTATGCCATTTTCGGTATTCCCACAGGGCTTTTCAGTGATAATCCATCATCTGAAACCTATCTGCAGGCCATCCGGACAGCAGTTCTTCCGGTTGCCAGGGCGCTCGAAAATGCCTTGAACAAGTTTATGCTTCTGGAATCGGAGAAAGACAAGCTGTTTTTCACCCTGGACAGCAGCGCAATTACGGAAGCCGACACCATGACACGGTATCAGTGCTATGAAATCGGCCTTAAAAATTCCTGGCTCACTGTGGATGATATCCGTAAACGTGAAAACATGCTGCCTGTTGGCATGGACTTTATCAAGCTGGGCCTTGATGCAGTGCTTTATAAGCCACAGACAGGCGAAATCTATACTCCGAACACCGGCGTGAAAGCCAACATCAACGATGCGGCCGCGCCTCCTAAAGACAGCACTAATTTGAAAGGAGGTGGTAACGATGAAAGTGGAAATTCGCAGTGATAACACTGCAATTATCGAAGGGTATGTGAACGCTGTAGAAAGAATGTCCAGAACTCTGCATGATTATGACGGAAAAAACTTCCGGGAAGTGGTAAAAGCAGGCACCTTTGCCAAAGCGATTGCCGCAAACCCGCATGTGAAGCTGTACTTCAATCATGAAAGAACTATAGGCGGTATGGATGACGGCACCCTGGAGCTGAAAGAGGATAATATTGGTCTCTATGCAAGGGCGATTGTCAATGATCCGGACATTGTGCGGGAAGGCCGTGCAGGAAACCTATCCGGCTGGTCTTTTGGCTTCTGGATTAACCCCAACGGGGAAACATGGCGTGATGATGACCAGAACGGGCGCATCCGTGAGCTGACTGGCATCAGCCTGGATGAAGTATCTATTCTGGACGTCACTCCGGCATACTATGCAACTTCCATCAACACCCGTGATGAAAAGGCGGCACTGAGAGAAATTCGTGTAGTAGATGACAAGGCGGATAGCGTTAATGACATCTACGGAGCTTTGGAGCGGAAAAAGAGACAGATTGAAATTTTAAAGATGGGTATTAAATAGGGAGGATAATCATGAATCTGAAAAAACTCATTGAAAAACGTAATGCTTTGGTAGATAAGCTGAATGAAATCGTTAAAAAGGCCGAAGATGAAACCCGCGCCATGAACGATGATGAAAATAAAGAATTTGACCAGGTTACTGCAGAAATCCGTGCACTGGATGCAACCATTGAAAAAATCAGGGCTGCAATGTCCGTCAATAAATCTCAGGAACCGGAAGAACCGGCTGTAAAAAAGGCTGAAAAGAACGAAGAACGTGCTTTTGCCGCCTACATCCGTGGCAACCTGGAAGAATGCCGCGCTGTCGGTGACATGACCAAAACCGATAACGGTGCAGTCATTCCTAAGACCATTGCAAAAAAGATCATTGAACTGGTAAAAGATATCTGCCCAATCTACGCACTGGCTACCAAGTTCAACGTAAAAGGAGATCTTGTATTCCCCAAATTTGATGATTCCAATGGCCCCACTGCTTCCTATGCAGAAGAATTCACTGCACTGACTTCTAAGAGCGGCACTTTCAGCGGTATCACTCTGAAAGGCTACCTTGTTGGTGCACTCACCAAGGTTTCTGTTTCCCTGATTAACAACACTGAATTCGACCTGACTGCTTATGTAGTCAATAAGATTGCTGAAGCTGTAGCAGAATTCCTTGAAAAACAGCTGCTTGTTGGCACTGATGGCAAGATGACCGGTCTGGCATCCTGCACCCAGAGCGTTACTTCCGCTGCTGCAACTGTCATCACTGCTGATGAACTGATTGACCTTCAGATGAGCGTTAAACAGAGATTCCAGAGCAATTGCGCATGGATCATGAACACCAACACCTTCAAGGCTATTCGCAAGCTGAAAAACTCTGAAGGTGATTACCTGATGAATCGTGACTTCACCAATGAATTCTCCTGGGACCTTCTGGGCAGACCTGTATACATCTCTGATGCTATGCCGGATATCGCAGCCAGCGCTATTCCTGTATTCTACGGTGATTACTCCGGCCTCTACGTAAAACTGGCTGAAGACATCAATGTTCAGGTGCTGAAGGAACGCTATGCAGAAGAACACGTTGTTGGTGTCATTGCATGGACTGAAATCGACAGCAAAATTGTGGAAGAACAGAAGATTGCTAAACTTACCATGAAATCCGCTTGATTTGAGGTGACCTATCATGAAAATCAAGGCATTGCTTAGCTTCACCGGGGCTGTCACCATGCATCCCCGTGAAGAACGAACAGTAAGTGATAAGACCGGCAAGGACCTTGTCCAGGCCGGTCTTGCTATCAAGCTGGATGAGCCAGAGGAACCCAAGACAGATGAGCCAGAGGAACCCAAGACAGATGAGCCAGAGGAACCCAAGACAGAGGAAACCAAAGCAGTGAAAAAGCCTCTAAAGGAGAAAGCTGCAAAGGAGGCGTGACGTATGAAAGTATCGGAACTGACCGTTGATTTCCTGCAGGAATACGTTCGTGCGGATGGCAGCGCCGCCACGATGCTTGAACCGATGCTTGCCGCTGCCATTCATTACGTCATGGCTTACACCGGACTGACGAAAGCACAGCTGAATGATTATGAAGACATTACCCTGGCGGTGATGGCTCTTGTGTCCGACATGTTCGACGTGCGCCAGTACACTGTGACTAACGCAGAGGTGAATCCTACGGTGAAATCCATCCTTGACCAGCATAGTTATACAGGGCTGGAAGGAGGCATTGACTATGTATCGGAAAGCAGCACCTAACCTGTCATCCATTCTGAACCGGAAGATAGAAATCTATCAGCCTGTACAGCAGGGGGATGAGAACGAGCTGGGCCAGCGTGATATCGCTGAAAAACTTATTGATACTGTCTATGCCGCCATTGTTCCGCAAACCGGCACCATGCTCCATGGCCGTGCGGCCGATACGGTTCTTACCCGCGTCACGCATAAATTCATTATTCGTTATCGTTCTGACCTCACGACTGATATGTATATCAGATACGGAGGCCAGCGGTACGACATCATTTATCTTTTGGATCCATACGCCAATCATGAGCGTTTGGAGATTTTCACGGAGGGGATTATTCAATGATTGAGATGCATTTTGACTTGCATGAACTCACGAAGTTGAGTGATGACTTCCTGGAAGCGGCAAAAGAGAGATTCCCACGGAAGACAAAGAACTTCATGGGCAGGGCAGGAAACCGGATGAGAACAAGAGCAAGAGCCGCCTACAAATCGGATATTAAACATTCCAAAACAGGGAATCTGGTGCGTGGCCTTTCCCGTGGGCGGCCTTACATCTATGGAAAAGATGAATTTTCCGTACGTGTCATAAACAAAGCTCCTCATGCCCACTTGTTTGAGCATGGGCATGTGCTTTGGGCGCATCCGCCAGGTGCTAAACATGCAATCAAGACGAATAGGATGGTTGAAGGACGGCACACTATGGCCCACACAGAAAAAGCTTTCCGGGAAGAATATGAAGGGATGGTTGACGAATATGTTGACCAGCTGCTGCAGGAAGGTGAAATCTTATGAGCTTAGTTACTCCGGTGGAGGTCATCGCCAGATTCACCAAAATATTGCAGGGCGCTTTCCCTGATGTTCCAGTACAGAATACCGACATCACTGAAGGATTCAAAAGACCCTGCTTTTTCCTTGACCTGGAAGGCGTCGATACAGGCCGTGTAGGCACCTATTATGAAGATGGGCTGTCTTTCCGGCTTTACTACTTTGCGGCTGACACCTACAAAGGTTTCGTTGACTTACTGAAGAAACGGGATGCCATCATACAGCTGCTGCAGGATACTACACGGCTGGATCCAGATGAAAATTCCGAAAAATATGGTTTCGTAATTCAAGCTGATGATACGATCCGGAGCGACATCAATCAGGCCGACAAGGTTTTACAGATTGCATTTACTGTGGACCTTGTACAGGATGATGACCGTCTGCCGGATGCAGAAATCATCGACAGCCTGGAATTCAAACCATCTGCTGTACCATCTACAGATACGGGCCGTTCTTCTACTGAAGATTCTTCTGAATCCGATGAGGAAGAAGATAAAACCTATAAAGTAGATGAATTGTGAAAGGAGTAAATTAGATGGGACTGCCAACAATTGAAGTTGTGTTCAAGCAGCTGGCCGTTTCTGCAATTAAGCGTTCTGAGCGCGGTATTGCGGCTATCATCATCAAAGATGATACGCTGAGTGAAACGGACATCACGAAAAAAACCTACAGATCCAGTATGGATCTTGATTCTAAGAGCTATACCGAAGCCAACCTGAAAATCCTTGAACGGTGCTTCCTGGTTGCGGTGAATAAGGTTGTAGTCATTTCTCTTCCTACTGCAGGGGATTTCAAGGATGCGCTGAAGGTACTTGATAAAATCAAATACAACTACGTCTGCACCACTGATGCCGCAAGCCAGCAGGCTCTTGCAAGCTACGTTGTAGACTACAATGCCACCACCAAAGGCATGATGAAGCATACAGTTTGCATTGTCTACGATGCGACTACTGCTGATTCCAAGTATGTAATCAACGTAAAAAATGCTACGGTTACTGAAATTCAGACTGCCAGCGATGGCACCAAGAGCAATGTTTCCGTGGCCATGAATGAATATCTGCCGCGTCTGTGTGCTATTCTGGCTAATCTGCCAATGAATCGGTCCTGTACTTCCTACGTGCTGGAAGATCTGGCCGATTGTGCGGATGTGGCCACAGATGATACAGACCTTGACGGCTGGATTGATAAAGGTTACTTCTGCCTGTATGTGGATGACGATGAAGTCAAGATTGCAAGAGGCGTCAACAGCCTTACCACATTCACTTCCACTGATACGGAAGACATGAGCCACATCATCATTGTGGAATCCATGAACCTGATCATTGAAGATATCGCTACCACCTTCAAGCAGAAATACCAGGGCAAATACAAGAATTATCTGTCTAACCAAAAGCTCTTCATTGACGCGGTTGATGCTTATTTCAAGGAACTGGAAAAGGAAGAAATTCTGGATCCGGATTATACCGGCAACGATGATGCAGATACCACAGGCAATGAAGCCTACATTGATGTAGAAGCCCAGAGGAATGCCTGGCTGGCTGTTGGTAAGACTGCTGCAACTGACTGGACTAACGATAAAGTAAGAAGCATGGCATTCAAGACCACAGTCTTCCTGGCTGCCACGGTCAAGATTCTGGATGCTATCGAAGATCTGAAATTCGTCATTACTATGGAATAAGGAGGTGGCATAAATGGATAAAGGTGTAACAAATAAAATCATCCGCGGCACTAATGGCCGACTTTGGATGAATGACAAACTTCTGGCCAATGTCAAAAGCTTTGAATGCAAGCTGAAACTGAATTATGAAGACATCGATGAGAACGGGAACCCCATCCAGCAGCGCCGCTATACAGGTGCCTCTATCGAAGGTACTATGGTACTGCACAAGGTTGATTCCTATGTGCTGAAGCTGATGAAAGATGCAGTTCTGTCAATGGACATGCCTGACATCAATATGGTGGCTAAGGTTTCTGATTCATCCGTAACCGGCATGGAACGTGTGAAGCTGTCCAACGTCACTTTTGATGAAGTAGGCATGGCAAGCTTCGAAAACGCAAAAGTCGGTGAAGAATCTATTCCTTTCCGCGCTGGCGGCTATGTACCGACTGATACCATCGATGACTTTAATTAACAACAAGGCGGGCGAAAACCCGCCTTGCACTAATTTTTGGAGGATTAGCCAGATATGGAATCTAAAAAAGCAACTCTTGAAGAGCTTCTGAAGCGAAAAATAAAGAGTGAGAACGATAGGAATGCCTTCTTCCCTATTGAAAGCAAAATCGGTCTGACTTTCATGGTGCAGAAACTCCCAATTGATAAAGTCATTGATATGTTTGATGATCTCAATGTCATCAATGGCAAGACATCCACAAGGGAAAGTTTTGAAGGAGCAGTCAAGATTATCTACGAATCCGTACCAATGCTGCATGATGAAAAGCTTAGAAACGGGCTTGCTGAACCATATGATGTGGTTCCCGCGGTTTTTGGGGATAACATTGAAGCCATTGTAGACTTTGCTCAGGCAATCATTGAAAAATTCTATGTAGGCGCGGAAAGTGAAGTTGCTGAAATAAAAAACTGATGAAGCGTGACCACGAGCTGCTTGTAATTCGTTACTACATCGAACGTGGCCACAGCATTCATGAGCTTGAATCTCTCACTCCCATGGAATGGATTTTCTATCAGCTCCATGTGGACTTGATGGCTGAAGAGCAAGAGAGAATAACCAACGGGAAAGGAGGGTAAGGCATGGCAAGAGGCATCAACGTTCTTCTGACACTGGTAGATAAGTTTTCACAGCCGCTTAAAAAGGTGGCCGGTGAAACTAAACAGGCTACCAGGCAGATTAAAAATGCCCAGAATATGGTCAATAAATTTGCCGGTGGTGCAAACGAAAAGTTCCTGTCACTTGCCGGATCCGTGGCTAAAATCGGTATGGGTATTGCGGCCATTGGCACTGGACTTGCCATAGCAGGCGCCAAAAACTTTGCTGATGAAGCCATAGAGAAGGCCAATGCTCAAGTGGCCGCTGAGACCAAACTGGTAACGATTCTGGGAGATGTCAGAGCTATTCAGGAGCAAGGTGCCGGAGCGGCTGAACGGGCGGCTAAGTCTCTGGGAGAATATGCATCCCAATTGCAGACTGTCGGCGTTGTTGGCGATGAAGTTACCCTTGCTGGCATGGCACAGCTGGGAACTTTCCAGATGACGGAAGACCAGATAAAGACCGTTTCTTCCGGAATGCTTGATTTGCTGGTCAATCAGAAAGGCCTAAACGCCACGCAGGAAGATGCGGTGAACGTGGCCAACATGATTGGTAAAGTCATGATGGGCAATGTTGGCGCACTTCAGCGTGTAGGCATCTCCCTGGATGATTACCAGGAGGGCATCATTAAGACCGGCACGGCCGATGAACGCGCCGCCATGATTGCAGAAGTCCTTGCCCAGAACGTCGGCGGCGTCAATGAGGCCATGAGAAAGACAGATGCAGGCAAAGCCGCGGCCATCATGAATGACTACGGCGACATGCAGGAAGAAGTCGGTAAACGGCTGAACAAGGTTCGTACAGGCATCATGACTGCCTTTGCAGGAATGATTACACCATTAGGAAATGCCCTGGCTCCGATCATGGACCAGCTTGTAGTAAAGGTGGATGAAGCACTGCCGGCTATTCAGGAATTCGCTAATAACCTTGCGGCGGCGCTGCCAGGAATCATTGAAAGTGTTGGTAATGGAATCAGCTTTCTTGTTCAGCACATTCAGGATTTCATTGGCATCGCCAAAACTGTTGCTCCGGTCATTGCCGGCATAGCGACAGGATTCGCAGCGTTCAATGTGATTAGCGGCGTCATCAGTAAAATTCAGATGCTGAGGACACTGCTGAACGGCATCCAGCTTGCCGGCGGCGTTGTCCAATTCGCCGCACTCTTGAATCCGATAGGATTAGTTGCGGCCGCTATCGGCGTGTTGGCTGTAGCATTCTACACACTTTATACACAGTCTGAGCCTTTTAGGAATGCAGTGAATGATCTGGCATCTCAGCTGCTGGCCTTGGGAGAGCTTGTTGCCGGTTTCCTGGCACCTGTTTTTGAAGTCCAGTTTGCAATTATTTCTTCTGTAGTAGAAATGGCTGTGGATGTAATAGGCGGCGTACTGACAAATGTAGTCAATGTGCTGTCTAATCTCATCGGTTTCATTGTGAATGTGTTTACCGGAAACTGGCAGGGAGCCTGGCAGAATGTGGTGAACATCTTCCAGGGAATCTTTGACACACTGGCAAGTATTGCGGCCGCTCCACTTAATTTCATCATCGGCTTGGTGGATAAAATCGCCAGCAAGGTAAGCTCTATACACCTTCCTTCCTTTGGCGGTGGCGGGGACACTGGTGGCGGTGAAAGTGAAGACAATAATGCCTTGGGCACCACTTACTTCCGTGGCGGTCCTACCATGGTTAATGAAAATGGAGGCGAGCTGATTACACTTCCATCCGGAAGCCAGATCATGCCGCACCGGGAACTGCTGCAGCTAATCAACAATGGTGGAAGTGGTGGCGGCGTAACAGTAAATCTATCTGTCCAGGGCAATGTGATTGGAAACCAGGACTACATGAGACAGACCGGTGAATATATCGCGGCCAAAGTCCGTGACGCATTGAGGAACAGCTAGGAGGTGGGAAAATGAGCTTACTGACTGATATACTGCTTCAGTATACGGGCTCTTCATACAGTGATTTGACCTCCGCGCTGAAATCCCGCATCAATATTGTGCTGAAGGTGGATAACACCACAGACAGCATTGTCTTCCCTGTTGTTCCAGGCGATTTTCCGGATATGAACAGCCCACAGGATAATGACACCTTTGAAGCCGTGACCGGTGACATTAATGTAATTGGTGCTCCTAAGCTTCGAACATTATCATTCTCCAGCATCTTCCCTGTTAATAAGAACTATCCATTCATCCGTGCACAGGCCAGTTACAAAAATGGGTGGGAGTATGTGAACTGGATTGAGAAATATCGCCGCTATGGCGTGGTGTTCCGCTTGATGTTCGTTGAAACATTCGGAGCGGTAAAGCTGGATATGCTCTGCACTATCGACAATTTCGTATACCATCAGGAAAAGAACAACGATATCAAATTCCAGATTGATTTCCGTGAGTACAAGAAGCCGCCGGTAAATATTGCAGCCAGCCAGGCATCTGAAGGAGTGATTGAATGAATAACTTCAAACTGACCTACTCCTACAATGGCACAACGAAAGATATTACCGGCATCACAAGCAACTATACCCGTGGAGACCAGATTGACCAGTTAGGTGAAGAATTTGATTTCGACCTGATTGATAATCCGCTTGACGTCAATTACCAGGGGAACCGGTTGGAGTTCGGCGGGAAAATCTGCTTCGAAAACAATGGTAAGGCAGTCTATACCGGAATCATTGAAGAAGAATCAAGGGAAGGGCTGTCAAAGTACAAATACAAAGCATATGATTACGCATGGTTTCTGAATAAAGACAAGGTATTTGTGCAGCTGGTGGACTGTACTGCATCTGATGCTATTCGAAGGATCTGTGACCAGAAGGGCATTGAAATCGGAGAAATAGCAGAAATGAATACGGTCATCAACAAGGTCTATAACGGAGATGAAGTTTCCAAAGCGCTGAAGGATATCATTGCTCAGGAAACAGATTCCTCCGGAATTGAATACCGGATGGAAGTCCGGATAGATAAGCTATATATCACAAAGCGGGATGACCTAAAGATTACTGCTATCTATCAGCTGGCTCCGAATGAACAGCCTTTTGATATTACTGGCGTTATTGGAGACTATCAGGCAGACAGCAGTGTGAAAGACATCGTTACCAAGGTTGTTGTCACATCCGGAAATGAAAAGGATGAGTACGTTGTTGCGACTGCAGAAAACGCTGATGCGGCTAAAGTGTATGGCGAAATCGTCCATTATGAAAAGGTCACTGACAAGCAGAAAGACGATGCACAGAACATTGCCGACAAGAAGCTGAAAGAGCTCTGCCGGAAGAAAATCAGCAAGCGCCTGAAGCTCTTTGGTTCTGATGACGTGCGATCCGGAAGGGTTCTCACGTTCAACAGTGAAGAGCTGGGCCTTGTTGGTGACTTCCTGGTAATTTCTGCCAGTCATACCTATGACAACATCAATCATTTTATGACGTTAGAAATCCAGTCAACGAAGGACAATGAGGAAGGAGCGGTGTAAATGGCTGACACATGGGCACAGGAAATGGCCAATCAGTTTAAAAAGAGAGACAATCCAAGACCTATCAGCAACTGCATCGGCCTGATTCTTCAGACTGGTGATAACTGGAAGGTTTCCATACAGAATGGTGCCTACATCATCGACAAGAAAAATGGCTACATCTGCCGGCACATCCTGCAGAGAGCCAGTGATTTCACGATTGATTCTGAAAGCCAGAGCGGCAGTCTGACAACCGGTAGCTGCACCGGCGGCTATAAGCACAGTGGAAGCAGCTATTCCACATCTAACACGGCCACAGGCCATGTCACACTGCATCCGATTGATGACTGGAAGCCTGGAAATAAAGTGATGGTAGCTCCAACAGCGGACAACCAGCGCTTCTTTATTGTGGATATCATCGTGTAGGAGGTGTGATTTATGTTTCCCTCCGATATTGATCTGAACGATTTGACCGCCGCTGTTTCTACAACCGATGCAAACAGCAGCACATCCGCGGCTACAACAGGGGTAACGACTTTAGGCCGAAGCCCATATTTTGATTATAAGAAAAAAGAATTCGTGATTAACTCCGGATTTAACCGTGAATGCACGCTGACAGAAAGCATCGAGCAGCATATCCGGCTGTTCATCAACACTATCAAAAACAAGTATGCCATTTATGATAAATATTTTGGAGTTGATACTGATGGTCTTGTAGGCTATCGGCTGCCCAGATCCGTAGCCATTGCTACGATTAAGCAGCAGATTTCTGATGATTTACTGAAAACCTGTCCGGTAATCAAAGAAACAAAGGATTGGACGTTCTCAGGTGAATCCGGTGTATTTAGCTTCACAGTAGTCATGAATGATGGTGTAGAGGTGGTGATTTCAGAAAATGTATACGATTAACCAGATTCACAATACAATTCTCCAGGGAGTTCCGGATGACTACCAGAAAACAGAAGGCTTCCCCACTTATGACATTACCCGCGGCGTAGCTTTTGGGCAGTATCAGCTGTGGAAGAAAGCCTTCCTGGTAGAAGAAAAGCAGAACGTGGACAACCTGGAAGGCTCTGAGCTGGATGCATGGTGTGCCCAGCGCGTGGGGCTGACCCGGAACAGTGCCGTGAAAGCGAAAGCTGTCATGAAGATTGTTTCCGGCAGTGGCCGGATTATAGCCGGGGACCTGTTCGAAACCGTTGACCGCATTCAGTTTGAATCTACGGAGACAAAGACTGTTTCCCAGGGTGATACCTTCAATGTCCAGGCTGTTGTCGCAGGAACCAGCGGGAATGTGGCTGCGGATACCATCACCCAGATTCCTATGACCATCAACGGCATTGGCTCTGTGACCAATCCGGATCCGGCGGAAGGCGGCTATGCCGAAGAGACAGACGATGAATTCCGAAAGCGGTACTATGAGAAGCTACAGATCCCGGCAACCTGCGGGAACAAATATCACTACATTGCCTGGGCAAAAGCCGTTGACGGTGTAGGGAATGCCCGCGTGTTCCCCTGCTGGAATGGCCGGAATACCGTGAAGGTGGTCATCATCGGGAACGACAATAAGCCGGCTTCTGACAGCCTTGTAAAAGCTGTCCAGGATTATATCGATCCTGGCAAGACGGGCTACGGAGAAGGCCAGGCACCTGTCGGGGCTGTTTGTACGGTCAAGGCCGCAGATACGGTCTCTGTATCGGTCTCTGTATCGGTCTCTGTATCTTCCTCCGAAGATCTGGAAACCATCAAGGAAAATGTGACTAGTGCTATTGATGCCTACATCAGCTCTCAGGCATTTGCTGCCGTGGACAGCGCCACGGACTATATCAGCTATGCCCGGATTGGTGCGGCCATCATTGGAACCACGGGCGTCCTTGACTATGCAGACCTGCAGGTGAACGGCGGGACATCAAATATCTTCATCCCGAAGGAATCTGTGGCCGTGTTGGGTGGTGTGACCTATGCTGACTGATACCATGCTCCGGGCTCTCCATGCCTGGTACCGCAAAGACAAATGGGTGAAGGCCCTGTATGATGCCATCGACGCAGACATGACTGGTGTTGATGGGAAACTGATGCAGGACTACTACAACCTGTTCTTTGACAAGCTGGATGAAGATGGCTGCAAGGGGCTGGAAAAGGACCTTGGCCTGACTCCGGCCAAAGATGCCACCCTGGACATGCGACGGAGTGATATTCAAATAAACTGGATGGCAAAGCAGTTTGCATCCATGCCGGCTATCCAGCAGATTTGTGATGGAATCTACAATGGAGACTGCACAGCTGAGTATGACGGTGATGCTACAATCACGTATGCTTTCCGTCATTACATGGAACCGGCTCCTTATACGGATGCCCTAGTAGCTTCTGTAGACCGCATCAAACCAGCACACATTGATTACAAGTTCCGCTATGACTATAACGTCTGGCAGGACTATTACTATCCGCTGTTCTGGTCCAATGTAAAAGAAAAGACGTGGACAACAGAAGCCGGAATGATATGGTCTGATAACTATGCACTCCGGCATAACTGGTCATACATGAAGACCAGGACGTGGAAAGAAACCTTGATTAAAGATGTTGACTAATAGGAGGAACAGAAATGGCAACAAGAACAAGTTACCTCAACTTGATTAAACCTGACTACACTGATGCTGCAGATATTGCAGATATCAACGCCAATATGGACACACTTGATAATACTATTCAAGGTCTCGATGAAACCGGCTCTAAATCTTTGGCAGCACACAATAATGCAACAGATGCACATAGAGCGATGCAGGCAACTGTAGATGATACACTGGTGCCAACCGCAGACTTGAATACCATCCATAATTTGCTCAGCAACCTGGGTAACAGAATCAAAGCGGCCACAGGGGCGAGCGGATGGAAAGGAAATCCAGCAACTACGCTGGCTTCACTCGCAACATTAGTCTCTAATCTATCGAGCGGCTCAGATGTCACTTGGTCTGACAAGAAATTCACAAACACTAAATTGGGCATTTCCGGCCTCATTGACACAAATGGCTATGTTTCTTTCGGTCCAAACTTCGGAGGTTTAATTATACAGTGGGGAATAACTGTTAATGAAGTGAGCACTGGAATCTTGCAGTGGAAATATCCAATTGCAGTAAACCAAGCTTGCAGAATAATAACAACAGAAGGATATCCTACCGCATGGCTAAAAGAGGATGGAAAATACGTGACAGTTTCTGCAGCAGCTGACAATAGCATTGGCCTGGAATACGCCAATATAATAACTTTTGCTGTCATGAATGGAGGAACTGTAACACTTTCATCACACACTACAGCCTGCATTATGATAGGACGAGTATAAACAGTGGGGACATGCAATGACTAAAAATGGATACTTTAGGACAATGAACCTCCCTCTTACATTCCCTACCGGAATCTATACGTGTATTGCAACTATGGGAGCATTAGCGAATGATACAAACGTATATGGGTGCGTATGGAATTATGAGGAGACTACTAAGTCATTAGTACAATTTAAAACTACAGAAGAAACTGGAAATCCTTGGTTTATTGTAATTGGGAAGTAAACAGTGGGGATTCTACGTTTGTAATGCGAGTCAATCGTACCCGATAGCTTTTAGCATAAATCCATATTGTATTGCGGCGTCGGTGTTAGCTAGTACAACAGACTCAAATTATTACAGCATTTCGATTGATAATGATAGTAATAGATCATTTATCTTGAATGGCTGGAGAGGTAACGTTAAACAGGGCGACATTTATGCTGCTGTTATAGCAATCGGGAAATAATGGACAGTGGGGATTTTTATCAAATGGGATGCAAACTGCTTTACCTATTGCTTTTAATAATAACGGATATACGTTAGTCGCCACTGCAAATGGCAACGTTTCAAATTCTGGGTCTGTCAGAGTAGTAGAAGTGTTATCTCGAAATCAAATCCAAATAATTAGCAATGCCCAGCCTACAGATTCGATGGGAAGTTATTGGATTGCTATAGGGAAATAGCCATTTAACGTTGTCTACTCAAAAACAAACCAAAATCCATTTTGCCTCTACTCCTTTATTCGAAATGCCATTAGGACGATATGTCGTTATCAAGATAGTGTTTTGGGAGACTAGATCTCCATTCCACACGGCATCACTAGTTCCTGCATCAGAGACATTTAGAACTCCTATGCCGTGTGTTGCGGAGATTGGCAATGTTACATATGTATTTGTATTACCATTAGAATTTACTATACGTCCCCACTGTTCAACATCTGGGCTTAATATCCGACAGAAAAGTATAAACAATGCAGCGATTTCCCACCGCTTTCATTTGTTTCTGTATAAAACATACAACTAGATTTTCCCAATTGATAGTACGAAATATGTTCATGCGTTTCTGCAGTGTCTTGTGCCATGGCATAGATCCCAAAGCAATTTTGCGTATACGATAGAGGAAAATTAACTGTCCCGTACCCATCACTTCCTGATACGATACTTCCCCACTGTTCACAGAAAAAATATGTTGCCTGGCGGGCACTAAAAAAGTACCATGACCATGATAAAAGAGGAGGATCGTGGCCATGGGAAACTGGAGATTTGTATGTAGAGAAATTAGTAACATGGTTGAGGAGCTAACCAAAACTGCTGAAATTCTTATGAAGGGAAGTGATATGTTGAGATTTCCGAATGGATTTGGCAGCATAAAACGATTATCAGGGCACAGGCGCAGGCCCTATGTTGCCGTTAAATCCATAGAGGGAAAGCAAAAACCACTTGCCTATTTTAAGACCTATGAAGAAGCATTTCAGTATCTGCTCAAGTTAAACGGCGGGTGCATTACCAGAAGGAATTCTACAGATATCACTTTTGAGGAATTGTACACAGAATGGGCAGACCAGAAATTCGATAAAATCAGCAAGAGCGGGATTAATGGGTATGAAACAGCTTTTAAGCATTGCCGAAAAATCTGGCGCATGCCTATGAATGAAGTCCGGTATAAAGTCGTACAAAGCGTTATCGATGATATGCGAAGGTCCGGCTTATCGTACAGCTCGCAGAAAAAGTTAAAAACCCTGTTCTATCAACTTTATGATTATGGTGTGAAATTGGATATCCTCGATAAAAACTATGCTCAGTATGTAGAGCTGGATCCGCGGGAGTACAAGCATAAAAAGAGGCCGTACAGCCAGAAGGAAATCGCTACATTATGGCAACACGCAAAAGAGCCTGGCGTACAAGAGATTTTAATGCTGATTTATTCTGGCGTACGAATAGGCGAAATGCTGGCACTCAAAACGGCGGATGTGCACTTATCTGAACGCTGGTTTCTGATCAGAAATAGTAAGACCGCTGCCGGTCGGATGCGAAAAGTACCAATTGCTGAAAAAGTCGTTCCTTTTTATGAAAGTAGGATGGGGACGGCTTTTCTTATCGGCAGCGGAGATAAACCTATAAGCTATAGTGCTTTTAGCTCACGTTATGATAAGGCAATACAGCCTTTAGGCATGAAACACACTATACATGAGACCCGGCATACCTGTGCTAGTCTACTAAATTCCGCGGGTGCTAATGACGTATGTACAAAGATGATTTTAGGGCACCAGCAGGAAGGCGTAACAAAAACGGTTTATACACATAAAACCGTACAAGAATTAATCCATGCTATCAATTTAATTTAGGAGGTAACTATGAAAGATTATTTGATTCAGTTTAATGCGGACGGCCGGAGAGGCACCACTTATGCTGATGGCGTCCATTATTTCGTACAGTCTGGTGGCGCTGTGAAAGATGGCAGTGTTAAAGTACAGGACATGCTTGACCAGGGCTTTGTTTTTGTAGATACTGCTGATTACCTGAATCTGCTTGATAATAATGACGATAAAAAAGAATATTGCAGGCAGAGCGATGGTACATTTGCACCTTACGTTGCACCGGAACCAACTGCTGCAGAAAAGAAAGCCTCTGCTATTGCTACCATCAAAGCGAAGTACCAGCCGACTTTGGACAACCTTGTAGAAGCAAGGTTAAAAGCGGCTATGATGGGCGCTGATACCTCTAAAATTGACAGCCAGTATAAAACCACACTCGCCAATATGGCGGTTGAGATTAAAAACGCATAGGGGGGTTAAATCATGGAATTTTGCGAATACTGTGGGAACTTTTTGAACGATGATGGCCGCTGTCCGTGGGACGAATGCCCGCACAACGCCATCATTGACGCCATGGCTGAAGCTAAGAAGGCAGATGCCGAAAAAGTTAAAGCTAGTGAGGGTGGGACTTGATGGATATCTTCGGGCAGATTTACGGATATGCGTATAAATCAATATGTAACATTACAATCGGATGGCCGGTCAAACTTGTTGGTGGGGCAGTGCTCTTAATCGTTGCACGGCATGCCGCCCTGCTTACGGCTTTTTCTTTGCTCGTTGCACTCGATTTATTTGCTAAATTCATTGCACTGTCTTATGGAATGATGAGAGCACGTGGAGACAATGACCCGTCGTTGCTTGATTCGATTAAAGCGATCCCGGAAGCGCATAGGCAGCGGATTATCAACTCGCATGAGATGAAGACGCAGTTCATTGGAAAAATGATTGTTTACATCTTGACGGTCATTGCGGCGGCGCTGGTTGATTTCATGATTGGCCATCTTAACTTTAGTCAGATAGTCATTGCATACCTGGCATCAACGGAACTACTCAGTATCATCGAGAATCTTGACGATGCAGGTGTATCCGCCGTGCATGATTTAGTCGGGTTAATCAAAAGAAAGAGGGCGTAAAGATGAATGTTATCGATTTATCAGACTGGAATGAAAATGTCGACTGGTCCCGTTTCATTGACCACGGCATTGGCGGTGTAATCATGAAAATTTCAGAGGGCCGTACTCTTAGCGAACTGTTTGCAAAGAATATTGCGGGAGCCGCTGCTCGTGGGATCCCGTGGGGCGTCTATTGTTTCTCTCATGCGCAAACGACAGAACGGGCGGAGGAGGAAGCTCAGGTAGTAATTGGCGCGCTGGAAACTTTAGGATACGGAGCACCAGACTTAGGAATATGGTTTGACGTGGAAGCTCCCGAGGTAATTGGGCAGGATTCCGATGACGTGACCGCAGTTTGCAGTGCGTTTATCTCTGCATGCAACGCCGCCGGCTATAGCGCTGGAATCTATGCGAGTCTATCAACATTGACAGACTGCATCAATGTTAATGATCTGGCAGACTATGTGCCATACTGGTGCGCTCAGTATGCCGAAAAATGCGACTTCTTGGATTATTACCCTGACAATAGACTTGCAGGGTGGCAGTACACAGACAGTTACATTATAGACGGGAACACTTATGATATGTCAGTTTGGTACTAGGGAGGCTCGAAATTGTGGAAGATAAAAAACAGAAGCTGTGTGCTGCTGCTCTTGCTTGCGTTGTGCTTCTTGCCGGCCTTGTGTGGTTCCTCTGTGCAGGCAGAAGCGATGTATCAGATATCAGAAGGGGAGCTCAGTCAGTTACAGAGCAACTTGACCGAGCTGAAAGCGGACAGCGAGAAGAAACAAAGTCTATTGACAGAGCAGCAGAAGCAGCTTCAGATAGTCAACGAGCAGCTAGAGAAATCCAGAGCATTGAACGAAGAGACACAGACCTCATTAGCGGAAGCGAGGAAATCATTCAGCGAGTACGAGAAAGAGGCGGAGCGGAAAATCAGAGTTAAGACAAGGCAAAGAAATATGTGGATTTCTATTGCCGCCATCTGTGCTGCTGCGGCCATAGCAAAATAAAAAGAGCCATATCTACAAAACTATTCCAACAGAATCGGAATCTAGCACTGAAGAGAAAGTATAATAAAAGCGTGGACCAGGGTACATCTACTCTGATCCACGCTTTTATTATACTGCTCTACTGACAAACACAGAAACATAATCCGGATATACAAATATATTCTGATGTGGGCGCTTACGGTTCACCAGCAATGAAGACAGCGGATTCCGCTGTCTTTTTTCGTGCGCAAAAAAGGATTTTTCTTTTTCCTGCATTCCATAAAAAACATGTATGCTGAAAAGCAAGAAATAGGACAATTTCTATCTTATGTCCATGGATTGACCTCTCTATAAAGACTATAATAGATATAGAAAGATAATACCATATAGTACTATTCCATTTTTTATAGAAAGGGGAGGTCAGACTTATGAAAGAGATTCCATCATTTTTCAAAAAGCCGGATCCGATTACGGATTTTGCGGATACGAAGGAGTACGACATCGTCATCATCGGCGCAGGTTCTCCGGGCGTTCCGTGTGCTTTGAAGGCAGCGGAGCTGGGCGCGAAGGTCGCCATTCTCCAGAAGGAAAAGGAAGCGGCTGCGTGCGGAAACTTCGGCGCAGGCATCCTGACGGACAAGAGCGATCCTGTCGACGTGGAAAAGTGCGTTTCCATGCTCGAAGCTGCTTCCGGCCACAGGGCCAAGAGGGAGCTTCTCGATATGTGGGCCAAGAAATCCGGCGAGGCCGTTCTCTGGACGATTGAAAAGGGCAAGGAAGCAGGCGCCCAGGTCGTCGATATGGGAACGAATGCCCATGCAGGACTCCTGAAGAGAACCGGCTGGCATATCGAATTCACGACCTGCGTCTTCGGGCCGAAACCATACGACACCGGCGCTGCCATGAAGGCCATGTGCAAACTGGCTGAGAAGAAGGGCGTCGACATTTTCTACGAAACCCCGGCTGTCATGCTCGATCAGGGCGCAGACGGCAGAGTGACAGGCGTCATCGGCGAGCATGAAGGAAAACACATCCTCTTCAAAGCCAGGAAAGGCGTCGTCGTTGCCACAGGCGACTATGCGAATGATAAGTCCATGATGGACTACTACCTCCCGGATATGACGAACTTCGCCCTGAAGAGAACAGGCAGAAGCGGCGACGGCCACAAGATGATCGTCTGGGCAGGCGGCCGCATGGAAAACGTCGGCCACACCAAGATGGCCCACGACATGGATTCCGGCCCGACCTCCCTTATGAGCGCCCCGTACCTGCGCGTGAAACTGAACGGCAAACGCTTCTGCGATGAAACCGTCGGCATGGAACTCATGAACTGCTACCTCACCTTCGCCGAAGACAGCGGCCACTACTGCCAGATCTTCGACTCCCGCTACGTAGACCAAGCCAAGAAAATCGGCATGACCGTCGACGATTTCGAATCCCTCAAGAACTGGATGCCGGAAGAAGACTCCGAACACAAAGGCGTCATGAAAGACCTCATCGACACCTACAAAGCAGACACCCTCGAAGAACTCGCCAAAAAGCTCCGCATCAAAGACATCCCTGCTTTCCTTGAAACTGTCAAACACTACAACGAAATGGCCAAAGCAGGAAAAGATACAGAAATGGGCGTCCCGGCAGAAAAACTCTGCCCCGTCGAAGTCGGACCGTTCTACGGCGTACACCGCCACATCCGCTTCACCGTAGGCTGCTCCGGCGTCGTCATCAACGAAAAGATGCAGTGCCTGGATAAAGACGACAACCCGATCCCGGGCCTCTACGCCGCAGGCAACCTCGCCGGCAACTTCTACGGCAGCATCGACTACCCGCTCGACATCTTCGGCCTCAACCTCGGCCATAACTACACCGAAGGCTACGTCATCGCCAAAGAAATCATGGGGAAAGAATAAGTAAGGAAATAAGGAAAAAGATATAAGGTATAAAAAAGAAACCGCTTCGGGTTGAGCGGTTTCTTTTTTGTTGGATTTTTTATTTTCCTTGAAGAGTGGTTGTTGCAATTTTTGCAACAACTGGTTTTTCTAATTTACTACATTAAATTTTTTGCTGAAAAGGGTTACTTATATTGAGTAAAGCGTGGTTTTAAGATTTTCACATCTCTTCCATTTGAACTGTTGCAAAATTTGCAACAGTTGCTTCCTTCGATAGCTCACCCTCATCAAAAATATTTTTCAAATGCCTGCTGATCGTCGATTTGCTGACACCAAACAACTCCGCCATAGCCTTCTGCGATAGCCAGACAGACTCATCCTTGACGATAGCATTGACAGAGACATCCTCATCCGACGAACGATAAACAAGAAAAGAAAAATTGCTCATAAGCCCTCCAGGGAAAGCGCTGATTTTACACGTAACGATTAACCATTTGCTTACATCTTACCATATTCAGGGGAGAGAGCTGGGAATGGATGATTTTCCAAATAAAAAAATCAGGACCCCCATCCGAAAATGAGAGTCCTGCAAAACGTTGCCGTTTTTCCTTGTACAGATATTTTACAAGATTAGAAAAATATATGCAATGGGATAAAATCAGTCAATTAGGATTAGAATATTTCATTGCCCTCAAAACTCATATGAATTGGTTTCATATTGTCATTGCAATCAAATTGAACCTTGAAATTTGAACGAATCATTGCTCCAAAACTATTTTGAGAGTCTACCGTTCCAATAATGGTTCCAATACCATTTAATTTAAAGTATCTGAATGTTTTATAATCAAATTCAGCTGTTGTTGGAGCCTTTAATACCTTTTTGACCATTTCTTTGGCTTGTCTTTCCATTTGATTTTCTTCACTAACACTTAATACATAATCGCTAGGTTGATGTACGGCTTGTCCATCTTTATACATAATGATTTCTTTTAATTTAATAGTTTCGACTTTATTATCTTTGTCTAAAAATAAATGTGTATAACCTTTCTCCGGTGTATAACCACCTTTCGCAGTAACATTTAAAGAATACATGCCTTTTTCATCTTTAGTTGCATCTGTTACTGATTCAACACCAATAGAATTCAATGCTGCTTCAATATTTTTTGCATCGTCAACAGAAATCCCAAACTTTTTACAGAAAACATTTTAGAAGCATATTCTTTATCTGCTCTACTCATTTCAGATATTCCACTTTGTTGCGATAACATCGCATCAGTAGCTTTAACCATTAGAAACAGAGACACAAAACACATCACCAGGTAAAATAAACAAATTTGTTTTCTTTTCAACTCTGGTCTTTTTCCAATGTTCCCCATTTAGGTTTTATGATAGATATTAAAAGCATTATCACACAGAAGAGAAAGAGTAAGAAAGCTAGAATAATCATTATTTTCAACCCCTTAAAAGATAAACAAAATATCATTTCTATACATTTTTAAATATAAGATAACTTTTTTAAAATTGCAAATCGAAATTAAACACTTTCTAAATCCGCCAGTTTATACACTTCTTCAATAAATGCCTCTTAAAATTTGCCAATATGAATTTTAAGAGGCATTTTATATAATACAATGATATTAATTATATAAGTGTTTTTTCTTTCCACTTCCCCTCACCATCAAAAAATCCCGCTCTTTTTTCAAAGAGCGGGAAAATTTTTTTATTTTCTCCGGATTTTTCCTATACCTTTTTTCGATTATCTATATAGGACTACTGGAAGCGGGAGGCTTCGGCTTTGGCGAGCTGGTCGCAGAGTTCGTTGTACTGTGCGCCGGCGTGGCCTTTTGTCCATTCGAAGGAAAGGGCGTGGGAGGTGAGGAAGGCGTCTATTCCTTTCCAGAGGTCCTGGTTCAGGACGGGGGTGCCTTTGGTTGTGATCCAGCCGTTTCTTTTCCAGTTGTTCAGCCATCTCTGGGTGATGGCTCTCTGGAGGTACTTGCTGTCGGTGCAGAAGGTGATTTGTCTTCTCTTGCCGTCCTTGCTGATCCATTTGAGGGCTTCGTAGGCAGCGCGGAGTTCCATTCTGTTGTTGGTGGTGCCTGGTTCGCCGCCGGTCAGGTGGAGGAAGGCTTCTCCTTCTTCTGTGAGGAATACGGCAGCGAAGCCTCCGGGGCCGTCCGGGTTGGAGAGGCAGGAGCCGTCGGTGTAGATGGTGAGGGTATCAGGGACTCTGAAGCCGGCTTTCAAGGCTGGTCCGAGTTTCTTGGCTTTGGCCGGGAATGTCTTTTCTGCTTCTGCGATGTCCTTGGCTCCTTTTGCTGAGGATTTCGCCGCAGCGGGTGCTCCGGCAGAAGCAGCCGTGCCGGCGGGTTTTACGATTTTCGGTGCTTCTTTGACGGGTTTTCCGTACCATGCTTCGGCATCTTCCTTGGTGACGAAGCTTTTGTAAACGGCGCCGTTGAAACCCTGGACTTCTTTCTTGCAGTCGTCCCAGATGTAGTAGACGCCGGGGTTCCTGCCGCGTTTGACGACGTAGTATTTCTTTTTCTGTCTTGTATTGCCCAAGGCTATTTTCACGCTTCTTTCTTCTGCTTTTTTATCGAGCTTCAGGGTCCCGTCTTCGATCATTTTCCAGAAGCAATAGATGGTCGCTTTCGTGTCGGCGAGGCTGTCGTGCCAGCCTTCTCCGTCGTAGCCATAGTGTTTGGCGCACGTGATGAGTTTCTGCCAGCGGATGTTTCCTGTGAAGGGATCGCGTTCGCCGTATTTTTCGGAGAAGGGGGGCATGATGTCGATGTAGATGGTTTTCTTTGGATCGGGCAGGGTAAGGCCGCTCTGGAGGAGCATCTGCACGTCGAAGGGAAGGTTGTATCCGACGATGGTCTCTGCATTGCCGAGCATTTCCTGGATTTCTTCCTTATGGTCGAGGATGAAGGGACATTTGCTGACCATGGCAGGGGAGATGTGGTTCACTTTCTCGGCTTCGGGCCATGACGAGTTTTTCTTCGGACGGAAATATTGATTCATCCGCACAGCGCCTTCGCCGTCAATGACGGAGAGCTGCAGGATCTCGGCATTGGGGCCGACTCCGGTGGTTTCCGTGTCCAGTGCGAGTATTCTGTCTTTATCCATTTTTTCCTCCTTGCTTGCGGAGTTATTCTCTCCACTCCGCTTCCTTCCTGTAAGCGCCGCCGTCAGCGGGTACTTCAAGGTTTTTGTCATGACGGAGGCGGCGGTTCAGGATGGTCCTGATTTTCTTTCCGTTCTTTTTCTTGTCTTCCGGGAGTTCTTCTTCCCATTGTTTCCCGATTTTTTCTTTTTCATACATCTTGCGGGCGTACTGGCTCAGCCTGTCTTCCCGGGTGACTTTCTGTGGACGTTTCATGACTTCTTTCCTTTCGCTGACTTATCTCCCGCAGCAGTTTGTGACTCGGAGGGGAGGCATTCACTGCCAGTATAACAGCTTTCTTACTGCTTTGTAAATTTATACCTTAATAAGTAGGGAAATCGCTTGCAGCAGCGGGATTTTTCGGACTTTTGCGACTAAATGTTCGCCTTAGGAGGCACAATTTATGGTACTGTCATATTCTTTTTTCTCTATATCTTGTGAATGTACAAGGGAGCCGATAGATGATAGAATAAAGTTATTCACAAGGTTAATCACTTTTGCACAGAGTTGTTCAAGTGCATTTTCCTTCGATAATATCGAATTGATCGGACTTTTATTTCTTGATTTATTCACCAGAATTCACATTTTTTTCACAAGGTTAATCACAGCTGTCAACATATGAGGTTTTTATATGGATCTATTTTCACTCTGGGAGGATTTAGTTACTTATATTAAGTCGAATGATTCCGAGTATTCAGAAATGTTTGAACTCCACTTGTACCCTGTCTCACTTTCAGGCTCGGTACTGACAATTTCCACGGACCACACACTGCCGAAGTACCAGGTCGCATGGCTGGCCAATGTGTATTCCAGAAAACTGGAGAGTTACATTCTTAAAACGAAGAATCAGCAGATCACAATACAAGTAGATAACTACCGTCCTCCAAAAATAACGCCGAATGACGGCCCGGGTCCCGTTTCCGCCCATGCTTCTGCCAAGGATATGGAAAGGGAAAAGGCCCGCAATGTTGTCCCGCCTGCTCCTTCTCCGGCACCGTTCCCCGAAGGGGGCATCCCTTCGCCATTTCCGGAAGGGAATGAGCCTGCTCCCGTGATGGAAAGCAAGGCAGCCGATCCGTTCCCGGAAGAAGCAGCGCCTCCGGATTTCACAAATCTGAAGCCGAAGTCGGCCGACGAGGTCGCTCTTCCGAGCATCCAGGATGTCGCTCAGGGCTCCCTTTTCGAAGAACCGAAGAAGCCGGAAGCGAAAAAAGCGAAGGTTTTCCAGTCAAATCCCATCAATGAGGAGTACACGTTCGAGACATTCGTCCACGGCGGGTGCAATGACGTAGCGTATTCGGCGGCCCTGGCCGTCGCACAGGCTGCGGTCAATCCAAAGCTGACGGATACAAATATGAATCCGCTCTTCATTTACGGCCCATCCGGCCTTGGCAAGACGCATCTTCTGCATGCGATCTGCAATTACATCCATGAATACAAGCCGGAGCTTTCCGTTCTTTTCGTGTCCAGTGAAACGTTCACGAATGAGCTGATCGATGCCATCCAGCGCCATGCGACGAATGACTTCCGCCAGAAGTACAGAAATCCGGACTTCCTTCTGATCGACGATGTCCAGTTCTTCGGCTCGAGGGACTCGACGAAGATGGAAATCTTCAACACGTTCAATGAGCTCTTCGACAAGAAGAAGAACATCATCATGACGAGCGACCGTACGCCATCGGATATTGAAAAGCTCGAAGACCGCCTGCAGAGCCGTTTCTCGAGCGGCCTTGTCGCTCCGATTTCCCCGCCTGACTATGAAATCTGCAGCATCATCCTGAAGAACCGCGCTGAAAAGCAGGGTATCAATCTGCCGGATGAAGTCGTCGATTACATTGCAAGCCACATCAATACGAATGTCCGTGAGCTGGAAGGCGCTTTCAACAGCCTGGTCATGATAGCCCGCATCAAAGAGAAGCCGATCACACTGCCTTTTGCCATGGAAGCACTGAAAGACAAGATCCCGCTCGACGGCGGCAATACGCTGACGGTCGATATCATCATCGACAAAGTCTGCGACCGCTACGGCGTGACGAAGGAACAGGTCCTCAGCAATGCGCGTCCGAAAAAATATGTCGTTCCAAGACAGATTTCCATGTACCTGGCCAGAAACCTGATCCCGGGCATTTCTTTCCCGGCACTCCGTGACAAGTTCAAAAGAAAGGATCACACGACAGTCGTCTATGCCTGCGAACGCGTGGAAAAGGAAATCAAACGCGATCAGAGCACGAAGGCCGTCATCGATGAACTTACCAAGCAGCTGAAAAGGTAAGAGTTGCCTCTATATAAAGTATTGTGAAGAAACACGGGCCGCAGAGGGTAAAAAACAGTGCATAAACTGTGGATAAATCCAGACCCCCGGAAATCTGTGAAATGTGTGAAAAAGAAAAAAAATTATTCACCGGGTTTTCACAAAGGCTCAAAATCGATAAAATCTAGATAGTCACAAAGTTATTCACTTATTCACAGCGTACTACTACGCCTGCTACTACTCTCTTATATTATTAGTCATATTTATTAAGGAGCTGCCATGAAGGTCACATTCAACAAAAACGAGCTGACGAGCGCCCTCGACCGAGTCCAGCGCGCAGCACAGACAAAAATCAATTCCATCACCAACAATGGCTTTTTCATTTCTGCTGCCAATGGCATTGTCGAATTCCAGGCAAACGATTACACAATCGGCATAAAAACGACCTGCAGCGCAGACATTTTTGAAGACGGCGTTGCAGTCATTGCTGCGCCCCAGCTGCAGAGTACACTTCGCATGATGCCATCAGGGGATATAGTCATGGAAATGGGTAAAGGAGAAAATACCGTTTCCTTTAAGAGCGGATCCTACTTCTCGAAGTTCCCTGTCAGAAATTCCCAGGATTTCCCGGAAGTCGAGGAAATGGATCATCAGAATCATGCAGTCATCCGCTGCAAGGATTTCGCTGACATGGTCAGCCTCGTCCAGTTTGCAGCAGCCACTGATAAACAGAAGCCTTTCTTTACAGGCGTACTTTTTGAAATCCATGATTCTCTCTTCGCCATGGCCGCTACCAACACGCACCGCCTGGCTACCAAGGAAATCTCCCTGGATGAACCGGCCACAGCCGCTGGCAGAATCATCGTTCCTGCCGGCATCCTTTCCGACGTCATCCGCCTTTTGCCGGACGGGGAAGAGGAAAAGATGGAAATTTCCTGGTCCAAGAACCATGTCGCATTCACCATCGGCAGCACGTACTTTATCAGCAACCTGATCAACGGCGAATATCCGGAATACCAGAGAGTCATCCCGCAGTCCTTTGATGCCCATGCGGAACTGAATCTCCACGACTTTGCCGAAGCCGTCCGCTTTGTCAGCCCGATTTCCCGCGACGTGAACTACAATACGATCAATTTCCATTTCAAGCAGGGCGTGCTCGAAGTCTTCGAAGAAGATCCGGAAATCGGACGCTCCGATACGTCGATCCCCGTCAAGCTTGAAGGCGATGATATCGACATCACATTCAACTGCAGTTATATAGAGGATATATTGAAGCATTCCAAGGGCGAAACAATCACGCTGCATCTCCTGAAGAGCGGCCCGATGCTCGTGGAACAGCAGGACGACAAGACATACCGCTACGTCGTCACCCCGATGAGAGGAAGAAACTAATGGAAGAAATACAGATTTACGGAGACTTCATCCAGCTTGACCAGTTCCTGAAAAAGACGGACCGGATCAGCTCGGGCGGGGAGACCGGCGCCTACCTTGAAGCGCACAAGATCACACTGAACGGAAAGAAGGTCACCGAAAAGAGAAAGAAGCTTCGCGCCGGAGACATGCTCAAGATCGACAGCGACGAATACAAGCTGACCGGAGCCTAGCCATGAAGTGCGTGAAATTCCGGCTGATCCAGATCCGCAATATGGAGGATACGACCATCCTGCCGGATGAAGGACTCACTATCTTCACGGGCGAAAACGGCAGCGGGAAGACGAACCTGATCGAGGCGGTCTATTACGCCTCCATAGGGAAATCCTTCCGCACGGGAAACGACAACGAAATGATCCGGCTGGGGGACGAGGAAGGCACCATCCTCCTCGACTTCACCATCCGCGACGTCTCGCATACCATCAAAGTGAAACTGACGAGGAACCAGGGCAAGAAAATCTTCTTCAACGACAACCCTGTCCGTAAAAAAGACCTCATGGGCCTCTTCCGCACCGTCATCTTCACCCCTGACGAACTCCAGCTCATCAAAGGCGCCCCCGTTTTCAGGAGGCGCTTCCTTGATATGGAGATCTCCCAGGTCTCCCCGCGCTACTATGCCGAACTCCTCCGCTACACCAGAGCCGTCCAGCAAAGAAACGCAGCCTTCAGGAACGCCAGGATGACAGGCATCATCCCGGATACCAACATCTGGGACGAACAGATCGGGAAATGCGCCGCCTACATCGTGAGGAAACGCCTTGAAACCGTGAAAAAGATGAACGGTACCGTCCCCGATATGGAATCCGCCCTTACAGGAAACAGGGAAAACCTCGAAATCCGCTACAAACAAGCCGGATCCGACGAGCCGAGATTCGACGAAGAATGGTTTCTCGAACGCCTCGCTGCCTACCGCGAAGAAGACGCCAAATTCTGCCACACCTCCGTAGGCCCGCACAGAGACGACCTTACCTTCTTCATGAACGGCATGGACATCTCCATCTACGGCTCCCAGGGCCAGCAGCGGACAGCCATCCTCGCCATGAAACTCTCCGAGATGGAATACATCAAAGAAGAAACCAGCGAATACCCCGTCCTCCTTTTGGACGACATCGGAAGCGAGCTGGACAGCAAAAGAAGAAAAGCCCTCATGAACTTCCTCGAAACAAGAAATATCCAGACCATGGTCACAGGCACCGACGTGCCCTTCGACCATAAGGCGAAGATTATCGAAGTGGGGAAGGAATGAGGGAAAGATAGAAGAGTATAAGGGTACGAAAAAAGGACTCATCGAGAGTCCTTTTTTCGTTGTCAGACTACGCTGACGACACCAGAAAACCGCGATAAAACCGCGTGGAACTTCACCCCTTTCACCAGCGTCAGTATCAAGGATAGTCTGGATCCACCCCGACGGGCAGGTTAAAACCTTTCGTACCGACGAGTTCCGATATTATAAATGAAAACTGTAAAACGCTCATTCGATATTATCCATCAGTAACGAAGCGGAGGACTTTGACCTGCCCCAGCGGGGAAGGAGTACCGGCCAATCTTTTGCACTGGTCAACGTATTTTGGACACAAAATCTCAAAAATTAGATGTCAAAAAAT